>ERZ1673699.1828-NODE-1828-length-15784-cov-6.169623_pt1 | contig 15784 bp, 15 predicted proteins | sample MGYA00580229_ERZ1673699 | MGnify/ENA primary metagenome ERZ1673699 (study PRJEB41218, sample SAMN15661785) | gut metagenome | host: Homo sapiens | place: Canada: London | collected 2015-08-20/2019-03-30 | study: EMG produced TPA metagenomics assembly of... | reverse complement strand
AATCTATTGTGTTAGAATAGATATGTAAGCTAATATTACAAAAGGAGTGATTTTATGGAAAAAGGAGTTAGAGTTTATTCAGAAATTGGTAAACTTAGAAAAGTAATCCTTCATAGACCTGGTGAAGAAATTAACAACGTATCACCAGATACTATGCAAGAACTACTTTTTGACGAAGTACCTTATTTGGATCAAGCACTAAGAGAACATGATTTCTTCGCAAACATTTTAAAAGAAAGTGGCTGTGAAGTTTATTATCTAGAAGACTTAGTTGCTGACGTAATTAAGGACAAAAATCTAAAGGAAAGCTTAATCGAAGAATTCTTAGACGAAGCTGACCTACACACACCTAATGAAAGATACATCATGAAGGATATCTTGTTACAACAAAAGACTGATAAAGATATGGTTATGAAGATGATTGCTGGTACAAGAATGACTGAGCTTACTAAGAGAAGCAAAGAAACACTTGCTGATTTCTCAGATGCTGACAGATATTTCTTAACAGTACCAATGCCAAACGCTTACTTCACAAGAGACCCATTCGCAAACATCGGTCACGGTGTTGCTATCAACAAGATGTGGTCAAACGTTAGAAGAAGAGAAACATTATTTGGTAAATATATCTATGACCATCACGAAATGTTCAAGGGAGTAGACGTACCTAGATGGTATGACAGAACAGATACTTTCCACACAGAAGGCGGAGACCAACTTATTCTTACTAAAGATGTATTAGCAGTAGGTATCTCTCAAAGAACTGAAGCAGCAGCACTTCAAAAATTAGCTGAAAACGTTTTGAACGCTGGCGAATTTAAGACAGTTCTTGCAATTAACATCCCTCAATCACACGCATTCATGCACCTTGACACAGTATTCACAATGATCGATAAGGATAAATTTACTATCCATCCAGAAGTTGAAGGACCTCTAGTAGTTTACTCAATGGTTAAAGACGGCGACAAGATCGTTATTACTGAAGAAAAGGACTCACTAGATAAGATTTTAGCTCACTACCTAGGCTTAGATGCAGTTGATCTAATCAGATGCGGCGGCGGACTAGGAATTGACGCTCAAAGAGAACAATGGAACGACGGATCAAACACATTAGCGATTGCTCCAGGCGAAGTTGTAGTATATGACAGAAACGTAGTAACTAATGATTTACTTGAAAAAGAAGGAATCAAATTACACAGAATGCCATCATATGAACTTTCAAGAGGTAGAGGCGGCCCAAGATGTATGTCTATGCCACTTTACAGAGAAGATGTTAAATAATTAAAAAATTCTAAAATACGGAGGTTATTAAAGAATGGCAGTTAATTTACACGGCAGAAATTTCATCACACTAAAAGATTTTACACCAGATGAAATACACTACCTATTAAACCTAGCTAGCGACTTAAAAGCTAAGAAGAGAGCAGGTATTAAAGGTGATTTACTAGATAGAAAGAACATCGTACTTTTATTTGAAAAAACAAGTACAAGAACAAGATGTTCATTCGAAGTTGCTTGTATGGACGAAGGTGGCCAAGTTACATTCTTAGGCTCACAAGACTCACAAATGGGCAAAAAAGAATCAATCGAAGATACTGCAAAAGTATTAGGTAGATTCTACGATGGTATCGAATTTAGAGGATTTAAACAAGAAACAGTTGATACACTTGCTAAACACGCAGGAGTACCAGTTTGGAACGGTTTAACAGACCTTTACCATCCAACACAAATCTTAGCTGACTTCATGACAGTTAAAGAATATGTTCCAAAGCCATTTAACGAAGTTAAATTCGTTTACGTAGGCGACGCTAGAAATAACATGGGTAACTCCCTAATGATAGGCGCTGCTAAGATGGGTATGCACTTTGTTGCTTTAGCTCCAAAGGAATTATGGCCATCAAAAGAACTTGTTAAGGAAATGGAAGAAGTTTCCAAAGTAACAGGTGCAACTATCGAATTCGAAGAAGACGTTAAGAAAGCAGTTAAAGGCGCAGACGTTATCTATACAGACGTTTGGGTATCAATGGGCGAAGAAGATAAATTCGAAGAAAGAATTAAACTTCTAAAACCATATCAAGTAAATATGGACATGATCAAAGCTACAGGCAACGAACATGTTGTATTCTTACACTGCTTACCAAGCTTCCACGACCTTAACACTAAGATCGGTGCTGAAATTGGTGAAAAATACGGCTTAAAAGAAATGGAAGTTACTGACGAAGTATTCAGAAGCAAGTACTCAAGAGTATTTGACGAAGCTGAAAACAGAATGCATACTATAAAAGCAGTTATGGTTGCTACTATAGGAAAACTATAGAATGAAGGTAGTAGTTGCATTAGGCGGCAACGCTCTAGGAAAAACTTGTGCAGAACAAAAAGAATTAGTTAAGAAGACAGCAAAACCAATCGTCGACTTAATCGAACAAGGTAACGACGTTACTATCGCTCATGGCAACGGCCCTCAAGTAGGACTTATCAACAACGCATTCAAAGGCGATATGCCATTTGCTGAATGCGGCGCAATGAGCCAAGGCTACATTGGATACCACTTACAAAATGCCATCAAGGCAGAACTAAAGGAAAGAGGCATCAAAAAGAACGTAGCAACAGTTATTACACAAGTTTTAGTAGATAAAGATGACAAAGCATTCCAAAATCCAACTAAGCCAATCGGTCTATTCTATACAAAAGAAGAAGCTGAAAAGCTTATGGACGCAACAGGCGACACATACGTTGAAGACGCAGGTAGAGGCTACAGAAAAGTTATAGCTTCACCAAAGCCAATCGATGTTATAGAAAAGGATGTTATCAGTCACCTAATCGAAGCTGGAGACGTTGTAATCACAGTTGGCGGCGGCGGAATCCCAGTTGTTGCAAACGGCGAAGGCTACGAAGGAGTAGCAGCTGTTATCGACAAAGACTTCGCTTCAGAAAAACTTGCTGAGATAGTTGATGCAGATCAATTAATCATATTAACAGCAGTTGAAAAAGTTGCCATAAACTTCGGTAAAGAAAATCAAGAAGAGCTTGACAAAGTAACAGTAGATGAGATGAAAAAGTACTCAGAAGAAGGTCACTTCGCAAAAGGATCCATGCTTCCAAAAGTTGAAGCAGCAATCATGTTTGCCGAATCAAAACCTGGTAGAGTTAGCTTAATCACATCACTTGAAAAAGCAGGCGAAGGTATCGAAGGAAAAACTGGAACAATAATTTCTAAATAATAGAAATATATGAAAGAGCAGATTAATTTCTGCTCTTTTTGTTTAGAAAGAATTAGCCATGGGTATATATCTAGTGACAAAAATTTAGGAGGGATAATAATGAAAGATATTACAGTTTATACAAGTACAACTTGTTCATTCTGCCACATGGTAAAGGATTACCTAGACAGCAAAGGATTAAAATACACAGAAAAGAACATCGCAGAAGATAAAGAAGCTAGGATGGAAATGATGAAGATGGGCTTTACAGGCGTTCCAGTTGTAATTATAGGCGATGAAAAGATACTTGGCTACGACAAAGCAAAGATCGATGCAGCATTAGAAGACTAAGATATTTACACGAAGTATGTACCCTTTGGTGCATACTTTTTTTATGCCTTTAGAATGGATGGGCCACTTCGTAGATAACTTATAAATTATTTATTTTACATATAAGAGACATATTTATGCCATTTAAAACATATTTACGCAATTAATAGACCGAAATTGACATGTACACGAAGAAAAAAGGTGGAAACCCACCGAAATTCTTCGTGTTTATATTGACTTTATACCTCATCTGTGCTAATATATAGTTGAGGACGAAGAAAAAAGGTGGAAACCCACCGAAATTCTTCGAGTTAGGAGCTGATACTATGATAATCAAAAGAGATTACTATTTAAATAAGCTTATTAAGAAGCAAAACAGCGGCAGAGTTAAAATCATAACAGGTATTAGGCGCTGCGGCAAATCATTTTTGCTCTTTAATTTATACAAAAACTATTTATTAGAAACTGGCGTTAAAGATGACGAAATCATCGCCATCGCTCTAGATGATATAAACAATATCAAATACAGAAACCCTTTTAGGCTCAATGATTTTATAAAAGAAATGACTAGCGACAAGTCTAAGCATTATTACGTTTTTATAGATGAGGTGCAATTCTCAGAGATGGTTAAAAATCCATACGTAGAGAGCGATGAGAAGACAGTGAGCTTCGTCGATGTTTTGCTTGGCTTGATCAAGGAAGATAACCTTGACATATACGTAACTGGTAGCAATTCGAAGATGCTTTCTAAGGATATACTCACTCAATTTCGTGACAGGGCGGACGAAATACATGTAGAGCCACTTTCATTTCAAGAAATCGCTTCCTTGTATGACAGCTCAAGCGCTGCCTTAGAGACTTATCTTGTTTATGGAGGTATGCCTCGCATCTTTGCTTTAGAAACAGATGAAGAAAAGAGCGCTTACCTTAAAAATTTATATTCACAAACATATATAAAGGATATACTTGAGCGAAACGTTATACAAAGTGCGGATGAAATTCTTGAGACTTTACTCAAATTTCTCGCCTCATCCATAGGCTCACTTACAAATCCATATAAACTTGCTAATAGATTTGCTTCAGAAAAACATATCAATATCTCATCGACAACCATTGCCAAGTATCTAAAGTATTTTGAAGAAGCCTACATCATATCAGAAGCAGAAAGATACGATGTCAAGGGCGGAAGATATTTTTCAACGCCGAATAAATATTATTTTTCAGACATTGGCTTAAGAAATGCACTTTTAAACTTTAGGCAAATCGAGACAAATCACATTATGGAGAATATTATTTATAACGATTTAAAAAGACGAGACTACAATGTAGATGTTGGTGTAGTTGAAACGGAAAAACTTATTGACGGTAAGAGGCAAAAAGTGCAGCTTGAAGTCGATTTTGTTGTTAACAAAGCTAGCAAGCGTTATTATATACAGTCCGCGCTTAATGTTGATAGTGAGGCAAAAAGAGAGCAAGAGACTAATTCATTAAAAAAGATAGACGACTCTTTTAAAAAGATAGTTGTTCTTAAAGATAAAATACTTCCAAGACGCGACGAGAGCGGAATTTTGTATCTCGGCTTGGAAGACTTTTTACTCGATGATAAGGCTATAGATTTATAATTATATAAGGAGGACAAATGCTAGACAAATTTGGATTTGATTTATGGGCAGAGGATTACGACAAAACTGTTGAAATATCTGATAGTGAGGATACGTATCCCTTTGCTGGATATAAAGAAGTTCTTGCATACATCTATAATGCAGTAAGAACTATGAAGGCTAAAAAAGTTCTTGACATAGGCTTTGGTACGGCAGTTTTAACGGAAAAGCTTTATGATGACGGCCTTGAGATACACGGTCAAGATTTTTCAAAGAATATGCTCGATATAGCACTTCAAAAAATGCCAAAGGCAAAATTATATGAAGGCGATTTCGCAAAAGCCTTAGACAAGAATATATTGAATGAAAAATATGACGCGATACTAGCAACATATTCAATTCATCATATAATTGATGCCGAGAAAAAAGATTTTTTAATGATGCTAATCAGTTTATTAAACGATGACGGCAAAATTTTCATTGGCGACGTAAGCTTTTTAGACAAAAAATCATTGGAATCTTGTAGAGAAAAGTCAAAGGATTATTGGGATGATGACGAGCATTACATTGTTTACGAGAGCATCAAGAAAGATTTCCCAAATGCAATTTTCGAAAAAATAAGTTTTTGCTCAGGCGTTTTGATAATAGAAAAATAATTACTAAAGTATGTACCTTTTGGTGCATACTTTTTTATGGATATAGATAGACGAAGAAAAAAGGTGGAAACCCACCGAAATTCTTCGAGTTAATATATTTTATTTCTTACAAAATAGTAACAATTAATGAAAATCCATTTACAACGCGCTTTATTGTGATATAATAAACTCAAGGAAGTGATGATATGAAAAAGTTTTTACTTATACTAATGATCTTAGCAATGCTAATAAGTGCCTTTGCCTGTCAAAAGCCAAATGAGGCGCCAAATGAAAAAAGCGAAGCAAACGAAGCAAAAGAAACAAACGAAACAAATGAAGCAAATGAAGCAAATGAAGCAAACGAAGCAAGTGAAATAGACGAGACTAATCAAGTGGACGGAGGAGCTCTAATACCTGCTGTCATGGTTAACGGCAAATTATACAAGGATACTGGTGTTTTAAATAACTTAGTCAAATGCGGCACCATGGACGGCAAAATCGAAAAAGTCGTTCCTACAAGTGAGTTTCCAAAGAACGACGGTGAGTCAAACTTTGATAAGTGCGAGTACCAATACGCTGGTGATGGCTTTTTAACTGTTGAGTACGATGACAAATATCATTTGTTCTCGACTGGAGACAATTGGAGCGAAACTAAAAAATACGTCGCAAATTTCACAGGAACTGTAGAGGAAGTAGTTTGTGATGAGACTACAAAGGATGCAACTATGCTTAGAATAAAAGATATAGAGGTGCCTAAAGAGTTTAAATATGTTTTCGGAAAAAATACCGAGTATCCAAATCCAATCTTAGTAAAGCTTGATAATGTGGTCGTTCAAAAGGACAGAGAGCCAATTGATCCAAAAGAAATTGAGGGCAAAAAAGTCACAGTCTACTTTGATGGCACAGCGCACAACACAGAGCTAACATCAAGCGCACTAATTACAATCGACTCAGCTTATGAAGTAGAAGTTCTAGACTAATGATAAATTTACTAAAAGAAGAATTTGCTAAGCAAAAGTTTAAAGCCCTTCTCTTAGCTACAGCCATATATATGGTCATAGTAGTGCTTATGAAAGTGATTATGCAAAGCACATCACTAGAATTAAATATAAAAATATTCTCCATGCATATAGTTTTTATAGACCTTGTTTTCATACTTTGCCTAATAATATTTATATGGTTCATCTATATGCTTAGACTACTTTGGGAGTGCTACGAAAAGAATATTAGCAAAATTATCATATCCATATCTATGGGACTCGCGATACTATTTACGTTATTTGCTTGTGTCATTTATTTTTTCTCTCGCGTTGACAACGGCTACTACGAGTTCAAGTCGGATGATGGCAAAAATATAGCCATAGTCCACGAAGATAGCTTTCTTTTTAGCACAAGCCTTGACCTATACAAAAGAGAGAACGCCTTTTTCGTATGCAAGATCGAAGACGATTTCTACACAGGCGACCAAGGCTATATCATGGACGCCGGCATATATGAAGTGAAGTGGGACGGACCTATATTTAAGCTTAGTTTTGAGCAAAAATATGGACCATATAATTATGAATACAATTTAAATGATTATTAATGGCTTTCGTATGAGAGCCATTTTTCTTGCCAAAATTTATCCTAAGTGATATAATATATTTATAAGCAATATACTTAGTTAGCAGGGTAAATTAAGGAGGAGAAAATGAAGAAGAAAATTTCGTTATTATTAGTAGTTCTTATGCTAGTGGCATTTATGCCTATGTCAATGGCTGTGAGCGAAGAAAGGTCTATGGAAAGTTCTCAAAAGTTTACAGTTAACGGCGAGGCGGCCCCTATCAGAGCTTATATCATTAATGGCAAAAATTATTTAAGGCTTCGTGATGCAGCTGCTGCACTTAAAGGAACTAAGGCACAATTCCAAGTTGACTATGACAAAGAAAAAAATCTTGTTATGATTGAAACTAATAAACCGTACGAAGATTTATCAAATACCAAGATCTATTCATCTAAAAAAGAGCTTTGGGCGACTATGAAAGATATGGACGTGCTTTTAGATGGTAAAGAGAGAAAACTTAAATCTGCCTTTATTATCGATACAAATTACATCGAGCTAAGAGATTTATCAAAGCTAATGGGTTTTGCTGTCAGCTATGACGCGCCTACAAAAACTGTAGCAATTACATCAGATAAAGTTAAAATGCCTTGCTTACTTGATTTTGAGCTAGAAGACTTCGATGGTAATAAACGTAACATTGCCGATATATTAGCTGAGCATGAATACACTCTAGTTAATGTTTGGTCGACTGATTATGCACAATGCAAAAAAGAACTTCCTGACTTAACAAAGCTAGCAAACGATTATAAAGGCAAAGCTGGCTTCCTTGGCGTTATTCATAACATTGAGCCTCTTACTAGCACATCAAGTGATTATGACAAGAAGACTAGAGAAGAAAATATAACTACGGCAAAGGACTTATTAAACCAAGCTTATGCCAAATATGCCAATCTATGTCCTAGTCAAGCGGCTGAGAAGTATTTTAATTTTAAGATCAAAGCCTTTCCAACAGTTTTTATCTTTGATAGCGAGGGCAATATTCTCGAAACATTTATTGGCGTTGGCGCTCATGGTTTCTACGAAAAATATGAAAGAGCATTGAAAAAATATATTAAATAATTATTAAGGGCTTTCAGATGAGAGCCCTTTCATAATTATCTTTATGCTTTAATAGCTTCTAAAGACCATTCACGTCTTTATTTTTTTTTATTTTTGTGATATAATATTTATAATTATAGTTTAAAGGAGGGCGAGATGAGCGAAGCTTTATATAGAAGGTTTAGACCTAAGACTTTTAACGAGATTATCGGTCAAGATCACATCACAACCATACTTAAAAATCAAATACTTCTAAGTAGACTATCTCACGCCTACCTATTTACCGGCACGCGCGGAACAGGCAAGACCTCTCTTGCAAAAGTTTTTGCAAGGGCAATCAACTGCCTTAATCCAAACGAGGCCGAGCCTTGTAATGAGTGCGAAAACTGTCTTGAGGCGATAAGCGGCAAGGCAGTCGACATCATAGAGCTAGACGCTGCATCAAATAACTCCGTCGACAATATTCGCGAGCTTCGTGACAAGGCGATATATCTACCAACTAAGCTAAAATACAAGGTCTACATCATAGACGAGGTTCACATGCTATCGAAGGGCGCCTTCAATGCGCTTCTTAAAATACTTGAGGAGCCGCCAAAGCATCTGATATTCATACTTGCAACGACAGAGCCAGAGAGGATACCAAAAACAATCATCTCACGTGTTCAGCGCTTTGATTTTAAAAGGATAGACGAAGAGCTCATCGCGAAAAATTTATCTCGCGTTCTTGATATCATTGGCAAAAAATATGAGGACGATGCAGTCGCAATCGTTGCTAGAGCAGGCGCTGGCTCGATGAGAGACGCTTTATCCATGCTTGAGAGCACCATCAGCTACTCAGACACACTTACTAAGGAGAGCGTCTTGAAAGCCTTGGGACTGCTTGATGAATCCTACTCTACTAGCATAGTAGAGGCGATATTCACACGCAATCTTGAAAAATATTACTTGAGTTTAGATAAGCTCTTCCTTGATGGCAAGGACGAAGCGATGATTATAGATGGCATAATTAAGGCGCTTAGAGAGATTTTATACGACAAAGTTAATAAGCTTGGCAAATATAATTTCAGCTTTGACATAAAGCTTATGGACATCATAAACGCAATCGACATCTACATGGATTATCTTGAGAGGATGAAATTTGTCAAGGAAAAGAGGATTTTCGTTGAGATGGCGGGTCTTAAGGTCATGAGCCTTGACAGCGACGTGATGAAGATGAACTTCGATAGGAGTGTCACAGTTAGTGATTTAGCGCATCCTGTTAATAATAATCAAGTTAATGGTGATGGAGAAGCCACTTCGAAAAATATAGTTCAAAACAGTCAAGACGACTCTTTTGATGACTTAGCAAGCCTTGAGATGGGCATGGTGGACTATGAAGATGAAGGATTTTATTTCACAGAAACAGAAGAAGAATCCAAAAAAGAAAAAGAAATAAATAAAGATATAGAAAAAGAAATAAAAACAAAGCACAAGACAGAATCAGAAAATCATACAGAGCACAGAGAAAAAACACAATTCACTGAGACTGAGAAATCAGAAATTGAAACATATTTTGACGAAGAGACACAAGACGAAGAAGAAACTCATGAGACTGAAGCTGATAAAAACATAATTCCAGATGAAAATGAAGAAAAAACTATTGACCTAGATGAAGATGAAGCACCAGAAGAAGATTTTGAAAAAAACAAAGCACTTTATGAAAGATTTTTGAATGATGATGAGATGAAAGTACTTAAAAGCATTTTCACAGATTTTGAATATTCAAAAACACTTTCCAGTGTACTAGTACTTAAAAAGTCTCGTGACATAGCTCTTGACACAAGTGTAGCTCTTGTCAACATGAACAAGGAAGCTATATTAAAAACTATAAACAAATATTTTAACGATATAATCGATATTAAAATTGAAAGCTCCGACCAAGAGAAAAAAACTCTCAAACTTAGAGAGGATCTTAAAGAATTTTTGGGCGGCAAGCTTATAATTAAGTAGGAGGTAATTATGAAAAGAGGATTCCCACAAATGGGCGGCAACATGAATAACATGATGAAGCAGCTTAAAAAAGCACAAGAAAATATGCAAAAAAAGCAAGAAGAGATTGAGGCTACTACATTATCAGTAGATAAGGGCATGGTAAAGGTTGATATCACTGGCAAAAAAGAGATCACAGCCATCACTATAGATCCAGAAGTAGTTGACAAAGACGATGTTGAAATGCTTGAAGACCTAATCATGGTCGCAGTGAATGAGGCTATCGCAAAGGCTGAAGACCTTATGAACACTGAGATGGGCAAATTAACTGGCGGCTTAGGTATTCCAGGACTATAATGGATAGACTAGATAAGCTAGTTAAAAATTTAGAATCTTTTCCGCAATTTGGCTCGAAGTCATCGATAAAGTTCGCTTATTATCTTTTGAATAATAAGGACAAGGCTATGAGCCTAGCGAAGGATATCGAGGAGACTCTTGAAAATATTCACAGATGCAAAATCTGCTGTAACTATAGCGAAGCAGACGTTTGCGGCATCTGCTCTGACGATGAAAGAGATCACTCTACCATCTTAGTAGTAGAAAAAGAGGAAAATGTTATGCGCCTTGACAAAGAAGGCGGCTACAACGGTCTTTATCACGTTTTAGGCGGCACCATCAACATGCTTGAGGGCATAGGACCAGACGAGATTAACATGGCTGAGCTATTCCAAAGGATTGATGGCAGCGTGAAAGAAGTAATCATAGCGACTGATCCAGACGTTGCGGGCGCTGTGACAGCAAATTACATCAAAGAGAACATCCCAGACAAGAGCGTTAAAGTGACTAGGATAGGTACTGGTGTGCCTATGGGCGCTGACCTAAGCTACTACGATGCAGAAACTATCAGAAAGGCGATCGACAATCGTGTCGACATGTAATATGAAGAAATTAGCAGTTATTGACTCAGGTATAGGGGGCTTATCGGTTGTTCGTGAGCTTCTTAAACTTGATAATGAAATTGAAATAAATTATTTCGGGGACAATATCAGAGTGCCTTATGGCAATATGAGCCGTGAAGAAATTCTTTCCTGTATGGGAAATATTTTGGACTTCTTATATAAAAAAGGCGTAACTGACTGTCTTGTCGCTTGCAATACCATGAGTAGTGCCATCTTAAATACTGGCTACACTCATAAAATTAAGTTATATAATATAGTTACGCCAGCCATAGACGAAGTAAAAAGGCTCCGTCTAAGTAAAGCGGCTATACTTGCGACAAAATTCACCATTGCCTCAAAAGAGTATGAGAAAAGGCTCAAAGCGATAGGGACCGATGAGCTTTTAGAGATGGCGAGCGCATCGCTTGCGGCTCTTATCGAGAACTTTGATGATAACAGGGACATCATCGAAGAAGAACTTCTTGATTACAAGAGGCTTATTGATGAAGGCGGCTACAAAAACTTAATTTTGGGCTGCACTCACTACGAGTTCATAGACAGCATTTTTAGAGATTTAATGCCCGAAGTAGAATTTATAAGGCCTGCGAAGCTCTTAGCTGAGAGCTTTGATACGAGTGGACTTGAAAAAGGGGATTTTAATATCTACACGACAAAGGGCCAAGAAACTTATATCAAGAGTCTAAGGACGCTTGATATAAAGAAAAAATTAAATATTCAAGACTATATAGAAATCTAGGAGGAACCATGAAAAAGATTGATTACAAGGAGAAAGTCAAAGAACTCCATCTGACAAACTTTTTAAGAGCGGAAGATGGCAGTACTGACACGCTTCTTTCAGATGTTTTCATAGACAACAACTCTCTTCCTGAGCTTTCCATAGACGAGGTTAGACTTGAAAAGAAATTCTTCAACAGAAACTTTTCTCGTCCTTTTTACATAAATGCGATGACTGGCGGCACAGAAAAGGCGCTTCGAATCAATGAGATACTTGCTAGGCTCGCAAAAGACTATAATATACCTATGATGCTTGGAAGCGAGAAGATTGCTGTTGTGGACAATAAGTTTCCTGAAACATTCACCATTGCACGCGAAGTGAATAAAGACGGCTACCTTATAGCCAATGTCGGTGCTACAGCAGATTTAGACGTGATGAAGAAGGCAGTTGAGCTAATTAATGCCAATGCCATCGCCATACATCTAAATGCTTTTCAAGAGCTTATCAATGGTGACGGGGACAGGGATTTTACCAGCTACATGAAGAATATCGAGGCGGCGCTTAATTATTTTAAACTACCCATCATAGTTAAAGAATGCGGTTTTGGTATGAGCCAAAGAAATATCGAGGATCTTGCCAAGCTCGGTGTCAAGTACATCGACATATCAGGCGCAGGCGGCACAAATTTTGCTAGGATCGAGTCCATGTCGAACGCTGCCGAAGATTTCTCGGACATCTACGACTTCGGCACGCCAACAGCACTCTCTATACTATATGCAAGGGAGCTCAAGAAAAAGTATAAATTCACTTTAATTGCCTCAGGCGGTATAAGGACTGCGATGGACGCTTTCAAAGCCTACGTTATAGGCGCTGACGTCGTTGCACTTGGCGGAGAGCTATTAAAATACGTTTATCACGGCTCTTATGAAGCTAGTAAAGATTACTTAGATAGCTTTTCAGAAAAGCTTAGAAAGCTGATGCTCATCACATCTTCACGCAACACAGGCGAGTTAAAGCATGTGAGATACAAATTAAAAGGCAGACTAAAGGATCTTTGGGAGGATTAAATGAAAAATGATAATAAAAGCATAAACCTATCGATGCTAGCGGACTACTACGAGTTCACTATGGCAAACGGTTATATTGCTAATGGCGTAGAAAATACAGAGGCAATCTTTGATATGTTCTTTAGAAAAGTACCTGATAACGGTGGCTTCGCCATCTGTGCGGGACTTGAACAAGTCATTGAATATATAGAAAATCTTAAATTTACAGATGATGATATAGAATATTTTAAAAGCAAAAAAATATTTTCAGAAGAATTTTTAGATTTTTTAAGAAATTTCAAGTTTACCTCTGATGTATGGGCGGTAGAAGAAGGTACACCAGTATTTCCACAAGAACCCATCATCATAGTCAAGGGACCTGTAAAAGAAGCACAAATCATGGAGACGATGATACTTCTAACTATAAACTACCAATCCTTGATAGCGACAAAAGCAAGCAGAATCGTTAGAGTAGCTAAGGGCAGAGCCGTTTCAGAATTTGGCTCTAGACGCGCTCAAGCGAGCGAAGCGGCGATACTTGGTGCTAGAGCGGCCTATATCGGCGGCGCTAAAGCTACTGCAAACACTATCACAGACAAGTTCTTTGGCGTTCCAGCCACAGGCACCATGGCTCACTCGTGGGTACAAATGTTTGATACAGAGCTAGAAGCCTTTAGAGCTTACGCAAAAGTTTATCCAGACTCCTGCGTTTTACTCGTTGACACCTACAATACACTTGAAGAAGGCATACCAAACGCGATAAAAGTTTTTGATGAGCTTAGGGAGGGTGGTCATGAAGGCGTTGGAATCAGGATAGACTCAGGCGACCTTGCTTATCTTTCGAAAAAAGCAAGAAAGATGCTTGATGAAGCAGGCTACCCAAATGTTAAGATTATGGTCTCAAACTCACTAGATGAGTACGTGATTAAAGACCTTCTTGGTCAAGGCGCACAAATCGATGGTTTTGGTGTTGGAGAAAGACTGATAACATCAAGAAGCGAGCCAGTTTTTGGCGGCGTTTATAAACTTGTATCCACATTCAAAGACGGTAAAGAAATATACAAGATTAAAATCAGTGGCGACGTTGAAAAGATAACTACACCAGGCTTTAAAAAGCTATATAGATTATACGATAACGAAACAGGAAAGGCACTTGCAGACTTAGTTACAACACACGATGAAGAAATCGATTTCACAAAAGATATCGAGATCTTCCATCCATTATACACATGGAAGAAGAAAACACTTTCAAATTACACAGCAAAGCCACTTCTAAAGAAAATTTTCGATAAAGGTAAATTAGTATACAATAAGAAGACAATAGACGAAGTGCAAAAATATTCGCTAGACGAGGTTGACAAGCTTTGGGAAGAAGTCAAAAGACTTGAAAATCCACACGAATATTACGTCGACCTTAGCAAAAAACTTTGGAAAATCAAAAACGATATGCTTAATAAAGAAAATTAATATCATAAGCTCTTTGAGGAAAAGCCTTGAAGAGCTTTTTTATGCCATTTTATAGCTGTATGTTTATGGAGCAAGCAATGTAAAATTTTAATTCGATAAATTTGTAAATATTTTGTAAATATTTTCGCTTTTCGTAAATGTTATAATTATTTCGCAATCGCAAGTAATATATGGCAGATAAAGCCTGAATTTACTAAGCTTATGCATAATTTATACACAAGCCAAATATTTAGGCTTAAGAGAGGAGTTTTAAAATGAACAAATTAAAAAGAATTATTTCCCTAGCATTCATCATTGCCTTTGCACTATCACAATTCGAGTACGTTAAAGCAGAGAGCGTTGAGGCAGATATGACAGATGCGCAAAACGCAGAGACAGTAGTAGCTTCAGAAGAAGTAGAAAAAGCAGAAGCAAAAGAAAAAGCAAAAAAAGAAACAGTTGCTACTTGTAAAACACATGAAGAGGCAGTTGACGAGCTTACAAAAGCTATGGACGAAAGGATGAATCAATTAAACACAAAAAATAAAGACTATATTGTCAAAGTTGCTAAATCAAAAAATCCAATAGAGGATCAAGACCCAAGTAATTACCAAGAAAATTATCAATTGTCTGTTACAGTAATAAACGAAGAAAAAACAATTTCCGATCTAGACATGACAGGCTTAGCAGGGATTATAAATGATCTGTATAAAGAAGGTAAGGTAGACAGAATCAAGTTTACAACAAACGAAAATGAAGGAAAGAACTTAAAAGATGTACTTGATAACATAAGTGATGATGAAGAAAGAAAAGCTAAAATAAGCAAGATAATAAAAGAAGACTTAGCAAGCACTCTGACAAGTGCGCCTAATACAAAGCTAGTAACTATAAAAGGTAGAAGTGGTTACATGAGACTTAGTAAAAAAACTTGCAAAGACAAAGAAGCCTTCCTTTGGTTAAGAATACCATTTAGCAACGCCATAGTTAACGAAATGAAAGATAAAATCCAAGCAAAAGACATCACAGTAAATAAAAACGCTGATGTTAATTGGAAAGACGGAGTTAAAATAAGAGATGGTGTATCAGACCCAGGGGATGGTTACAAAAAATATATAAACAATGCTAAAGTTACAGACGAATCAAACAGAGACACAAACACAGCAGGTGTAAAGAGCGGCAATATCAAGTTAAAATTCACAGACGATACAGAATTAACACTAGAAAATCAAAAACTAATAGTAAAAGA
>ERZ1673699.1826-NODE-1826-length-15791-cov-8.010168_pt1 | contig 15791 bp, 10 predicted proteins | sample MGYA00580229_ERZ1673699 | MGnify/ENA primary metagenome ERZ1673699 (study PRJEB41218, sample SAMN15661785) | gut metagenome | host: Homo sapiens | place: Canada: London | collected 2015-08-20/2019-03-30 | study: EMG produced TPA metagenomics assembly of... | reverse complement strand
GACAAAGGCCGGTCAAACGAAAGCTCCAGACGGTAGATAGCACCCGGTTCCGGCTCGATCAACCGCTTTAAATCGACCGCGAACGTATTCCACCGGGACAGGTCAAGACCCTCCTCATCCAAGAAGATCGTCTTACGGGCGATCAAGCGCCCGACACGCATTAACTCCCCGGACTCATCCAAGTTGTTCGATTGCAGGAACTGACCGATATTCTGCTCCAATATCTTGATAACGCTCACCGTAACCCCTCGCAAATAAATCGCTTGGAAAGGAACGGATAATTGCGTGGATTGCGGGATGATCACTCCTTTCCCGATAAAACGGACGCCGGGTTTCTGCTCATCTAGGATTATTTGACGCACGACAGCCTCTTTCAGGTTCAAGCCGCTCTTGCTGCGGATGCCTTGGTTCAGGTGGATATTCATCACGCCCTTTTGCCACAAATCGGCATCCGGATATAGGCGTAGCTTGTTTCCGTCCACGGTTACGGTCTCCGACGTATTCTCGGCGATAAAGGCCAAGCCTCTCATATCCTGGCCCACATCCAATAACTTCGTGAAAGCGACCTCCACGTAACGCTCCGGCTCGGACACATACGTCACGTCGTACACCGAGAAATCATTCTGATCCGGAACGCTCACTGTCACGACATCGGCCTTTTCCACGCCTAGTTTATTAGAAGATACGGAAAGCTTGAGTGTCCGTTCCCCCTCCATCCCGGCGGAGACATTGAGTAAGGTCACCTCATGTTTCTTCCCATCCGGGCTGTGTTGCCAAGTAGCGTCTACCTTCTCCGAGAAATCCACCAACGACTCCACGGTCTCCGGAGATTCCTTATCCGGCGTGAAAAGCACGGCGGTCAGATCGTACCCATTCTCGTTTTTCTTGTTGATATCCATCGATTCCAGATTCCCCCGAAGGGCTAAAGGGAGCGTGGTAAAACCAAAAGCGAACCACTTATCCTTACCTTGTGCCTCAAACCATTCGGACAAATCGGCTTTCACTTGATAAGAGGTGTTTCGCTCAAAGCCTTTCTCCGGCTTGAATACCAGCGTCCGGTTATTCTCGAAAGCCCATCGTCCCGGCACATCGGGCTTGAGGCGCACGAGCTTCCCCAATCGGTCCGCCTTTAACCGATCCGCCGGGATCTCTTGATTAAAGATCAGGTAAACGGGAGAATACCGGGAAATCTTCCCGGTAGTAAACGCCTCTACATTCGGATTATAAGGAGGGAGATCTTGATCCGCAGGGCTTGTCGTATGACAACTTGTCAAGATAGACAAGAGACAAAGTACGCAGAATAAACCGATAGACCGTATCATACACATGAATGTTTAAATGGTTAATCCACAAATGTACATAAATAGAAGGATTTCTCTCTTATACTTTCAGACAAACTGATATTTTTCGTACATTTGTCTTAAATATGGAGCGACCTGTATGCCACCAAAGAAGTACAGGAGTCGCTAAACAAGAGGAAAGAATAGTATATGGCGAAGAAATTCGAAATTCGAAATAGCACGGCGGAATTCCTTATTTTCATGCTAGAAGGCAAGGAAGATGGCATACAGGTAATGTATCATGACGAAACCATCTGGTGCACGCAGAAAGCGATGTCTACCCTGTTTGACTGCTCTACAGACAATATCGGATTACACCTAAAGAACATCTTTACATCCGGTGAATTACGGAAAGATTCAACTACCGAGTTTTTCTCGGTTGTTCAAACCGAGGGCGGACGGCAAGTATCCCGAAAAACATTGTTTTATAACCTTGATGCGATCATTTCTGTCGGTTATCGTGTAAACAGCGTTCGTGCTACACAATTTCGCCAATGGTGCACATCGGTCATCCGGCAATTCGCTATCCGTGGTTATGTGATAGACAAGAAGCGTATGGAGAACGGCTCTTTCATCGGTGAAGATTATTTTGAACATCTACTAGCCGAGATACGGGAGATACGGTTAAGCGAACGTCGCTTTTACCAAAAGTTGACCGATATCTATGCTACCGCTATTGACTATAATCGTGACGCACCAACTACCCGCCTCTTTTTTCAAAAGGTACAAAATAAGATACATTATGCCGTACACGGTCATACCGCCGCCGAGTTAATCGTGAACCGAGCCAACTCGGAAAAAGAACATATGGGACTGACCACATGGGAAAATGCGCCTAAAGGGAAGATCGTAAAAACAGATGTGGCCATTGCCAAGAACTACCTTAACGAGATGGAGTTGGACGACATGGGACATTTAGTCAACGCAGTTCTAGATATGGCAGAGCGGATGGCTAAACGACATATACCCATGACCATGGAAGACTGGGCAAAACGTATCGACCTGATACTCGAAGCCGGAGGTAATGACTTATTGACCAACGCCGGTAAGGTGACAGCCGAATTAGCCAAAGCTTTCGCAGAAGCCGAGTTCGAGAAGTATCGGGTCATTCAAGACCGTCTCTTCCAATCGGATTTTGACCGTTTCGATAGCGAGACCTTGTTCCCGACAGATTTCAATCCCGATAATACATAAAATAACAAGATCATGACCAAGAAACTACACAAGGAAATCCCCATCGACTACGCCGTCTGCCAGCAACAAGATTGCCCTCGGGCCGAGAAGTGTCTGCACCAGATCGCCTACCGGCCGCTCATCGAACAACCGGCAACCGTATTACGGCTGCTGAACCCCACCCTCTGTACCCGGGATGAGGCTTGCCCCTACTTCCGAGACTCCGCTCCCGTCACCTATGCGCGGGGCTTCACCGGGATGCAGAGCCGGATGTTCCCGGCGCAATACCAGCAATTCATGTCGATACTCATGTCCCATTTCGGACGTAACCCCTACTTCGAGCGGCGAAGGGGCGAATTTCCACTCTCACCTAAAGAGCAAAGGATCGTGCTAAACGCCTTGCGAAGGGTCGGAGTGACGGAAGAGCTAAGGTTCGATCATTATGAGGAGAGTGTCAATTGGTATGATTGAGGCAGTACTCCTTATAAAGTACCGCAATACTCAGCCGGACAGTACCGCAGTACTTCGTAAGGAGTACCGCAGTACTTTGCGCACAGTACTACAGTACTTCCTACGGAGTACTGGCAGATGCCTCAGCCATCTATCCAAGTCGCTATTACCGAGGCCGGGACGAGTGTCATGGCGCCTCCTCGCATCTCTCTTGGGGATCGGCGTGGCGGCGTGGTGTGTCATGTATGGCATCGTGCCCCGGCAATTATTTCCCGCCCCCTGCTCTACCTTATTATATTCGGCCGAGGGCGAGCTTTTAGGCGCACGTATCGCACCGGACGGGCAATGGCGTTTCCCGGCGGCGGATAGCTTGCCTGATAAATTCGTGGATTGCTTGCTCACGTATGAGGATAAACGGTTCTTTTACCATCCCGGTATAGACCCCGCCGCCATCTTCCGGGCGATCCGCTTGAACGGGAAAGCGGGGCGTGTGGTGAGCGGAGGAAGTACCTTGACCATGCAATTGGCACGCATAGCGAGAGGGAACCAAGACCGGACCTTCTACGAGAAAACGATCGAGATGTGCTGGGCGCTCTTTCTAGAAACCACCTATAGCAAACAAGAGATACTGAACCTCTATGCCTCGCACGCTCCCTTCGGGGGAAACGTGATCGGGCTGGAGACCGCCGCATGGCGTTATTTCGGGCGAAGCGCCTCCGAGCTATCGTGGGCCGAGAGCGCCACGCTCGCGGTTCTTCCCAACTCCCCCGCCTTGATCCACCCCGGGAGAAACCGGAAACAATTGAAGGAGAAGCGGGATCGCTTATTGGCTTCCCTTCAAAAGAAAGGTGTATTGGAGGAGACCGAATACGAGCTGGCCTGCATGGAGCCACTTCCCGAAGCCCCTCTCCCTTTACCTAATGATGCCCCTCACCTGTTAGAAAGACTAGCCGCAGAACAACCGGGACAACGCATCCAAACCTCCGTCCACCAAGCCCTGCAACGACAGACACAGGCCCTCGTAAACCGTTATGCCCGTGAATACAGTTCCAACCATATCCATAATCTGGCGGCGATCGTAGCGGACGTGGAGACCGGGGAGGTATTGGCCTACGCCGGAAACGCTACCTATCCGGCCGACGAGCGGCGGGGGAACCAAGTGGACATCATCACCTCGCCCCGCAGCACGGGAAGCATCCTCAAGCCCTTCCTGTATGCCGGTATGCTGCACGACGGGCTGTTGCTCCCCTCCATGCTGGTATCGGACGTGCCCTTGAATATAAATGGCTTCTCCCCCCATAATTACAACAAGACATTCTACGGGGCGGTACCGGCCCATGTAGCCATAGAGCGCTCCTTGAACGTTCCCTTGGTACGTATGCTCTCCCAGTATAATACCGGACGCTTTATGTCTTTACTGAAATCGTGGGGAATGACTACCTTACGTTTCTCCGAGGAACATTACGGGGCCTCCTTGATCTTGGGAGGGGCCGAGGGAACCTTATGGGATCTTTCCGGTATGTATGCCTCCATGTCTCGTGTGCTTAAACATTACCGTACTTACAACGGACGCTATAATCCGGCGGATATCCATCCGCTGACTCCCTTTCCGGCGGAGAGGAAGGAACCCATCCGTTCCCTTACCGATAGCCGGCTCACCGATAAGGCTCTCCTTTCCTCCGCGGCCCTGTGGTACACGTTCAAGGCGATGTCTGCCCTGAACCGTCCCGAGGAAGAGGCCGACTGGCAACAATTCGAGTCGATGAAACGGATCGCATGGAAGACCGGGACGAGTTACGGGGGACGAGACGCTTGGGCGATCGGCACGACTCCCCGCTACGTCGTCGGCGTATGGGCCGGTAACGCTTCCGGCGAGGGCCGTCCGGGACTTACGGGTGTCGGCAACGCCGCCCCGGTCCTTTTCGATCTCTTTTCCCTATTGCCCGGTGGCGAATGGTTCGACCTGCCCTATGACGAGATGCTTCCCATGGCGATCTGCCGGAACAGCGGACATAAAGCCTCGCCCTACTGCGAGCAAACGGACACCTTATACATGCCGCTGTCCGGCAATAACACGGGGATTTGCCCCTACCATAAGCTCGTGCATCTATCGGCGGACGGACGGTACAGGGTCAATAGTTCCTGCGAGTCTGTCGACCGGATGATCAGCCGCCCGTGGTTCGTGCTTCCTCCCGCGCAGGAGTATTACTACCGCAACTATCACATCGATTATATCCCGCTCCCTCCGGTAAAACCCGGCTGCGGGCAAGACCTGAACCGCCAGATCGAACTGATCTATCCCGAGCATAACGCCATTCTCTACCTTCCGAAAGGCTTCTCCGGAAAGTCCGAGAAATTTATCTTCAAGGCCGCCCACGCCCGCCGTGACGCTACGATTTACTGGCATCTGGACGAAAGCTATCTGGGAGAGACCACCGATAATCACCAGATCAGTTGCTCCGTGAGCCAAGGAAAACATCTCCTTACCCTCATCGACAACGAGGGGAACCAAAAGAAAATACAATTCGAGGTCAAGTAAAGCATCCGTTAAGCCTTGACCTTGCCCCAAACAGCCAATTTGCCTCCCTTGACAAGGAAACAGCCTTTCCCTTCCTCATCAATCGTCACGGTATCTTTTACCGAGCCTGTGATCTCATGCCATACCTCGCCTTTCCGGTTCTCCCCCACAGACATTGTTTTCTCTCCATCTTCCCCGTTCGAGATAACCACCGCCAAGCCCGAATCAGCATGTCCCGGATCTCCCAAGCGTACGAAGCCGATCGTGTTCGGATGATCAAAATAATCCACCTCTTCCCCGTACGCATATTCTTTCCGGGCACGCAATAGCATATCCAATACCTTACGATGGGGAGATTTCTTCCCTTTTACGCCATAATAATCCCCATAAAAGATACACGGATACCCCTTCTTCATCAACAGGATCAAACCGTAGGCGGAAGGTTTGAACCAATCCTTCACCTGCGACTCCAAAGAACTGTTTTTCTGGGAATCATGGTTATCCACGAAGGTGACGGCTTGATCCGGGCATATCTCGACCAAGGTCCCTTTTAATAGATCGCGTAAATCATAGTCACGACCTTTCTCGGAAGCCTCATTCAAGTTATAATGTAAGGCTACGTCAAACAAATCCACGTTATATTCTACTTGCGACAGGTAAGCCTCCAACGATTCGGTATCGTTTTTCCAATATTCCCCGACAGCGTAGAAACCCTCTCCCCGATCCGCTCTCACCGCCTCCAGAAAATGCTTGATAAACTGGTCGTTCATATGCTTGATCGCATCGAGTCGCATACCGTCCAAGTTTAGTTCGTTCGATACCCAGATCCCCCATTCCTGCATCTCACGCACGACTTCAGGGTTATCGAAATCCAGATCGGCGAACATGAGATAGTCGTAATTTCCATTCTCATCATCGACTCCCTCACTCCAATGTTTTCCCTCTCCCAGAATCTGGAATATACCTTCCTTCTTGCAGGACACATCATAGTCCGTCCCGGAGAAATGAAACCAATGCCATTTAAAATTAGAATACATATTGCCACGCCCCGGGAAGTCGAAGCCGGTCCATCCCTCTATCTCATGGGGTTCGCTGGTAGCGTTTTCCCGTTGCCCAGGATCTACCTCTTGCGCCATAAACCACTCGGTATAATCGGCTCCCGCCTTATGGTTCATCACGGCATCCAGATATACGCCAATCTGGTTCCGGTGAAGTTCCTCGATCATTTCTTGAAGTTCCTGTTTAGTTCCATACTTGGTGCGTATGGTCCCTTTTTGGTCGAACTCCCCCAAATCATATAGATCATAGGTTCCATACCCCTCGTCCGCTTGCTCATGGCCTTTGTAAGCGGGTGGGATCCATACGGCGCTGATCCCGATCTCATGTAAATGCGAGGCATCATCCTTCAGCCGTTTCCACAGCATTCCATCGTTCGGCAGATTCCATTCGAAATACTGCATCATTACTCCATTTTCCATATGTTTCTTCTATTTGTTGATAAAACAACACTTCCCAAGCGTCATAAGTTGCTGAAACTAACCACCACATCCTTTTGTTATAGTAAAAAACTAAAGAATAATAAGATGGATTCAAAGCATGTTACAGAGAGTACGTCCGGTCAAGAGGACATTCAAAAGACTTGGTGGAAAGAAGCGATTATATACCAAATCTATCCCCGTAGCTTTCAAGACAGCGATGGCGACGGAATCGGTGATCTAAACGGTATCACCTCCCGCTTGGATTATATACAAAGCTTGGGTGTGGATATCATCTGGTTAAACCCGATCTTTCTCTCTCCCAACGATGATAATGGCTACGACATCAGCGACTATCGGGAAATCATGCGGGAATTCGGTACGATGGAAGATTTCGACCGCCTCCTGAAAGAGATTCATAAACGGGAGATGCGACTGGTACTGGACTTGGTAGTAAACCATACCAGCGACGAGCATCCTTGGTTCGAGGAAGCCCGTAAATCCAGACATAATCCCTATTATAATTATTACCATTGGTGGCCGGCCGAGAAAGGTGAGCCTCCCTTGCGCCTCAGCTATTTCGACGAGGAAGGCAACGCTTGGACGTATAACAAGTCAACCGACTCGTATTACCTGCATTATTTCTCCCGGAAACAACCCGACTTAAATTGGGAGAACCCGGAGGTACGCCAAGAGATTTTCGATATGATGCGCTTCTGGTTCGATAAAGGGATAGACGGTTTTCGCATGGATTCCATCTCTCTTATCGCCAAAGATCCCTCATTCCCTCTCATAGATTCCAAGAAATATCCGGATATCTTTTCTTTCTATGCCAAAGAGCCTCGCCTGCACCTCTATCTTCACGAGATGAATCGGCAGGTATTAAGCAAATACGATTGTATGAGTGTTGGAGAAGGTTCGGCCGTGATGGTAGATGATGTCGCTAAATTTGTCGATCCGGCCCGGGAAGAGTTGAATATGCTTTATCATTTCGACGCCGCCCGTATCCGGAATACAACCCTACCGGACAATCCGGAATCCGGTATAGACTATAGCTTGATCGCCCTAAAGAAGATGTTTACGGAATGGGATAAGGCGGTAGATAAGGGTTGGCCCTCGATCTACTTGGGTAATCATGACCAGCCCCGTATGGTCAGTCGCTTTGGTAGCGATAAGGATGAGTTCAGGGCCTTGTCCGCCAAGATGCTTATTACTTTTCTGCTTACGATGAAAGGAACGCCTTATTGGTTCGCCGGGGACGAGATAGGTATGCGTAACATTCGGTTCGACCGTATCGAGGATTATAACGATATCGATACGATCAACCGCTATAAGAAAGCGAAAGCAGAGGGTAAAGATCCGCAGGCGGTATTGGACGAACAGAAAGAGACCGGACGAGACAACGCCCGCACTCCTTTCCAATGGGATCGCTCGCCGGAAGCGGGATTTACGGCAGGAACCCCTTGGTTAAAGGTAAATCCGGATTATACTTGGATAAACGTAGCGGACGAAGAAAAAGATCCGACCTCCATACTTAATTATTTTAAGAAAGTAGTCAGTTTCCGTAAGGAGAATCTGAGTTTGATTTATGGCAGTTATCATTTGCTGGATGCGGAGAATCCCCAATCCTATACCTTCTTACGCAAGACTGGGGCCGACACTTATCTGATTATGCTCAATTTCTCCCCCAAGGCGGCAATCTCCACTCCGGGGATAGATATGAGTAACGCACACGTCCTATTGGACAATTACGGGGACCGAAGTCATATGGCGCCTCAAAAAGATATCACGCTCCGTCCTTTCGAAGCGATTGTCTTTCAATTGAACCATCCCGTCTATGAATCCTTCATCGATTCGCTAGATCTTTTGGAATGATTCGTTAAAAAGAGATACAAAGCGCAACCAAAGACTTTTCGGATGTGTTTAAATACAAAGCATCAGAACTTTTAAATAAAATATAAAACTATTCGTTATGGGATTTATTTGGTCTATTATCATCGGTATCGTTGCCGGCTATCTGGCTGGTAAGATTATGCGTGGAGGAGGTTTCGGGATCATTGTTAATTTGATCCTAGGTATTATTGGAGGTGTATTGGGTGGCTGGGTATTCAGTTTACTAGGCATATCGGCCGGTGGTATCTTAGGGAGCTTGATAACCTCTACGGTCGGAGCTATTTTGTTATTATGGATCGGCTCGCTATTCAACAAATCCAAAGAGGTTTAAGAAGGCGTGCTCAATTATCAAATCATATATTACATGGCAACAAGATCTCACGAAACTTTAGTTACGGCATAATATAATGTAAAAGGCAGTCCTTGCCGGACTGCCTTTTTATTTAGATCGTTTCCACTTTTTCTTTAGGTAAAACCCATTTCAATACCAGATAACCGCAAAGACCGGATATAAACGATCCCGTGAATACACCCAGCTTCGCCTGATTCAAGAGATCGGCACCCGCCGCCGTACTGCCGTCAAAGGAAAGATTCGCTATGAACAAGGCTACCGTGAAACCGATTCCTCCCAACATGGATACTCCAAATAAATTACGCTTGCTCATGCCTGTAGGCATGGAGGCAAATGGCGTACACGCGAACAAGTAAGAGAAAGAGAATATACCTAATGTCTTTCCTACAAATAGGCCCACGAACACTGCCAACGGAACATTAACTAATGTCTGGGGTTGGATATCCCCGAATGTCACACCGGCATTCACGAAAGCGAATAAAGGAAGTATCACATAGTTTACCAAAGGATGCAACTTATCAGCGATGGTCTGCAACGGACTGATCGTTTTATCCGCCAACGTATGGATGTTATTCAATACCTGAATTTGTGTAGGTGTAAGTACTTCCGCTTTACGGGACTGACGAACCTCGGTATAGTCCAGCATATTCAAATACCCGGTCATATCACACGTGAAATCATCTAGCTTAACAACCGGACGGGCTGGAACCGTAAAGGCGATCAACACGCCGGCGATTGTCGGATGGATTCCTGACTCCAGAAATAGCAGCCAAACGATAAAGCCACCGATATAGAAAAACAATCGGTTATGTACCCGGAACTTTCCTCCCACATACAACAAAGCGAGGACTATCAGGGATATCAACAAAGGCTCGAAAGCGATATGCCCGCTATAAAACAGGGCGATAATTATGATACCTCCAATATCATCCACCACAGCCAAGGCGGTCAAGAAAATACGCATGCTCAACGGCACCCGCTTCCCCAACAAGCCCAATACGGCCAAGGCGAAAGCGATATCCGTAGCCATCGGAATAGCCGCCCCGTTTACCTCGGGAGGCGTATTACATACTAACATATAAAATAAGACCGGCACGATCATTCCACCACAGGCGGCGATAATAGGCAATAGCGCCTTCCGCACGGAACTCAACTCACCGATCAAAACCTCTTGCTTGATCTCCAGACCGATCACGAAAAAGAAAACCGCCATAAGGGCGTCGTTCACGAAAGCCAGCATAGACATAGTCTCGCCATGATGCGCAAAGAAGTTAAACTGCCCGGCTTGCAGATCGATTGGAAAAGCTAATAACTGGTGATACCTATCTGCCCAAGGCGAATTGGCCAAGACCATAGCAACGATGGTAGCGGCAAACAATAAAAGACTAGCGTTCGGCTTCTGTATAGCGAAGCGACGCAACGGTTTAAGGATAACATTAATCGTACGGTCCATAAATAATAAGTTAGATGAAGGTCTTCAACAATTGATCGTACTATGACTATTCCCTTTCCCTCCCAAGAGGGAAACGGGATATCATCTTGAAATACCTTCAAGTGTTTTTTCTATTAATTGACAGCTTTGGCTTTTCCTGCTTGCTCCAGGTTATAAGCGCTGCGTGTGAGTTTCTCTACCCAGATGACAAAGATACCAGTTAAAATTAAATTAAACACAATAGTTAACACAGAAATTATCAACATAGGGCCACCTAATCCATATCCCAAGGCTATGAAAATAACGCCGGCTCCTACCTCTCCACGGGTAAACATACCGATAGACAGCGCCAAACGCTCCCGTTTCATCCGGTCACGGTAGAAAAACAAAGGAAATAGTTTACCGATATTGGATAAGAATGAGACGATTACGACGTGTAAAGCGATCATCGACCATGACATCATCGGCTGGGAACCTGTCACCGTAGTTACTTCCGCCGCTTGCTGAGCAAAATCCACACCCATAAACACCGGCATGCTCACTCCGACAAGGAACATAAAGAGATAAGAGATAAAATCGGACACTTGGTGCTCGATCTTGGTATCGATATGCTTATGCCGCATGATCATACCTACGACAAACGCAGGTAAAAGTACCTCGATATGGATGCTAGCCTCCTCCCCGTACATATGTTTCGATACCAGATAAATCACTTGCGTGATACCAAACGTCACGACGGCATAGAACAAGATGGCTTTCCAGTCTTGACGTACATTATAATATCCCATTTTCTTCCAGCCCAGGATCAAGAGCAATACCACAACCAGAATAATGACTCCCAATTGCCAGCGCAAGCCGATCATCATGATTTGCAACGGGATCATCAACAGGATCGTATCCAAGTCGTCGAAGATCGCCAATACCTGTACTTTCTTATATACCCAAGAGGCTTTTAGCCCGGCGGCGGCCAACATCGTAAACAAGATACCCGCCGAAGTAGGCGCGGCGAACCGGCTTAGCAACAGGTTCTCCTTCCAAGCGTCCCAACTTCCCCATAAATCGCCCGGAAGCAAGACAAACATATAATATAAAGCCACGAATATCCACGGAAACGCAGCCGTAGCCATCGCTATGAAATAATCTTCGGTATAAGACTTCCACCGGGTCTTATCAATCTCGAACTCACGCCCCACATTAATCATGATAAACGCAAGGCAAATAAACAAAAACGTATTAGAGATCGTCTTTACCAGCGAATACTGTTCCCCCACTATAGCGGGAAGCATTTGCGACACGACCAAACCCAACACTAGAAAAAGAGAGAATAAAAGAACTTTTTTCATTCAGATAAAACTATATTAATATTTACACAATAAAATGCAGGGGCAGGGTTCCTCATGAGCCTTGTCTCTACAAAAAACAATTGAAAATTGAATTAGTTGATCGCTTGCTACTCTTTTAGATAAGCGGTCTCAACCTTTAACAAACGATTTTTGAGGCGTTCAGCCTCTCCTTTACGGATACGAAGCGTCATCTCGCAATCCATCTCGAACTTCTGTGAGATGATAGCGGGGTTATCCTCTTTTACGATACGCATGATCCCGTTCAGGTATGGGTATTCGAAAACGACCGTGATGTCCTCGTCTACCGTACGTTCCTCGATCTCGGCGGCGGCGATAGCCTCGGCGGCGGCCGTGCGATAAGCGACGATCAGCCCGCTGGTTCCTAACTCGATTCCACCAAAGTAACGTACTACGACAATCAATAAATCGGTCAGCTCATTCGAGTTGATCTGTCCGAGGATCGGTTTCCCGGCCGTGGAAGAAGGCTCCCCGTCATCGTTGGCCCGGAACGTCTGCCGCTCTGGACCTAACATATACGCCCAGCATACATGGCGGGCATCATAATATTGTTTACGGTATTTCTCCAGTTGCTCCTTCACCTCTTCCACCGTACGCACGGGGATAGCATACGAGATAAAGCGGCTGCGCTTCTCGGTATAATATCCCTCGGCTACTTGCTTGATGGTCTTGTAACTGTCGTCTGCCATAAATCAATCCGGTATTTTAGTGTTAGACACTTCCTCCCGATACGCCCGGAAATCTTTCATGATCTCTTCGATCTCCTCGATGAAATAAGGATCTTTCACCTTATTCCTCACCTCCTCATAATAGGTCTCTATGGCAGCCAACGCACATACGTCCTGCCCTCTCAGCACGAAGTAAGGTTCCTCCTTCTCCACGCACTGCTTGATCATTTGTATAGGATTCTTCATTTTTTCTTATTTGCTATATCTAACTCTTCTTTCAAGAACGGAGCCGTAAACCCGACGCCACTCTTCGCTAAAGCCTCCGGAGTCCCTGTGAAAAGGACGTTACCTCCACGGCGACCGCCCTCGGGGCCCATATCGATCAAGTAATCGGCGCTTTTGATAACATCGAGGTTATGTTCGATAACGATGATCGTGTTGCCTTTATCCACCAACTTGTTCAATACCCCCAGCAAGACCCGGATATCCTCGAAGTGCAGACCGGTGGTAGGTTCATCCAATACATAAAGCGTCTTTCCCGTATCCCGCTTCGCCAGCTCGGTAGCCAGCTTGACACGTTGGCTCTCGCCACCGGATAAGGTAGTAGAGGGTTGCCCCAACTTGATATATCCCAGCCCTACATCCTGCAGGACCTTGATCTTGGATAAGATAGTCGGGATATTCTCGAAGAACTCCACTGCCATATTAATCGTCATATCCAAGATATCCGCAATTGATTTCCCACGAAAACGAACCTCTAGGGTTTCCCGGTTATATCGCTTGCCGTGACAATCCTCGCAAGGCACCAGCACGTCCGGAAGGAAATTCATCTCGATCGTCTTATAGCCATTTCCCTTACAGGTCTCGCACCGTCCGCCCGATACGTTAAAAGAGAAACGTCCCGGTTTATACCCTCTCACCTTCGATTCCGGAAGTTCCACGAACAGATTCCGGATATCCGAGAATACCCCCGTATAGGTAGCCGGGTTGCTCCGGGGGGAACGACCGATCGGAGATTGATCCACATTCACGATCTTATCGACATGCTCGATTCCCTCGATGGCGTCGTATGCCAAGGGGTCTTCCAGCGAGCGATAGAAATGCTGGCTCAAGATCGGTTGCAGCGTGCGGTTTATCAAGGTAGACTTTCCGCTACCCGACACACCCGTGACGCAAATAAGCGTACCCAAGGGAAAAGACACGTCCACATGCTTCAGGTTATTGCCGCTGGCTCCCTTGATCGTAATAAACTGCCCGTTGCCTTTCCGACGCTCGGCAGGAACGGCTATCTCCGTGTTTCCATTCAGATAGGAAGAGGTCAAGGTATCTACACGCAGCATCTCCTTGGGCGTTCCCTCAAAGACGACCTCACCCCCCAGACGACCCGCTTTAGGCCCCATATCCACCACGTAATCGGCACTCAGCATCATATCCTTATCATGCTCCACGACGATCACGGAGTTTCCCGTATCACGCAATTGCTTCAAGGAGTTAATCAGACGGACGTTGTCCCGCTGGTGCAAACCGATACTCGGCTCATCCAATATATAAAGTACATTCACCAATTGGCTTCCGATCTGGGTAGCCAAACGGATACGCTGGCTCTCGCCACCGGACAAGGTAGCGGAACCCCGGTTCATGGAAAGATAATCCAATCCCACATCCAGCAAGAAGCGCAGGCGGGAGCGTATCTCCTTCAATATCTCCGTAGCGATCCGAAGCTGTTTCGGGTCCAGCTTCTCCTCGATACCCTCCAGCCACTCGTATAATTCCGAGATATCCATGGCCGACAACTCGGCGATATTCTTTCCCGCTATCCGGTAGCTCAACGCCTCCTTATTTAACCGCCAACCGTTACATTCCGGACAAGTGGCCATCTTGATGAATTGTCCCGCCCATTTCTGCGCCGAGGCGGATGCCTCGCTCTCCTGTTGCATCAAGATATACTTCGCGACTCCCTCATACGACAAGAAATAGTTAGACGATCCTAACGAGTCATTCTTGATCTGCAACCGCTCGTCCGTACCGTTCATGATCTCGTCCATCGCCTCCTCGGGAATATCCCGTATAGGCGTCTTGATCGTCACGCCATGCTTTTGGCAAAGCGCCTCGATCTGCCAGAATATCAACGAATTCTTATATTTACCTAAAGCGACGATGCCACCGCTATATATACTTAAGGATGGATCGGGAACGATCTTGTCCATATCCAACAAATTGACCTGTCCTAAGCCTTTACATTTCGGACACGCTCCTTGAGGGGAGTTGAACGAGAAATTATGCGGAGCCGGCTCACTGTAAGACAATCCGGTCACCGGGTCCATCAAACGACGACTATAATGGCGAACCTCGTTAGTCTCGGCATCCAGTATCAGCACAAGGCCATCGCCTTGCTTCATGGCGATCTTCAAGCTCTCTTTCAAACGACGCTCGTCTGCCTCGGAGACAATCATCTTATCGATCACTACCTCGATGCTGTGCATCTTATAACGATCCAGCTTCATCCCATGGAAGATCTCTTTCAACTCGCCATCGACACGGACGTTCAGATATCCTTTTTTACGTATCTGCTCGAAAAGTTCCTTATAGTGCCCCTTACGATTACGGACCAACGGAGCCAAGAGATACGTTTTTTTCCCGTTGTACTCATCCAAGATCAGCCGTAAGACTTGATCCTCGGTATATTTCACCATCTTCTCCCCGCTCAAATAGGAATAGGCCTCTCCCGCCCTAGCGTAAAGCAAACGGAAAAAGTCATAGATCTCGGTAGTCGTACCGACGGTGGAACGAGGATTCTTATTGGTTGTCTTTTGCTCAATGGAGATAACCGGACTCAGACCCGTTATCTTATCCACATCGGGTCTCTCCATATTCCCTAAGAAATTCCGGGCGTAAGCCGAGAATGTCTCCACATACCGCCTTTGTCCCTCAGCGAAAATCGTATCGAACGCCAATGATGACTTGCCGCTACCACTCATGCCGGTAATCACCGTCAACTTATTCCTCGGAATCTCTACATCTATATTCTTCAGATTATGAACACGTGCGCCAAGTATGGATATGCGCCCGCCTTCCAATGCCTGCTTATCTTTTATCATCTTTTACCTATCTGGTTTTAGGGGCCGTAAA
>ERZ1673699.1814-NODE-1814-length-15871-cov-4.146877_pt1 | contig 15871 bp, 15 predicted proteins | sample MGYA00580229_ERZ1673699 | MGnify/ENA primary metagenome ERZ1673699 (study PRJEB41218, sample SAMN15661785) | gut metagenome | host: Homo sapiens | place: Canada: London | collected 2015-08-20/2019-03-30 | study: EMG produced TPA metagenomics assembly of... | reverse complement strand
CGGAGGACCTTGCGCCGCGTTTTAAGTGGCTTGGCCTTTATACCCAGCGCAACCAGAATCTGGGAGGCGAGCTAACCTCCAAGCTCAGCAATGCGGAACTGCAGGATGAGTACTTCATGATGCGAGTGCGCTTCGACGGCGGTCGCGTCAGCCCGCAGCAGCTGCGCACGGTGGGGGAGATCTCGCGGGATCATGCGCGTTCCACCGCGGATTTCACGGACCGTCAAAACATCCAGCTGCACTGGATTCAGATTGAGGACGTACCGGGAATCTGGGAAAAGCTGCGCGCGGTGGGCCTCGATACTCTGTTGGGCTGTGGCGACGTTCCCCGCGTCATCTTGGGCTCGCCGGTGGCGGGAGTCGCGGAAGACGAAATCATCGACGCCACCCCGGCCATCGATGACATCGTGGATGATTACCTCCCGCGCGAGGAGTTCCACAATTTCCCGCGCAAGTTCAAGACGGCCATTTCGGGCAATCGCCGGCAGGACGTTACTCACGAGATTCAGGACATCGCGTTCGTCGGCGTCGATCACCCCGAGTACGGCCCTGGTTTCGACTGCTTCGTCGGCGGCGGCTTGTCCACGAATCCCATGCTTTCCCAGTCCTTGGGTGCTTGGGTGCCGCTTGAGCGTGTACCGGAGGTGTGGGCCGGCGTGGCTCGCATCTTCCGCGATTATGGCTACCGCCGCAATCGCAATCGCGCGCGCCTGAAGTTCCTCGTCGCGAAGTGGGGCATCAAGAAGTTCCGCGAGGTACTAGAAAATGAGTACTTGGACGCCCCGCTTGCCGACGGCGAGCCCCTTACCGTCGAGCCTGGCTCTCGCGACCACCTGGGCGTGCACAGGCAAAAGGATGGCAACTTCTATCTCGGCGTCAAGCCCACCGTAGGCCACGCCACGGGCGAGCAGCTCATCGCTATTGCCGACGTCGCGGAGCGTTTCGGCATTACTCGCATCCGCACCACGCCGATGAAGGAACTTCTCTTTCTCGACGTCAAGGAAGACGATATTCCGGCTCTTTCGCGGGCGCTCGATGAGACCGGTTTGTACTCGCAGCCATCTGAGTTCCGGCGCGGCGTTATTTCCTGCACCGGCTTAGAGTTCTGCAAGCTTGCGCATGTAACCACGAAGGCCCGGGCGATTGAGCTGGTGGACATCTTGGAAGACACCTTGGGTGACCTCGACGTGCCGATTTCCATTGCGCTCAACGGCTGCCCGAATGCCTGCGCTCGTTCCCAGGTCTCGGACATCGGACTGAAAGGCCAGATCGTCACCGATTCCGAAGGAAACCGTGTTGAGGGTTTCCAAGTGCATCTGGGTGGTGCGCTCGGGCTTTCCCCGGACTGGGGGCGCAAGCTGCGCGGGCACAAGGTCATCGCGGATGAGGTCCCACATTATGTCATCCGGTTGGTGCAGAAATATAAGGAGCAGCGCGAGGAAGGTGAGCAGTTCCGCCACTGGGTCCTGCGCGCAGATGAGGAGGATCTGCAGTGAATTTTCGTCGCGAGCCGAATCCGAACCGCAACCATCCGATGTACTGCCCCTACTGCGGCGGCATGAACCTCTTTCCTGATGAGGAAGGCGATTTCGCTTGGAAGTGCTGCGAGTGCCTGCGTATCTTTTCCGTGATGTTCCACGGTCAGGATGATGCGCCGGTAGCACCTGCCAAGGCGGTTTCTTCCAACGAGGCGTTGCAACGATCACTACAACGTCGCGGGCATCTGTCTACGGCTAAGCAGGATGCAAGCGCGGGGAGCAAACGATGAGCGCACTGATTACGCTTTCACATGGTTCGCGCCATCCAGAGGCAGCTCTTGGCATTGAGGCTTTGACGCGAAAGGCGGCGGCGCTTGCAGGCGCCACATCTTATGAAGCGGCTTACCTCGATTTTCACGAATCTGACCTGGAAGCTGCAGCCCAACGAGTAGCCACCGCGGGGCAGAGGGAAGCGGTGGTCGTACCACTGCTGTTTACGCGGGGCTATCATCTGCGCGTGGATGTGCCGGAAGCGATCGATCGCGCTGCGCAATCCGCCGGGCTGCGGCTGCTGCAAGCAGAAGGCTTAGGCACCGGTGCCGACATCGCGGAGCTCCTAGCAGCGCGTGCGATGGCGCCGCAGACAGGTAAGAAACCACAGCATCTCGTCATCTATGCCGTGGGCTCTTCGGACGAGAAGGCGGATAGCTCTGTGCGCGACCTCGCTGCGAATGTAGAAAGCCTCACCCATCTGCCCACCTCGGTGGTGTTTGCAACACGTGGTGGGAAAGAGGGCGTCGCCAAGCAGGTGCGCCGCCAAGGCGAGGTGCGGGTGTTGCCACTGTTTAGTACGGCCGGGCTGTTGCTGGACCTGCTCGTGGATTCCCCTGCACAAGTAGACTCCCCGCTAGGCACTGATCTTGCTGGGGTTGTTGCTGACCGTTTTGCCCATGCAGCGGGCCTGTCCACCCAGACTCACATGCTTGCACAGATCGGATCATAAAAATGCGGTCGTTCATTCTGATTGCTCTAGCCGGCGCTGCGGCACAGCTTGTCGACGGCGGCATTGGCATGGGCTTCGGCGTAACCTCCACGACCATGCTGCTTTTGGCTGGTCTTGGGCCGGCGCAAGCCTCTGCGGTGGTGCATACGGCGGAACTCGGAACGACGCTGGTATCAGGCATCAGCCATTGGCGCTTTGGAAACGTGCATTGGCCAACGGTATTCAAGCTCGGGCTGCCAGGGGCGCTCGCGGCCTTTCTGGGGGCGAGCGTGTTGTCTAATATCTCGACTGCGGCTGCGGCGCCGATAACCGCGTTAATTCTTGTAGGCATTGGAACCAACCTCGTGTGGCGTTTCGCGCGCCTGCAAAGGAGGCCTTCGGCCTATCGCAGCAAGCATTCCGTAGGATTTCTAGCCGGTCTAGGGATAGTCGGCGGATTCGTCGATGCCACTGGCGGCGGTGGATGGGGGCCGATATCCACCTCGACGATGATGGCGATCGGTAAAGAGCAGCCGCGGCGCATCGTGGGAACCGTTAATACGGCGGAATTCCTGGTGACTTTCGGTGCGACTGCCGGGTTCCTGGTGGGGTTGTGGAATGACATCGTGGCTAATTTGGCAGCGGTGATTGCGCTGCTGGTTGGCGGGGCCGTTACGGCACCGATCGCGGCATGGTTGATTTCGCGCGTTAACCCGGTGGTGCTGGGCGGTTTCGTCGGTACTGCAATCGTGGCGCTGAACATCGGCAAGGTGATAAGCGGTGCCGTAGCCTACTTCGGTTGGGCCATCGCGCATTGGTTCGTGGTGGCTGTGCAGATCCTCGTGGTTGTAGCGGGAGTGGCTGCCACAGCGATTGGTGCTCTGCGCGCGCGTTCGGCGCGCGCAGCTGAAGAAGCAGCCGAGGAGGCAGAGCGCGAAGCGCATGCGGCATTCCACGCTGCGGTGCCACACCGCCCGCGCGGGGGCCGCGGCTTCAAGGTGGTGGTGCAAACTGCCCCGGAGCTCAGCAGTGCCGCGGAGTACTCGCCGCTGCAGGCGAACTAAGCCAGGTGGCGGTTACTGCGCATCCTGGCTGTTTAGCCCGGCGACCTCGCCGATGACGAAGACTGCAGGCGGGGCAACCTGCTTTTTGCTGACAGTCTCCGCGAGGTCCCCGAGGACGCACTTATAGACTCTTTCGTTGGCCATTGTGCCCTCCTGGATGATGGCCACAGGCGTCGATGTGCAACGACCGCCATTGATAAGCGCCTGGGCGATGGCTGCCGAATTCTTCACGCCCATGATGACGCTGAGCGTAGCTCCCGATTGCGCTAGCGCTTGCCAATCCACCAAAGACTTGGCGTGGCCTGGCGGCAGGTGGCCGGAAACCACTGTGAATGCATGGACAATGCCGCGTTGGGTGACGGGCACGCCTGCCAAAGCAGGAACCGAGATGGCGGAGGTAACGCCAGGGATTACTTCCACCGGAATGGACGCGGCGGTAAGTGCCTGCAGCTCCTCAAAACCGCGGCCGAAGACATACGGGTCGCCGCCTTTCAAGCGGGCAACTTTTCGGCCGGCAAGCGCATACTCGACGAGGAGCTCGTTGATCTTTTCTTGGGAGGTTTGGCGCTTATACGGCAGCTTGGAGACATCGATGAGCTCTTTGCTTGCCACGTCGCAGAGCTTGTCCAGCTGCTGCACTGGACCCAGGTGATCCGCCAAGATAATCTCCGCCTCCTGCAAGGCGTGCATTCCACGTACCGTGATGAGGTCCCACGCGCCGGGGCCGCCACCAATCAAAACGACGGGGTGAATCTGCGGACTTTCTGCTGCAACCATGCTGGTTGATTCTAGTTGAGGTATTTCACCTCACGTGTAAAAAGGGCTTATATACCTGGGGTTTTATTCATAATTGGCTGGGGAAGTTCTAATAAGCACTACTGTGGGGCCGAGGGCCAGACTATGCTCGGCGGCATGGATAGTGCTTACTATGATGGCGCAGCTTATGACCCAGAAACCGTGCGTTATTTCGACGTCGCTCATGAAGGAGCCCAAATCAGGGTCTTAGGCGGTGCTATCTCGCAGCTGGCCGGCCTTTTGGGCGGGGCTAAACCGCGCTGCCTGGTCATTTTACCTACTGATCAGGTAGCCCGCGCGGCTGCCTATACAGCGGTAGGGCTGGCCGAGCCAGCGCGCATTCCGTTGGTGGTGGCGGAATCGCTCCCGCACTTTGTTGGAGCCTTGGATGTTGTCGTGGTGGTAGGTGAGCGTGCGGAGTGTGACTGGGCCTCCCGTGCACTTATTGCTGCGGATAAAAGAGGAGCCGCGACTGTACTGGTCGGGCCCTCGCGCGGTCCGCTCGTGGAGGACGCTCCCGAGTCCACCTTTGTGGCGCCCACTTTGCCCACGGCGGAGGGCGCCTCGCCGGCTCGGTTCATCGCTGCGCTGTATGCGGTGGCTGCGGTCCTCGAAGAAGAAGGGGAGCTCGTAGCCCGCAGGTTGGAGGAAGCCGCCGACGCAGTGGACCGCGAGCTGGAGGCGCTTAGCCCAGAGCATGATTCCGCAACTAACCCCGGCCGCGAGCTGCGGGAATTTGTGGAGGGCGCGAGGGTTATTCATTCCTGCGGCGTATACCCATATTCCTGGTCAGAGGAACGTTCCGGAGTATTTATCAATGCCCTGGTTGCCCGCATGGCCGCCGCGGTTTGGGCTGCGCATGGTCTTGGCGGTACTTTTGTTGACCCTGAAGCGTTGCCACATATTTTGGAGCGCGCACAGCAAAGAGGCGGAACAGCGGTGCGTGACATATTCTTTGACCCGCAGATAGACCCGCCAGAAGAAAATGCTTTGGTATCATTGAAAATTGTTTTGTGGGGAGAGGAAGAGGCGAACCTTCCCCATTCAATCGCTGAATCGAGCAATGATCCTGAACCCACCTTAGGGGAATTGGCACGCGCTCTTCAGCTCATTACGCGCAGCTATGCCGCGACCGCCTACGAGATTTCTTAAAAGAAGGAAGCAATACATATGCAGCTGCTCAACAGCGCAACCCGCAACTACTCCTGGGGCTCACGGACCATGATTCCTGTGCTTAAAGGTGAGCCTGCGAGCGATACCCCGGTAGCCGAGCTCTGGTTCGGCGCGCATCCGGGGGACCCTTCAACCGTTGATGGCCAGCGCCTCGACGAGGTTATTGCAGCCGCTCCGGCGGAGCAGTTGGGCAAGCGCGTGCAGCAAGATTATGGCAAGCGCCTGCCTTTCTTGCTGAAGATATTGGCCGCCGCAGAGCCGCTGTCTTTGCAGGCGCACCCCTCTAAGGCGCAGGCGGAAGAGGGGTTTGCCCGCGAAAATGAGCAGGGTATCGAGGTAAGCGCCACGAACCGCAACTACAAGGATGACAACCACAAGCCGGAGCTCATAGTGGCACTCACCGAGTTCTACGCCATGGCTGGCTTTCGGCCCCTCGAGCGCACGCTGGAGCTGCTGAAGGCTTTGGAATGCCCTGAGCTCGAGCACTACCTGAACATGCTCCTGCCGGAGGCCGCTGCGGAGTCGGAAAACTTGCGTGCGCTGTTTACCACTTGGATCACTATCCCGGCTACAAAGCGTAAGGAACTCATTGCAGCAATCGTCGAGGCTGGTGAAAAGCTGATCGCGCGTCTTGAAGCAGAACCAGCGGATTCTACGGATTCGGCTGTGGCGTGGATGGCACGCGATATGCGCACAGTCATCAGCCTGAACGAGCAATACCCAGGTGACATCGGTGTCTTGGGAGCGCTGTTGCTCAACCACGTGGTCTTGCAGCCCGGCGAGGCTGTGTATCTCAACGCTGGCGCGCTGCACGCTTATGTCTCGGGCCTTGGCGTGGAGATCATGGCGAACTCCGACAACGTCCTGCGCGGCGGCCTGACCCCGAAGTTCGTGGATGTTCCGGAGTTGGTCAAGGTCCTCACTTATGAAAGCGTGGATGATCCGCGCGTGCAGCAAGAAGAGAAGGACGTAGAAGAAACCCTGCACGGCGCAAAGGCTTGGTCCTATCCGGTGCCGATCGATGAATTCATCTTGGACCGCGTAGAGCTCTGCGCAGACGATACCGTTGAGCTGAACTTCGATGGTCCGGCTATTGCGCTGTGCACTGGTGGGGAAGTGGAGCTGCGTGACAACGAAGACCAAGAGCTCAAGCTGCAGCCGGGGCAGGCGGCATGGCTGCCAGCAGCAGAGGAGACCGTGGTGGCGCGGGTTGCAGCGGGCGAGGCGAGCCAGCTCTTTATCGCTCGCGTCTAGGGCCTGCTAGGAGACCTGCAGCGTCACCGCGAATTACCTCCGCCATCGAAACTACATCCTTGCGCTTAAGAAAACCCTCGGCCTCTGCCTGAATGACGTCGCCGCGTTCGGCGAACGTGGCATCTAAATCTTCGACGATAACCGTGGAAGCGCCCACCAGTTCGCCGCTAAGCTCGCGTGCGTCCGGAGTGTGCGAACCCAGTGCGACGATGATGGCAACGCGCAGCGGCTCGTTCGCCGTGGATGAAGCGTTGCCGGGGCCTTCCAGAAAATCGACAATTGTGGCAACCGAAACCGCGGGAGTGCGCAAATTGGTCACCGCTTGACCATCGAGCAGTTGCGCTGGGCCACAGCGAGGTTGGTTGCCTGACCTGCGGCCGTAGTCGCGCCGGTGGTCGGCGCTTCCGTTGAGGTAGGAGCCTAGCCGGTTGGATCGGAGGCATCAACGGCTTCGGTCATGTTGGTGTCCTCGATATCAACAGCAATCGGCTCCTTAGAAGCATCTGCATAGGTCGGCTCGGAGCTTGGCTGCGGGGCATCGACGGTATCGCCACTGCCTCCAAAAGTTGGCGCTGCATCGGTAGCAGGAGCTTCCGTGCCGTTTATCTTGTCTGGGGTGGCTTCGCCCGAAGGAGAAGACTCGACGGGCTGAGCCGTCGTGGACTGGCTGGAGTCGGAATCCCCGCGCTTTGGACGGACAGTTTCAGTCAGGCTTGGCTGCGCGTTGCTTGGTGCGGAAGCTTGGCTGGTTGGCTGTTGTGCAGTTGCCTGCGTAGAAGGGGTTGGTGCAGCAGTGCCGGAGGCGCTGTTAGAAGGCTCCTGTGGGTAGCCCGTTGCGTAGGTGCCGTTGGCATTCTGCTGCGCGGTGGCGCGGGACTGGGAGGAGAGGTTCTCCGGGCGGTAAACCAACGTGGGGCCAGTGTTAGAGGCGCTGCCGGTAAAGGCGTTTGGGGCTAAGAATGGGTCATTCTTGAGTGCCGCCGCGCGCTTGCGGGAAGAGCTGTCTTTGTGGCTCTTGCTGCTGTGCTTGGAGTGGGGGCGGCTGCTCGTGGTGGTGGTTTGCGAGGTGTGCTTGCTTTGCGACTCGGTCTCGCCAACCTGGGTTACAGACTCGCTGGTGCTGTGCGACGCCACGGTGTCAGGCGTGGAAACGCGCCAGACACCGTAGCCTACGAACAACGCGAAAAGGAGACCGAGGGCGATAAAGACATACACGCGACGTGCATCGGGCTTCATCGTAAGCTCCTTTCCTTCTCAAGCCATCTATGGAAGGTTCTAAGGGGAATGGCTTAGTTTTAACCGTTACAATAATGGACTTCAAAGAAATAGCTTCCGACCAGCGGGGATGCGGGCTAGAAACTGATATTTGTAACAACTAGGTAACGACCATACCATGTAAGAGCATTTAGTGGAATAGGCATCTTACGCATAGCCATGTAGACGGAAGTTTCCTTGAAAGGCATTTCGGAAAATGGTTTAGCTAGTTCGGCATCCGCTTCGCAGTGCGCAGCCGGAGAAATTTTGCGTCCTACACGGCCTAAGGTGCCTGTCCGTCTGGACTGAATTGGCGGTTGACCTTTGTTTCCGCGCTCAGCCTAAAGTGTGTTGATTCTCTCTGTGGTTTTTAACGTATAAATTGACTGTGGCAACGCACTGACAAAAGCAGCGGCAGCGGCTAGATATAGAAGTAAACATCGCGGGAAGATTTCTCCCCTTCATCAACTGTCTGCCCGCGGTGGAGGCCACCAGCAGTAGAACTTTCGCGTTATATCAAAGGAGAGCGCAATGAGCAGTTGGGACGAAGACATCTTTGCAGATGACATCAACGTTGATTTCCTGGATGAACTCGCCAACCTTGATGACGAGGACATCGTTGAGTCTGTATCTGATGCTTGTGCCTTGGCTACGAATGGCAATTCCGTATCCGAAGAGGAACAGTGCAATGCGCTAGCGGCCGCTACCATCGCCGCAATCTGGGCCGGTGCGCCGTTTAGCGCCGGTGAAGTTGTTTCTTCCTATCCGTTTATCCGTGGTCTTGCCGGCTCCGGCAGCGAAGAGCTCAACGAGCAGGCTCTGGAATTGCTGGAGGGCGTGGAAGAAGATTATGACCTCGAAGCATTCATTGAGGCTTTGTCCTAATAATGCTGGTTAGCATCGAAGGAATTGACGGTGCGGGCAAGAACACGCTCGTAAACAGGATAAAAGGCGAGCTTTCTGTAGAAGTCGATGTCTTGGGCTTTCCGCGCTATGAAGAATCCGTGCACGCGCAGCTGGCCCAAGAGGCTCTCTACGGCCGGATGGGGGACTTAACGGATTCCGCCTATGCCATGGCCACCCTCTTTGCTCTTGACAGGTATGGCGCAAAAGACCGCCTGTTGGAAGCGCAAGAGGGCAAAAACCTGCTCATTTTGGACCGTTACGTGGCCTCAAACGCCGCCTACTCGGCCGCGCGCTTGGGTACTGATGAGGTCATAGACTGGGTCTACGACCTTGAGTTTTCGCGTTTGGGGCTGCCTAAGCCGAGCCTGCAGATCTTTCTCGACACCGACGTCGAGCTCGCTGCAGCCCGAGCCGAGGCGCGCGCAGCCGAGGACGCCAGCCGTGCCCGTGACCGTTATGAAAAAGACAGTGATCTGCAGGCGAACACTGCGGCGGCGTATCGTCGATTAGCGGAACATGCGTGGGGCGGACGCTGGATCGCCACCGCTGATACCGATATGATTGTGCAATCTGTCAAGGAACTCGTAGAGGAGTAGGAAAATGGCGCCGAAGATTCTGGTCGTTGACGATGATCCAGCCATCTCGGAAATGTTGACCATCGTTCTTGAGGCCGAAGGCTTTGAGCCCATCGCTGTTACTGACGGCAATGAGGCAGTTCCTGCTTTCCACGAACACGAGCCAGAGCTCATCCTGCTTGACCTCATGCTGCCGGGCATGAATGGCGTTGATATTTGCCGCGCCATCCGCTCGGAATCGGCAGTTCCTATCGTTATGCTCACCGCGAAGACGGACACTGTCGACGTGGTGCTTGGCTTGGAATCTGGCGCTGATGATTACATCACCAAGCCCTTCAAGCCGAAGGAGCTGGTTGCCCGCATTCGTGCGCGCCTGCGCCGCACCGACTCTTCCTCCAGCGAGCTCATCGAGGTCGGCGACCTAGTCGTCGACGTCCCGGAACATACCGTCAAGCGCGTCAATGGCGAGGAGCTTTCACTTACCCCACTGGAATTCGACTTACTCCTCGAGATGGCACGCAAGCCTGGCCAGGTGCACACCCGTGAAGCGCTACTGGAATCCGTCTGGGGCTACCGCCATGCTTCTGATACCCGTCTTGTCAATGTGCACGTGCAGCGTCTGCGCGCCAAGATCGAGCACGATCCGGAAGACCCGCAGATCGTCCTGACCGTCCGTGGCGTTGGCTATAAGACCGGCAAGACTGGCGTCGGCGAATAAAGAGGACCCGCAGTTATTTTTGATTGGTTTAAGCGTCTGCAGGATGGCGTTGTAGATAAGTGGCGCACATCGCTGCAGACAAGGGTCATCGGCATGATCCTCGTGGCATCCACGGTGGTCATGCTCTTGTTGGCGTACGCGCTTGTCTCGGTGCTGACGCAGCGTTTGGTCAGTCAAAAAGAAGATGCAGCCCGCCAGGAGCTCGATCGCGCGCGTACTACCGTGGAGCAGCAAATCGATGCTACTGGCAGCGCCAACTCGAACCAGGTGCGCATCAATTCCGCACGTTCTTCCCTTGGCCAGCTATCGGCTGATCACAACGAACACCAAGAAGCCTATGAAGCTGTTATCGCCGTAGAAAACGACGATAACTCTCTTACTACTTCTCCTGAGGGCTTCCGCTTGCCCAATGAATTACGGGACTTGGTGTCTAACGGCCAGGTGGCGCAGCAATACACCAGCGTGGATCACCCCGGCGGCGATCCTTATAATGCCTTGATTGTTGGCACCCCTATCGATTCCGATATTCCAAACGCCCAGGTTTATCTGGTGCTGTCGATGGAGTCTGAGGAAGCCACAATGGCTCTCATGCGCGGTTTGCTTTCGGCAGCCGGCGTGGTGGTTGTCGTGTTGCTGGTCGGCATCGCTTGGCTGGCAACGCAGCAGGTTATCGTTCCCATTCGTTCCGCATCCCGCATTGCGCAACGCCTCGCGGCAGGTCACTTGCGCGAGCGTATGGTGGTCAACTCTGATGATGAGATGGGCCGTCTGGCAGGCTCTTTCAACGACATGGCCGACAAGCTTTCAAAGCAGATCAACCAGCTTGAGGAATACGGCGATCTCCAGCGCCAATTTACTTCAGACGTCTCCCATGAGCTGCGCACTCCGTTGACCACGGTGCGCATGGCGGCGGACCTCATCGCTGCTGATCCAGATTCCCTTGAGCCGCATACTCGCCGTGCATCTGCGCTAATGATTCGCGAGCTTGATCGCTTCGAGGAATTGCTCGCCGACCTGCTGGAAATTTCGCGCCATGATGCGGGCGTGGCTGACCTTTCCACGGCCTCATTCGACGCCCGCTCCTGTGTTGACTCTGCGCTGGCACAGGTCCAGCACCTGGCAGAGGAATTAAACGTCGACGTGCAGGTTAATATGCCGGATGAGCCCGTCACTATCGAAGCGGATTCGCGCCGCATTGAGCGCATCTTGCGAAATCTTTTGGCCAACGCTATCGACCACTCTGAGGGAAATCCCGTGGTCGTCGATTTGCAGGCCAACGACCAAGCGGTGGGCATCGCGGTGACCGACTCTGGCGTGGGCCTGAAGGACGGTCAAGAAGAGCTCGTATTCAACCGTTTCTGGCGTGCAGATGCTTCGCGTAAGCGCCATTCAGGTGGTACCGGTTTGGGCTTGGCCATCGCCCGCGAGGATGCGGTCTTGCACGGCGGTACGCTCGATGCCATCGGTTATATCGGCGTCGGTTCGCGCTTCCGCCTCATCGTGCCCCGCGTGCCGAACACGGCCATCGAAGAGCAGCCGATTGCCCTTGAGGTCCCCAATGCCCCGCAGCCGGAACTGGAAGCGGCAGAGGTAATGGAGCAAGAAGATGTCGGCATCATCTGGCCTTCGGAGCGCCGTGCTCGTGAGTTCGTAGAGCTGGAGTCCGCGGTGCTTGACGACGCCCCGCAACCTGGCCCTGAATCCAGCGGTGATCGCTCTGGTAGCGTCGCCGAAAGCGAGGTAGCGCACCTGGATAAGGGTGTACAAGGCGACGAGAAGGAGCAGCGATGAATAATCCCAACTCGTCTAGGGCTACGCAGTGGAAAAAGCAGGCGCGGCAGTGTCTAGCGCTGTTTAGTGGCTTTTTCTTGTTCTCGGCTGCCGGCTGCTCGACGCTGCCGAATAACACTGCGCCCGAAGTCATCGCCACCTTTGCACCGCAAGCCGATCCGCAAGTGGAAATCATGTCCCCGAAGCAGGGCGCGGATGCAGACTTGGTACTGCGTGAATTCTACAAAGCCTCTGGAAAGCCGGCCAATGATTATCAATCCACCCGCAACTTCCTAACACCGGACGCTCAAGAGCAATGGACGCCGAAAGAAGCCGTGGATGTGGTGGACTCTATCGACATCTTGACCACGGATAATGGCCTGGACCATAAAACCTTCGAAGTCAGTGGAAAGCATATCGGTACCTTGAGCCCTAACGGCGCTTATACCCCGAGTGGACGCGATTATTCAGCCACCGTGCAAATGCAAAAGGTGGACGGGCAGTGGCGTATCCAAGATTTCCCGCCCAAGTTGGTCATTGAACGCAACGACTTGCGTAATAATTACCGGCCAATTTCGCTTTATTTCTTGGGGCAGTCGGGCGAATCGCTCGTTTCGGATAGGCGCTGGATCTACACCGGCCAGCAATCCATCGACAGTGAAATTGTCACCTTGTTGCTGGAAGGCCCCAATACTGATCTGCGTCCGGCGACTACAGATCTAACGCCAACTTCGGCGACGTTCTTGGGATATGAAAACGGCACTTACAACTTCGGCGGGTTGAGCTCGATGAGCAAGGACGAGCGTTTCCGCTTTGCCGCGGCGCTGACATGGACGTTAAACAACGCCGGTGTATCTACCACCGTTAAAGCTACGGCGGATGGCAGCCCTCTCGTTGATGGCTTGGACGTGATGACCGTCGATGATTTTGCTGAATTCAACCCGGGAAATCTGGTCAGCTCTGACACCCAGCTTTTCGCCGTCAACAACGGAGCCTTGTTTGAAGTCGCAGGTGACCAGGTGGAGCCAGCCAATAGCGTTTTGGGCAGGGGGTCAGATGTCCAGTCTGCGGATATTTCCAAGGAAGGAATCGTAGCCGCAATACGTAAGAAGTCCTCCGATGAATATCAATTGAGCATGGGAGAGCTAGGCGTAAAGCTGGAGGATGACCTGAAGGCTAAGACGCTGGCGCGCCCGACCTTTGAGGCAAATGGCCAGAGCATTTGGACTGTTGTGGATGGCAAGAAAGTTGTTCGCGTATCCCGCTCGGCGAAGGGCGAACTACATCAATCTGAAATTGATGCCTCTAGCCTGGATAGCATTCAGGGCGAGATTTCTGTTATCCGCCTCTCGGCTACCGGAGCACGCGTTGCGATGATTATTGAGGGCAACGTCTACGTCGGCGTCGTCGTGCGCGGCAAAAACCGTAAGTACTCAATCGTTAATGCGCATCGCGTGAGCCAAGAGATTCAAAATACCGCGCTTTCGCTGGATTGGATGAGCGACGGTGGATTGATGGTGGGCACAGATAGCGTGAACTCCCCGGTATGGCGCATCGAACAGGATGGCTCTTCTGCAACGACTTTGGCAACGGGTAACGTGACCGCACCGGTGGTGGCAGTGGCAGCTTCTCCAACGAAGCTTTACATCACCGACTCTCACGCATTGCTAGAGCTGCCAGCCGAAAGCACCGACAACACTTTCTGGCGCGAGGTTGCCGGCCTGCAGGGGCAGCGTTCTTCACCTATCGTTGTCAAGTAAAAGCGCCTTATATAAGTTGTGACGTTTGCGCCTCAAGCTGGGGTGGCTTTTAGGCAATTGTGAGACAAGCCAGCGTGAGGCAAACATGGGGCGAAAATAAGCCAAGTGCTCGGGGGAGAGATAGGTGGCACCAGTGGGTAAGCATTGGGATTCGCGCGTTTTGGCACAGCGTGCGGCGGCACTATTCGAAATCGTTGTTCCGCGTCAGTGTGCCGGATGTGGGGGAGAGCTAGAGGCTGCAGCACAGCTATGTGCGCGTTGCCAGCTGCATTTGCGGGCTCTGCCGCAACAGATTGCTAGGCCGGTCCCGTTGGGGATGCCGGTATGGGCGCTCGGGCCCTATTCGGACGTGCGGCGAAACCTCATCGTGGCCATGAAGGAGCGGGGCAATCGCAAAGTGCGCAGCCATGTGGCAGCAGTATATGCCGCAGGCATTGAACATTTGCGGGCGCGCGGCGAGATTCCGGAGGAATTAGTGCTGGTGCCAGCCCCCACGCGGCGTTCTTCGGCGCGGGCACGCGGTGGCGACCCGGTAGCGCAGATATGCATGCAGGTGGCCAAGACCTTGCCGCGGGTAAGCGTATGCGAGGCGTTGGAAGTTCGGGAGTCAGCGGCCGATCAATCCGAGCTTTCTGCAACTCAACGCTGGGACAATATGCGCGCAGCGGTGCAGGCCAGGCCCGCTGCAAGCCGGATTGTGGGACGACGATTGCTGCTTGTCGACGATGTGGTAACCACCGGTGCAACTTTGGTGGCCAGCGCCAGCCGCCTGCGGGGTAGCGGGGGAGTCCCTGACGGGGCAATCGTACTGGCAGAAGCTTAGATTCGGTTGGTTGCAGGGGTAATTCCGGCCCTATTGGTCCCCTTGGTTATGACCAGTGCTACCATGAAGAGTGTCACAGGGAAGTAGTTAAAGTGTCCCAAACCATCCGGTTTCTATCTTGGGAAGTCGGACTGGAAAGGGCCTTTCACCTGCGGAATGTGCAGTCAATCAGTCCCCACGAGATAAGGGAGGCAACTCAATGTCCCAGCCCACCAACGCTCAGGTCACCATCACCGGTCGTAACGTCGAGGTACCAGACCACTTCCAAGAGCGCGTCACCGAAAAGCTGGCCAAGATTGAACGCCTTGACCCGACTCTGACTTTCTTCCACGTGGAGCTCCAGCACGAGCCGAACCCGCGTCGTGAAGCAGAGTCTGATCGCATCCAGATCACCGCAACGGGTAAGGGCCATATCGCTCGCGCTGAAGCAAAGGAAGATTCCTTCTACGCAGCACTGGAAACCGCTCTGGCAAAGATGGAGCGTTCCCTGCGTAAGGTCAAGGTCCGCCGTGAGAACGTGAAGTCCGGTCACCGCGCGCAGAAGGGTACCGGCGAGCTCGCTGCTGAGATGGTTGCTGCTGCAGAGCACGAGCGTGCGAAGGAAGAGCGCTACATCGATCCTTATGCAGAAACCGTCGAGGATGTTCGCCCTGGCCAGATCGTCCGCTCCAAGGAGCACCCGGCTACCCCGATGAGCATCGATGATGCTTTGAGTGAGATGGAGCTCGTGGGCCACGACTTCTACCTCTTCGTCAACAAAGAAAACAACAAGCCATCTGTGGTCTACCGTCGTCATGCTTTCGATTACGGCATCATCTCCCTGTCGGAGGACGCAACAGAGGAGTAAACCTAACTCCTTTTAAGATTTAGCCCTTCCGCCGCGTTCGCTTAAGTCCCTGATTGTCAGGTCTATGCGTCGCGGAGGAGGGGCTAAAGTTTTGCCGACGCACTGCAAACGTTCAGTGGTTTATAAGGTGGTCGGAATCAAGCTTTAACTACCCAGTGGGTACAATGACGAGAAGTTAACTATTTTGTCGCGATAAGAAGGACTATCTAGAAGTGTTTGGACTCTCCAAGCTGCTGCGCGCAGGCGAAGGACGCACCGTCAAGCGCCTAGCGAAGATGGCTGATGACGTTATTGCTCTCGATGCGGAGTACGCCGCGCTATCTGATGCAGAACTAAAGGCAAAGACCCAGGAATTCAAGGACCGCCTGGGGGCCGGTGAAGAGATGAATGACATTCTTCTCGAGGCTTTTGCCACCGTCCGTGAAGCCGCTTGGCGCGTGCTCGATCAGAAGCACTACAAGGTGCAGATCAT
>ERZ1673699.1809-NODE-1809-length-15899-cov-8.383552_pt1 | contig 15899 bp, 14 predicted proteins | sample MGYA00580229_ERZ1673699 | MGnify/ENA primary metagenome ERZ1673699 (study PRJEB41218, sample SAMN15661785) | gut metagenome | host: Homo sapiens | place: Canada: London | collected 2015-08-20/2019-03-30 | study: EMG produced TPA metagenomics assembly of... | reverse complement strand
TGCCGCACCTCGCTCGCCGTATCGGCACTTAGAATTATGCGGTATTGCCATAAAGTTTATCCCAAAAAGGGGAGGGGAGCCGCTTGCCAAAGCTGCAAACAAACGGCGCAAAACAAAAACGAACCACCTATATGATACTGCTGCTCTGGGCGGCGGTCTGCTTTGCCCTGCTGGTGGTGGACTGGTGCTGCTGGGCACCCAACCGGCTGGACGCCGACATGGCGTCCGAACAGCTGCTTGCCAACCTGCTGGCGCAGGAGGGCGGCGTGATGAGCACCAACTGGTACTATTCCACTGAGCTGCGGGTGCTCAACACCCAGCTGGTCATGGCACCGTTGTTCCGGCTGTTCACCAGCTGGCATACTGTGCGCGTGGTGGGCAGCGTGGTGCTGATCCTTTTGTATCTCGCGGCGTGGTTCTGGTTCGGGCGCAGTGCAAAGCTCAAGTACAGCGGCCTGCTGGGGGCCGGGCTGCTGGTGCTGCCTTATGGCGCGCTGTACCGCCAGTATGTGCTGGAAGGACTTTACTATATTCCGCACATTGCCATCAGCTTTGTGGTGCTGGGGTGCGCGGTGCGCATTCTGCGCGGCGGGCGGCGGCTGGCCCCGGCGGCGGGCATGGTGCTGTTCAGCTTTGCTGCAGCGCTGGGCGGGCCGCGGCAGCTGTTCATTTTGAACATTCCGCTTACCGTGGCGGCAGCGCTGCTCTGCTGGCTGGATGCCTCGCCTGCGGATACCCTGCGCCAAAAGCTGGCCAATGCCTGGCGCACCCCCGGCGGGGCGCTGCTGGTGCCCACCCTTGCGGCGGATGCTGCCGCGCTGGCGGGGTATGTGGTCAACGCAAAAGTGCTGGCGGAAAAATATCACTTCCAGGACCAGGGATATGTGGCCTTTACCGGGCTGAACCTGGACCGCCTGCAATGGTTTGTCAACGCGCTGCTGGCTTCCTTTGGCTGGCAGGAGGGCAAAGTGTTTTCTCTGGCCGCGCTGTTTAATCTTGCGGCTGCAGCGCTGATCCTTTTCTGCTTTGTGTTTTCTGTTTGGCTGGTGCGCGGCAAGGCGCGTTACCCGCTGGGGCACCGGCTGGTGGGGGCATTTTTCCTGGCCGGGGCCGTCTGCTTTGCGCTGCTGTACGGCCTGACCAACAGCGGTCATTCGGACCGCTACCTGCTGCCGCTGGCCATTTTGTTTGTGCCGCTGCTGGAAATCATGCTGGCGGACTGCACCCCCCGGCACCGCCCGGACGCCCGTGGTATGACGGCCCTGCTGGCGGTGATATTGCTGCTGCGCGCCGGAACAGACTACCGCGCAGCGGCAGTGGCAGCCAACCCCAACCAAGGGGCGGCACAGTTCCTGGTGCAGAACGGCTACCGGGACGGGTACGCTTCTTTTTGGGACGGTAATGTGATGACCGAGTTGACGGACGGCACCCTGAACGTGTGGACCCTGACCCCAAACAATGTGCCGGAGCTGCGCCCTTGGCTGCAGGTCACCAGCCATCTGCAAACCCCTCCGCAGGGTAAAATTTTCTTTGTTATCTCCAAATGGGAAGCATACGGCGAGCGCCAGCCCACTACCCAGGCCCTTGCCGATGCCATGCCGGAGGATGCGCTGATCTATGAGGATGAAACCGTAAAGATTTACGGCTTCGCCGGCGATGAAGCCATGCGCCAAACGTGCGGATTTGCGGCGTTCCCATAAAAAATAAACCATCACAAACTTTTCACAATTTTCTTTGAAAATAATTACATCCCGCTGGTTGACAAACCGGCGGGATTTGTTTATAATCATACTGTTGCAAATCAAACTGTTTTAATTCAAACAATTAACAATCAAACAAATTGGAAAGTGAGGTGATCCAAACGCAGAACTGCAACCAACAGGATGACCACGGCTTTGTGCATGTGGGCCATACCTTAAACTATGCCGCGCGGGAAATTTCCTGCGCGCTGGATGCGTACATCAGCACCAGGGTCAGCCCGGAGCTGACCGGTATGCGCGGCATGGTGCTGGGGTTTTTGATGCAGGAAACGGAAAGCGGCAAGCAAATCTACCAGCGTGATCTGGAAGCCCGGTTCCACACCAACCGTTCCAGCATTACCACCATGCTGCAGGGCATGGAGCAGTCCGGCTTTATCACGCGGGAAGTTGTCGCCAAAGACGCCCGGCTCAAAAGTCTGGTTCCGACCGAGAAAGGCCGCCAATGCGCCGCCGCCATCCACCAGTGCATTTCGGATTTTGAGCATGACCTGCAAAACGGGGTCAGCGCGCAGGAACTGGAAGCTATCCAGGGCACCCTGCACAAGCTGATTGAAAACGCAAAAGCCATCCGCGGCAAAAACTAAGGCAGTCCGCAATGCTTTGGCTCAAGAAGTTCAGGCGCTGCCCCCCCCGGGCAGCCAAACAGGAGATACCATATGTTTAAGACACTTTACAAAGAAACAGAGGGGTTCCGGCTGGTTTCCATCCTGACCCCTTTGTGCATGATCGGCGAAGTGGTGATGGAAATGATCATCCCCAAGCTGATGTCCTCCATCATTGATGATGGCGTTACCGCCGGCAATCTTTCCCACATTTACCGCATTGGCGGCTGGATGATCGTGGCAGCGGCCTTTGGCCTGCTGTTCGGCGTGCTGGGCGGTGTGTTTGGTGCGCGTGCTTCCACCGGTTACGCCCGCAATCTGCGCCGCTCCATGTACCGCAATATCCAAACGTTCAGCTTTGCCAATATCGATAAATATTCCACCGCCGGTCTGGTCACCCGTATGACCACCGACGTGACCAACATCCAGAACGCTTACCAGATGATTTTGCGTATGGCCATCCGTGCGCCGTCCAGCATGGTCATTGCCATGATCATGGCGTTCACCATCAACGCCAAGCTGGCTTCCATCTATCTGGTGGCGGTCATCATTCTGGGCGGCTGCCTGGTGCTCATCATGTCCCGCGCCAGCAACTACTTCTCCGCCGCATTCAAAAAGTACGATGACCTGAACGAGAGCGTGCAGGAAAATGTTTCCGCCATCCGCGTGGTCAAAGCGTATGTGCGCGAAGATTACGAGAGTGAAAAGTTCAAAAAGGCATCCGGCAATGTGCAGGATCTGCTGCTGCGTGCTGAAAAAGTTCTTTCCTTCAACTCTCCGCTGATGATGGCCACCGTTTACACCTGCATCCTGCTGATTTCCTGGCTGGGTGCCCGCATGATCGTGCTGTCCGGTGCTACCAGCTTTACCACCGGCGAGCTGATGAGCATGCTGACCTACTGCACCAACATCCTGACCAGCCTGATGATGCTGTCCATGGTGTTCATCATGATCTCCATGTCCGCCGCTTCCGCCAAGCGTGTGGCTGAAGTGCTGGAAGAAGAAAGCACCCTGTCCAACGGCGAAAACCCGGTTATGGAAGTCAAGAATGGCGCTGTCCGCTTTGATCATGTCTGCTTCCGCTATAAGGCCGAGGGCCGCGATGTGCTGTCTGATATCAACCTGAACATCCGTTCCGGCGAGACCATCGGCATCATCGGCGGCACCGGCAGCGCAAAAACCAGTCTGGTGCAGCTGCTGCCCCGCCTGTATGATACCACCGCCGGTCATGTGTACATTGGCGGCGTGGATGTGCGTGATTACGACCTGGAGACCCTGCGCAACAGCGTTGCCATGGTGCTGCAGAAAAACGAACTGTTCAACGGCACCATTGCCGAAAACCTGCGCTGGGGCAATAAGGATGCCACCGATGCCGAGATCGAGGATGCCTGCAAGCAGGCATGCGCCGATGAATTTATTGAGCGCTTCCCCGATAAATACAACACCCACATTGACCAGGGCGGTGCTAACGTTTCCGGCGGCCAGAAGCAGCGTCTTTGCATTGCCCGTGCTCTGCTGAAAAAGCCCCGCATCCTGATTCTGGACGACTCTACCTCCGCCGTTGATACCGGCACCGACGCCAAGATCCGCAAGAGCTTTGCCGAAAAGATCCCCGGCACCACGGTGTTTATCATTGCCCAGCGTATTTCCAGCGTGGAAAACGCCGATCATGTGATCGTGCTGGACAACGGCAAGATCAGCGGCTACGGCACCCCGGCCGAAATGCTGGCCACCAACCCCATCTATCAGGAAGTTTATAACAGCCAGACCAAAGGCTCCGGCGACTTTGACGAAAAGGGAGGCGATAACAATGGCTGAGCAGAAAGCAAAAGTGGTTAAGGTTGGCCGCGGCGGCCCCCGCGGCCCGCGCCCCAAAGTCCAAAACCCCGGCAAGATCTTCATGCGCATCCTGCGCTATGTGATGGAATGCTACCGCATTCAGGTCGTTGCGGTCGTCATCTGCATTTTTGTCAGCGTGTTTGCCAATGTGCAGGGCACTTTGTTCATGCAGACCTTGATCGATGGCTACATCCTGCCCCTGCTGAAAGAGCAGAGCAGTGATTTTTCCGGCCTGGCCCATGCCATTGCCCGCACGGCAGGCTTTTACGCCATTGGCATTGTTGCCGCCTTTGCCCAGGCCCGTATGATGGCTTACGTTACCCAGGGCACCCTGAAGCGCCTGCGCGATGAAATGTTTACCCATATGCAGACGCTGCCCATCAAATACTTTGACCGCAACGCCCACGGCGATATCATGTCGCTGTATACCAACGATATTGATACCCTGCGCCAGATGATCAGCCAGAGCATGCCGCAGCTGCTGAACAGCGCCATTACCGTTGTCAGCGTGCTGGTTTCCATGGTTGTACTCAGCGTGCCGCTGACGGTGCTCACCCTGGTCATGGTCGGGATTATGCTGCTGGTCACCAAGTATCTTACCACCAACTCTTCCAAGTACTTTGTTTCCCAGCAGCGTGATATTGGTGTGGTGAACGGCTACATTGAAGAGATGATGAACGGCCAGAAGGTCGTTAAGGTGTTCTGCCACGAGGAAGAAGCCATTGAGCAGTTTGATAAGCTCAATGACCAGCTGTTTGAAAGCGCGGATAAGGCCAACCGTTACTCCAACCTCGGCGGCCCGGCTAACACCCAGCTGGGCAACCTTTCCTATGTGTTCTGCGCCATGATCGGCGGTGCGCTGGCTCTGTCCGGCATGACAGGCCTGACCCTGGGCAAGCTGGCCAGCTTTTTGACCTTCAACCGCACCCTGAACATGCCCATCAGCCAGATCTCCATGCAGTTCAACGCCATCATCATGGCTCTGGCCGGCGGCCAGCGTATCTTTGACCTGCTGGACGAAAAGCCGGAAGTGGACGAGGGCAAGGTCATGCTGGTCAACGCCAAACGCCTGCCGGATGATTCTGTGACCGAAACCAAGGAGCGCACCAACCTGTGGGCCTGGAAGCGTGTGAACGCCGATGGCAGCGCAGACTACCGTGAACTGAAGGGAGATATCGTCTTTAAGGATGTAGACTTTGGCTATGATCCGGGCAAGATCGTCCTGCATGATATCAACCTGTATGGCCGTCCGGGCCAGAAGATCGCCTTCGTCGGTTCCACCGGCGCAGGCAAAACCACCATCACCAACCTCATCAACCGCTTCTATGATATCCAGAAGGGCACCATTGAGTATGACGGCATTGATGTGACCCATATTCATAAAGACGACCTGCGCGCATCCTTAGGCATTGTTCTGCAGGATACCCACCTGTTTACCGGTACGGTTATGGATAACATCCGCTATGGCCGCCTGGATGCAACGGACGAGGAATGCCGCGCCGCCGCCAAGCTGGCCAACGCCGATGAGTTCATCCGCCACCTGCCGGATGGCTATAACACCACGCTGACCGGCGATGGCACCAACCTGAGCCAGGGCCAGCGCCAGCTGCTTGCCATTGCCCGTGCCGCTGTTGCGGACCCGCCGGTGCTGATTCTGGACGAAGCAACCTCCAGCATTGATACCCGCACCGAGCGCCTGGTGCAGCAGGGCATGGACGGCCTGATGTATGGCCGCACCACCTTTGTTATCGCCCACCGCCTTTCCACCGTGCGCAACTCGGACTGCATCATGGTGCTGGAACAGGGCCGCATTATTGAGCGCGGCACCCACGATGAGCTGATTGCCCAAAAGGGCCGTTACTACCGCCTGTACACCGGCAATTTTGCGGAAAACTCCTGAAATAGCCTTTCTGCCGGATAAGCGCGCAACAAAAGCGCAACCGGCATAAAAACGGAAAATCCCCATAAAAATACCGGGAAGGATTCCACCCTTCCCGGCGTTTTTGTGTAAAATGCCGTCACGGCGCACAAAACTTGACGATGTGGGAATAATTGGCTATAATAAGGAGGAAGGCAAGGAGGCTGAACCAACACAGCACTCCTTTTTATATAGATGACGCTTTGGAGGGGGGCTGCGCAGAACACTGCCAGCCGCAGGCGTACAAAACTGACCAACCAACACGATAAACTGAGAGGAGAGCTTATACATGGCTACCAAGAAAATTGCTCAGACCGTTATTACTGAGGATAAGTTTTATACCATCGCCGCTGCAAACGGCAAGGTTGTTGAAGTAAAGGATTACAACACCGAGAACGGCGCTCAGATCCAGCTGTGGGATAATGCCAACGCCGAATGGCAGCAGTGGAGCTTTGTGCGCGCCGGCGAGGGCGTGTACCGCATCAAGAACCGTTTCACCGGCAAGATGATGGATCTGGATTGCTCCGGCGTGACCGATGGCACCCATGTTCACCAGTGGGAAGGCGCTAACGCTTCCAGCCAGCTGTGGATCGTGGAGCCCGCCAATGATGGCCGCGTAAAGATCAAGTCCAACCTGGCCGGCAAGTGCCTGGACCTGGTCAACATGAACACCGAAAACGGTGCAGTCCTGCAGATCTGGGCCGATGTGAACGGCGATAACCAGTACTGGACCATCAACGAAGTGACCCGCAAGCCCAAGACCAGCGCCAAGGCTACCGCCGCTAAGGCAAAGGCTGAAGTGAAGGCTGCCGCTGAAAGCGCTGCCAAGACCGTTGACGCCGCTGCCAAGGCTGCTGCCGAAGTTGCTACCGAGGTTGTTGACGCCGTGAAGGCTTCTGCCGATAAGCCGGTTGCCGAAACCGCCGCTGAGGTTGTTAAGACCGCCAAGAAGGCCACCCGCAAGACCAGCACCAAAAAGGCTGCCGAGGCTGCTGTGACCACCGCAAAGAAGGCAGCCGAGGCTGCCACTGCCGTTGCCGCCGTGGCCACCGATGCTGTCAAGGAAGTTGCTGAGAAGCCCGCCGTTAAGGCCGCTGCCGATGAAGCTGTGAAGGCTGTGAAAGAAGTTGCCGAAAAGCCCGCTGTCAAGGCTGCTGTGGAAGCTGCCGACAAGGCTGTGAAGGAAGTGGCCGAGAAGCCTGCTGTCAAGGCTGCCGCCAAGGCCGCTGACGAAGCCGTTAAGACCGTTGTGGAAGCTGCAAAGCCGGTTGTTGAGGCTGCTAAGCCTGCTGTAAAGGGCAAAAACTCCCGCAAAAAGCGCAGCAGAAAGTAATTTGCTGAAATAAAAAGTATAAGCCCCGCCCGCAGCACCCCTCGCTGCCGGGCGGGACTTTCTTGTGCAGGATCAATCCCAAAGAAAACTGCCCGTATCACTCCGGCCAAAAACTGGAAAGGATGCGGGCAGCTGTTTTATCAGAATAACGGAAATAAGAGAAAGCCAAATTTTACAGGAAGCTCTGGATCAAGGTTTTCAGGCCGATCAAAATCAGCACAAGGCCGCCAATGCGCTCCGAAACGGCGCGGTACTTATCGCCAAACACGGCGCCAACCTTAACGCCGATGGCAGACAGGGTAAAGGTGGTGCAGCCGATCAGCAGGGCAGCAACCACAATGTTGGCTTCCATTGCGGCAAAGCCAACGCCAACGGCAAAGGCGTCAATGGAGGTTGCAACGGCCAGCGGCAGCATGGCTTTGGCGGAAAAATCGTTGTCCACAGTTTCATCGCCGCCAAAGCTTTCCCGCACCATGTTTACGCCGATCACAGCCAGCAGGATAAAGGCAACCCAAGGGCCAACGCTATTGAGCAGGTGCTCGAACCGGGAACCGAGGAAGTAGCCAAAGGACGGCATAATGGCCTGGAACGCGCCGAACCAGGCACCGCAGATCAGCGCGTGGGACAGCTGTACTTTGCGCACCGAAAGCCCCTTGCAGATGGAAACCGCAAACGCATCCATCGAAAGGCTGATGCCGATCATGATCAAGTCAAACAAACTCATACCCAAATACCTCCAAATCAAATCCAAGGGCAGAGCCGGGCAAACAAAAAAGACCTATCCGCCCAGCACCTGCACACAGCATGCAGGTGAACCCTGTGCGGATAAGTCTCGTCATTTCAAGTAGTGCCAGAGCCTTTGCTGTTAGCTCATTGTGTTGGCAAAACTGCACGGCTGCTCTTGCCCAGTGCCGCGCCGACTACTCCCTTATTGCCTGAATAGTGTACCATGCGGAAAATTTGTTGTCAATACGTTAGTTATTGCTAACCATTAAAATCCCGGTCATTTTCCGGGTTTTGCCACAAAAATGGGTGTGCTGCACCGCAAAATCAGCCCTGCTGCGCACCAAAGAGCAATGCAGGCAGAAATAGCCGGAATCTTTACCGCCCCCTTGCGCAATGGCGGCTGATAGGGTAAAATAAAAAGACGAAAAAACAAAGGCAACACCGCACAATTCCCGCCTTACGGCTTAAGCACCGCTTCGGCGGCTGCGGCACGGCATCTGCGTTGCCAAAATGCTCGATAAGACATCCAGTATTATCTGCGCTTTTGGCTTAGCAGCTGCCGCACCTCGCTCGCCGTATCGGCACTTAGAATTATGCGGTATTGCCCAAAGAAACAGGGGATATTATGCAATACAAAGTTCTGGCACTGGATCTGGATGGCACACTGACCAACAATGCCAAAGTCATTACCCCACGCACCAAAGCTGCCCTGCAGGCAGCGGCGGACCGCGGCGTGCGCATTGTGCTGGCCAGCGGCCGCCCCACCGTGGGCATTGAGCCGCTTGCCAAAGAGCTGGAGCTGGACCGCCGCGGCGGCTGCATCCTGAGCTATAACGGCGGTAAGATCATTGACTGCAAAACCGGCGAAACGCTGGTGCAGCATGAGTTCCCGCCGGAACTGATCGACCCGGTGTGTACCTTTGCCCGCTACTGGAACGTGATGCCGCTGACCTATGATGCCAAAGGCATTGTGACCGAGGATGCCGCCAACCCCTATGTTGGCGAGGAAGCCCGCATCAACAAAATCCCGGCCCGCCAGGTGGAAAACCTGCCCGCCGAGATCCAGTGGCCCATCAACAAGCTGCTGCTGGTTGGCGACCCTGTGGATATGCCCCATGTGGAGGAGCTGATGCAGCAAAAGTTTGCGGGCAAGCTTTCCATCTACCGCTCGGCGCCGTTCTTTATTGAAACGATGCCCCTGGGGGTGGAAAAATCCGCCTCGCTGGCGCTGCTGCTGAAAAACATGGGCCTTGGCCCCGAAAACCTGATGGCCTGCGGCGATGGCTGGAACGACCTGCCCATGATCCGCTATGCGGGTATGGGCGTTGCCATGGGCAATGCTGTGCCGGAAGTAAAACAGGCAGCCAAATATGTCACCGCAGATAATGAGCATGACGGGGTAGGGCTGGCCGTTGAAAAATTCATCTTGGAGGACCCGCAGTGAACCTGATCGTTTTTGACTTGGAATGGAACATGGGCAATGCGCCCAAAACCTTTAATTATCATGGGGCGGAGCTGACCCTGCGGGGTGAGATCATCCAGATCGGTGCAGTGCGGGTGGACGAGAATGGCGATGTACTGGATACCTTTGAGATGACCCTGCGCCCCCGCATTTTCCGCAAGCTGCATTGGCGCATTGCGGAGGTGACTGGCCTGAGCCAGGGCGATCTGGAAGCCGGGGTGCCCATTGCCGAAGGCCTGCGGCGGTTCCAGGAATGGGCCGGCCCCGACGCCGAATTTGCCGAGTGGGGCCTGGACGATGTGCCAGTGCTGAAACAGAACCTGTTCCTTTATAATATGGACGAAAGCTGGCCCAGCCGCTGGTATGACCTGCAGCAGATCTTTTTGAAAAATTTCCCCCGCGGGGAAGGCGAGGGCCTGACGCTGGAAAGCGTGGTGGACCGCCTTGGCATTGAGCGTGACGGCGATTTCCACAATGCGCTGGACGATGCCCTGTACACCACAAAAATCTGCCGCCGCCTGCCGCTGGCCCAGGGCATTGCCGAATACCCGGACCCCGCCGCCCAGCTGATAGCCGCCCTGCTGAACAATACCGATACCGAAACGTACGATATCCAAACCTACTTTGACCGCCTGGACCACGATGCCTACAAAAATGACCCTGCGCTGTATCAGGTGGGCTGCCCGTTCTGCGGCAAGCCGCTGGTGCTGAACGATATCTGGCTCAAGCGCGGCAACACCGGTTATTATACCGAAGCCACCTGCCCGGACCACGGCCCGTGGTTCCTGCGCTTTAAGCTGAACCGCCGCGACGGCCTGCATTGGAACTTTGCCCGCTGCATTGAGACCGTGCGCCCCGAAAGCTATTCCCGCTACAAAAAGCTGGAAAAATCCCAGCGCGAGCGCATCCGCATGAAAACGGAACGTGCTGGAAAGAAAAACCAGGAATAAAGCAAAAAATTTCCCTGCTTCATTGTGCAGTTTGTTTGCACATGGGGCAGGGAAATTTTTTGAATGAATAAAGAATAGAGAATAAAGAATAATTGTGGTGGGCGCTGCGCGCCTTTTTTGGATATTAGGCGCGATGCAGGATAAAGAGTGCGGCTCCGGGTGGGGGCAGTTTACTTACTTCATTTTGCCGATGTAGACGAGGTAGGAGTAGATGTAGATCCAGGCGGAGCCGCCAAAGACGGCGGCCAGCAGCAGGATCATGGTGGCGACATCGCCCAAAATGGTGGCCAGCAGTGAAATTACAATCAAAGCAGCACCCATAGCAACAAACACAATGCCGCCCATGCGCTGGGTGCGGTTCCAGTTGTGTTCGTTGTTCAGCGCCCAGGGAGTTTTGCAGCCGAACATATAGTTCTGCTTGATGCGCGGCATATAGTTGCCCAAAAAGATGAACAGCACCCCGCAGCCGCCGCAGACCAGAATACCGACCAGGCTGCTGCCCTCCGGAATCAAGCCGAACACGCTCAGCTCCGAAAACCAGCTCATGGCTGCCATAAATATTGTAAGGGCAGTGAGGGAGGCGTTCCAGACGCCCTTGAACTTTTCATAATTCTGGTGTTTGGGGTCAATGCGGGGCAGCGCTGCCATCAAAATCAGCATCAGGGCGGGCAGGGCTGCCATAATCAGCACAGTGGATTTTGGCCCCCAGCCGTTGGCCTGGCCGTCCGCGCCCCAGTGGGTGGGCACAACATCCGGCAGGGAACCATAAAAGCAGAGGTGCGCCGCAAAGTTGATGGCGCAAAAAATCAGCAGCCCCCAAAACAGTTTATTTCGTTTCATCATCAGGTCCACCTTTCACAAAGCCAAAATCGAAAAACCACTTAACAGCTTCCTGGAACACGGTCAGGTTCAGGCAGTACACAATGTTCTGGCCGCGGCGCTCATCCGTTACCAGCCCGGCATTTTTCAAAATGTTCAGGTGGTGGCTTACGGATGGCTTTGCCATATCAAAGTGCGCGGCAATATCACCGGCACTCATCTCGCCTTCGCTCAACAGTTCCAGAATGCGCCGCCGGGTGGGGTCCCCCAAAGCCTTAAACGCATCGCCTACCATAGGTCAGCTTTCCTCCTTATCTGATAACGTCTGCTGTTCCGATTCTTGCAATGCACAATACTGCTTTTTGGCGTAAGCCGCGCAGCCCAGGCAGAGCACCAGCAGCAGTGCTTCCACCAGCCAGGTACTGTGCAGCACGCCGCACTGGAATAAAGCGGCGGGAACATCGAACAGCGCATGCAGCACCACCGCCAATCCCAGATACCCGGCCTTGCGCTGCCGGACAGCCCGGAATACAACCACCGAGAGGGAAATGTGCAGCGTCATGGCAATCGCGCGTTCAGCCAGCCCCAGCAGCAGGTTGGCGGCCCCAAAGCTGGCAACGGCGGCGATCTGCGCCTGTATCTGGTCCAGCTGCACGCCGGTCAGCCCGTTGGTTATGGTTTCAATGCTGCCGCTGTTGACAAGCTGCGCAATCGCAATATTATTGATGGCGGTGAGCCCCAGAACCAGGATTGCCTCGATCCCGCCGTGGCCGATGCCATAGGTTACGGCGTCCCACCGGTTGGTATAGCGCTTGAGCAGAAAGCGAAACGCAAGATAGCGCCCGACTTCCTCAAACACGCCCGCCAGCAGGCAGCCGATCAGGGTGTAAGCCCATGCATGGGTCAGCACATACTGCGAAACGCCGGTGCCGCCGCCAAAGAAAATAGCCTTGGGCACACCTTCCAGCACCTGGGCGAAAACAACGAAGGTTACCGCGCCGACAACAGCAGGAAACAGCTTTGCACCCCGGCAGAATTTGAACTTCCATACCAAAAGAACCAGAACCGGCAGCCCGATACCGGCTGCGGCGGCCAAGGCGCTCCACAAAATGGTCTGCAAAGAAATCATCGTGCTCATACCATATACCCTTTCAGAAAACCACAAGAATTATATATTTAGATAAACGTCTAAATATTATGGCTCTAATATACCACCCGCACACGGCTTTGTCAAGCGGGCGCGGGTGGTACGGTTAAACCTTAATGGTCAGGGGGTAGCCAAACAGCTTGGGCAGCTTAGGCAACGTTGTCGATCAGGTTCTGCATCACAACGTCATGCAGAATGTTGGTTTTCACGTAGTTTTCGCCGTAAGCGTTCACATAGCTGGTCATATCGGTGGAGCCAAAGTAGCGGGAGAACTCAGCGTTCAGAATGTCGGTATCGCACACAATGTTGTTCTTCTCCGCCAAAGCCTGCATGATCAGGATCTGCTTGATCATACTCTGTTTGGAGCTTTCGCTGTTTTCCAGGTATTCATCCACACTGCTGTAACCGGCCTGGCTCAGCATGGTCTCCAGCGAAACGCCGTACATCTGGGCGTACAGGTACGGCTGGTACAGCACGGTATTGGTGAAATACTGCTGCACATCTTCAGGCAGGGTATCGGTATTGACTTCGGCAGCATCGTACAGCTGGCCGTACAGCTCATTGGCTTCCTGGTTGAACAGCAGGCTGTTGTTGACAAAAGTTTTCAGCTCAGCCACATTGTTCATGCCCATGGACTCGGCCAGGTTGCTGCTGACCCAATCATCAGTCAGGTCGGGGGTCACATCCTCGTTGATGTAGTTCAGCGTGGTGGCGAACACTGCGTCCTTGCCAGCCAGGTTGGTGGCCTGATAGTCATCTGGGAAGGTGACATTCACATCAAAGGTTTCGCCGGGCATGTGGCCAACGATCTGATCCTCGAAGCCGTCAATAAAGGTGCCGCTGCCCAGGGTCAGATCATAATCGCTGCCGGTGCCGCCGTCAAAGGCAACGCCGTCAATGGAACCGGCAAAGTCAATGTTCACAGTGTCGCCGTTTTCGGCGGCGCGGTTGGTGATCTCGTTGGTGGTTTTGTAGTTGGAAAGGATGTTGCTGGAAATATAATTGTCAATATCACTGTCGCTCACGGTGGTGGCGGTGTCGGAAAGGGTAAAGCCATCGGTTTCCGGCAGCGTGACATAATCCAGCGCGGTGATACCTTTCAGGTAGCCGTTCTCGTCATAGGCATCACTGAAAGAAAAATCAGCCAGATAAGAATAATCATCGGCGGCGCTTTCTGCGGTAGCGTCGTCAGGAACAGTGCTTTCACTGGCAGCTTCGCTGGAAGCTGCGCTCTCGGCGGTTGCTTCGCTGGAGGATGTGCTGGAACCGCAGGCAGTCAGGCCAAAAACCATGCCGCATGCCAGCAGGCTGGCAGCAGCGCGGGTCAGGTTGGTGTTTTTCATGGGTTGTCTCCTGTCCTTTTTTGAAAAAATACATCGCGTACCGCAGCAGGGAAAAACACCCCCGTCAAAAGCGGATACTTTTCTATTATACAGCTTTTTTGCAAAAAGTACAGCCCTGCATTCACAAAAGGGAAGCGGGTGTGTTATAATACCCGTGGCAGAGCACCCAATGCTCTGCCATGGGCGGCAGACCTGCTGCCCGGATATCCTTATATAAGGAAAGGAACAGAACCCTATGGAAAAAGAAAAAATCGCGCGCATCAATGCGCTGGCTCATAAAGCAAAAACTTCTGGCCTGACGGAAGCCGAACTGGCGGAGCGTGACGCCCTGCGGCAGGAATACCTGGCCGATATCCGCGCATCCGTGATTGACCAGCTGGAGCACACCACGGTGATTGAGCCGGACGGCACCCGCCGCAAGCTGCAGGTGCGCCACTGACCCCCTGTTCAAAGTGGCGGCCCGGCCGGCGCGGGGCTGTGTGGTTTGCACAAAATTGTGCCGGGGTATTGGAATTTGCAAGCGGGTTTGCTATAATATAGCTGGCGGCGAATCCCGGCTACAAGAAATCAGTCAGCCACCCGGCAGGCTGAACGGAAAAGGCTGTACATTTTGCCAAAGCGAGGTTATTTTTCATGCTTACTGCAATTACCGGTATCAACTGGGGCGACGAGGGCAAGGGCCGTATGGTGGACCTGCTCAGCCAGGATTATGACATTGTTGCCCGCTATCAGGGCGGCGACAACGCCGGCCACACCGTCAAAAACGAGCGCGGCAAGTTCGTGCTGAATCTGCTGCCCTCCGGCATCCTGCACCCCAGCATTGTCTGCGTTATGGGCGGCGGTATGGTCATTGACCCGGAACATCTCGAAAAAGAGATCGCCGACCTGCGCGAACAGGGTGTTGAGATTACCCCGGACAACCTGAAAATTTCTGACCGTGCTACCATCACCATGCCGTTCCATGTGGAGCAGGATGGCCTGGAGGAGGCCCGCCTTGCCAAAACGGGCGCACAGTTTGGTTCCACCAAGCGCGGCATTGCTTACACCTATGGTGATAAGTACATGAAGAAAACCCTGCGCATGGGCGATTTGGTCCACATGGATGCCGGTGTGCGCAAGCGCCTGGAAACCCTGGTGGAATCCAAGAACCTGACCATGGTCAACATTTATAACCAGAAGCCTGTCAGCGTGGACGATATGTGGAACTGGTGCAAGCACTTCCAGGAAGTGTTCGGCGCTTACATCTGCGATGTCGGCCAGTATCTGGCAGATGCTGACGATGCCGGCAAGAAGATCATGTTTGAGGCCCAGCTGGGAGCCCTGCGTGATATCGACTACGGCATTTACCCCTACACCACTTCCTCCAACACCATCGGTGCTTATGCACCCATCGGTGCTGGCATCCCCGGCCGCAAGCTGAACAAGTCCATCGGCATCATGAAGGCTTATTCTTCCTGCGTGGGCGACGGCCCCTTTACCACCGAGCTGGCTATGACCGAGGAAGAAAAGCACCTGCTGCGTGAAGCCGGCCATGAATATGGCGCTGCCACCGGCCGCCCGCGCCGCGTTGGCCCGTTTGATGTGGTTGCTTCCCGTTACGGCGTTCAGTGCCAGGGCTGTGACGAGCTGGCCCTGACCCTGTTTGACGTTCTGGATTATATGGAAGAAGTTCCCGTTGTTGCCCAGTACAAGCTGGCTGACGGCACTGTGACCGACCGCTTCCCGACCGGCAAGACTTTGGACGATGCACAGCCGGTTATCGTCAAGCTGCCGGGCTGGCACTGCGATATCACCTCTGTGCGCAAGTACGAGGACCTGCCGGAAGCTGCCCGCGGCTATGTGGAATATCTGGAAAAGGCCGTTGGCTGCAAGATCAAGTATATCTCCGTTGGCCCGGAGCGCGATGCCTGCATCATTCGTGACTGATCTGCATAGGGTGTATCTGAAAGTCGAAAATATCGTCTATTTCTACAAACACAGCGGGATTTTGCGTTAAAAAG
>ERZ1673699.1804-NODE-1804-length-15917-cov-6.567709_pt1 | contig 15917 bp, 10 predicted proteins | sample MGYA00580229_ERZ1673699 | MGnify/ENA primary metagenome ERZ1673699 (study PRJEB41218, sample SAMN15661785) | gut metagenome | host: Homo sapiens | place: Canada: London | collected 2015-08-20/2019-03-30 | study: EMG produced TPA metagenomics assembly of... | reverse complement strand
TGAGTATACTGCTATTCTTATTCATACTAAGATATGGGGTTAAGGGATTTACTTGATCTCAGAGAGGATCACGGCGAAGCCTCCACCCTCCACCTCGTGCAGGGTGAGCGTGCTCTTGGAGGTCACTTTCTTCTCCGTGATGGTGTAGTCGTACTGGTTGGTCAGGTAGTGGGCTTTCTTGCCATCCTGCCACACCTTGGCGACGTACTTCTTACCCGGGGTGAGGAAGTCGAGTCTGATCTTCGTCGTGCGGTCTACTCCGCTGACACTGCCGATGTACCAGTCCTCGCTGTCCTTGTCCTTACGTGCCACGGTAACGTAGCGTCCCGGCTCCGCCTCGAGGTACTTGCTGTCACTCCAGTCGACAGGCACCTTCTCGATAAACTCGAAGGCATCCATCCGCTCCTCGTAATGCTCGGGCAGGTCGGCCGCCATCTGGAGCGGCGTGTACATCGTCAGGTAGCTGCCGAGCTGATTGCAGACGGTGGTGCGGACGACATTGTGATTGTCCGGATTGAGCCGGCTGAGGTCCATCATCAGGATCCCCGGCGTGTAGTCCATCGGACCGCCGATGAGGCGGGTAAAGGGAAGTAGGGTAAGGTGATTGGCGGGATTACCACCGGTCTGGAACTCCTGCCCCTTGGCCGACTCCTGAGAGAGAAGGTTGGGGTACGTGCGACTCAGTCCGGTCATGTGGACCGACTCGTGAGCATTGATCATGATCTGACGCTCGGCTGCCTTCTTCACCACATGGAGGTAGTGATTGACCAGCCACTGACCATAGTGGTACTCGCCGTGAGGAACGATGTCGCCGACGTAGCCGGTCTTGACGCCCGGGTAGTCGTACTTCTTCATCAGGTCAAAGGCGGCATCCAGGTGACGCTCGTAATTGCGGATTGAGCTGGAGGTCTCGTGGTGCATCAGCATCTTGATCCCCTTCTCCTTGGCGTAGCGGTGGATCTCCTCGATGTCAAAGTCGGGGTAGGGGGTGACGAAGTCAAAGACGTAGTCCTTCTTGTGTCCAAACCAGTCCTCCCATCCTACGTTCCATCCCTCTACCAGCAGCCCATCCATCCCGTGGGCGGACGCAAAGTCGATGAAGCGCTTCACATTAGCGGTCGTGGCTCCGTGGCGACCATTGGGCTTCACCTTGGAGTAGTCGGTACGATCGAGGTGGACGCTGTGGAGGTCGTCGGTGTAGGCCCAGGTGCTCTTGCCGGTGATCATCTCCCACCAGACGCCCATGTACTTCATCGGCTTGATCCAGGAGGTGTCCTCGATCTTGCACGGCTCATTGAGGTTATAGATCAGCTTGCTCGCGAGGATGTCCCGCGCATCATCGCTGACGATGATCGTACGCCAGGGGGTGTTGAATGCAGTCTGCACATGCCCCTTGCTTCCCTGAGCGTCCGGGGTGAGGTGGGCGTGGAAGACCATAGCCTTGTCGTCCAGCTCCAGATTGAGTGCCGGGAAGTCGATCAGCGCTGCCTCGTGGATATTGATGTAAAGCCCATTGTCAGCCTTCAGCTGCAGTGGGGTCTGTACTCCCGTCTTGGAGAAGTCCTGCTGAGAGGCGTTGTGGATGTGAGCCTCGTCGTACCGGCTGCGGATCTCGCTGAGACGGCACTCGGTGACGTTGTACTCCTGTGTGTCGTAGTCGCCCGGGATCCAGAAGGCGGTGTGATCGCCTGCCATGGCAAACTCGGTTGCCTCCTCCTTTACCGTAAAGTAGATCAGGCGATCCTGGTCGGGGAACTCGTACCTCAGCCCCATGCCGTCATCGAAGAGGCGGAAGCGGAGGTCCATCGCCCGCCCATTATCGGACTGACGCAGGTGGATGAGCATCTCATTGTAGTGGTTGCGGATCGTGCTCACCTCGCCCCAGACCGGCGTCCAGGTCTCATCGAAGGTGGAGCGGACGGCATCGCCCTGCTGCTCAAAGGCAGAGACGAGGTCACCGTCCTCGTGATCCTTGAGGTAGAAGCCTAAGTGGCTGTCCCGCACGACCGGCTTGTCGCCATAGTCGAGGCGATACATCGGCTCGCCCTTGCTCCCGAGGTGGAAGGTGAGGGTGAGATTGCCATCAGGGGACTTGAGGACCTCTTGTGCTCCGGCGGTTCCGATCGAGACCGTCAGCGCAAGGAGCAGGGAGAGGATAAGCGTACGTGGTTTCATGACTGCTTATATATTATGGAGTATAAAAATGTGGCCGAAGGCAATGAGGAGACTCCAAGGCAATGGGAGGAGCCGATCCTCAAATGATTTCTGACACAAAATTCGCCCCATCAGAGCAGTCTGCCAACTAACACTAAAAGAATATAAGGGTGTACAAGCCTATATGGGTTGTAGTGTGCAGAGTATTAGCTATCTAATTAATTTGATTAACCCATAAATATAACCTCAATATGGTCGTTTTAAAGGGGGTTGAGGTCTCGTTTTACCCCCAATTCCTTCCCGAGGAGGTCTATCTCGATCTCCCGATCTTCATGATCTCGCCCTCGAAGTCCTTATTCTCCACGAGGGACTTATTCTTGACCCTCGTCTTGTAGGTATTGATCGTATTGACGGAGTAATTGAGGAAGTGAGCCACTTGCTCCGTCTTAGAGATCCCGACGCGGATCAGGGCGAAGATCCTCATCTCCGGTGTCAGCGGGTCGCCCGGTAGGAGCGTCTGTTGCTCCTCGGGCGGGAAGAGCGCATTATACTCCGTGACAAATGTGGGAAAGAGATGGGTAAAGGTCTCGTCGAAGTCGGCATACATATCCTTCCGCTCCCGCACCACCTCGCTCTGACGGATCCGCTTGCGGATCGCATCGTACTGCTTGCTCTCTAAGCGCTTCAGGATAAATCGGTAGAGCTCCTCCTGCTCGTGTATGTAGGCACCCTGTCTGTAGAAGGAGGAGCCGATGTACTCGTCCTTGATCGCATTGGCCTCCTCGAGTCGCTCATTGGAGACTCGTAGTGCGCTATTGGCCCTCTCTATCTGCGTCGTTGCGCGGCGTAGGTGGCGCATCTGGAGGATGATCACCACGATGGCTGAGATCAGCAGCAGGCAGAGGAGCGAGGCCACTACTGTATATATGGTCATCTGTCGGCGGCGCAGGTCGAGATGTCTCAGCTTGCTCTGCTCGATTAGTGGGCGGATGTCCCCGACTGCCATCTTGCGATGCTTCGCGTCGTAGTAATTGGCGTCCTGCATAGCGAGATCGATATAGCTCGCCGCCCGGTCGATCTCCCCCGTGCGATAGAGCAAGCCGGCGAGGCGGGCGAGGGAGGTGGTCTCATGCGTCCCAGTGATGAGATCATAACCGGCGGAGCGGGCAAGTGCCTCCATAGCCATCCGCTCGTCACCGAGCTCCGTGGCGGCACTTCCCTTGAGGGAGAGCAGGATCGCTCGGTCGCGGTCGGTGATAGACTTTAGTTGGAGTACCTTGTCGATCGTGGATAGTGCCTCGCGGTAGCGATGGAGGTGGAGTAGCTTGTGGATCTGAGCAAAGTAGTGATCGTGCGAGTCCTCGGGTGATAGCGAGAGAGCCTGGTCCGCCTCTCGGATGCCCTCCTCCCGGTAGCGGTGCGCCATGTCGTCGTTGTGGTCATTGTACTCCGCCAGGTCGAGGAAGTACTTCATCCGGAGGAGGTGGACTGCAGTCGCCTCCTCGTCTGACATATCGTCGGTCTCTATCGAGCCGATCGTCTCATGCGCCTCCAGGAAGAGCCCCGCCGAGAGGTAGCAGTAGGCGATCTCTATCGCGGCAGCACGGGCTGCGGCAGCTCCGGGCAGCTGATGCCCCACCTCCAGAGCCTGCTTGGAGAAGTAGAGTGCCGAGTCGAAGCGGAAGGGTCGGTACTCCTGCGCCAGCTCCAGCGTTGTGCTGTATCGCTGCTCTACGGAACCCTCCTCCACCACAGCCAGCTGACTACGCAGGTCGCCGAGGCGAGTCTCCTTGAGAGCGGTGAAGTGGGCTCGTCGGTCGACTAAGAGGTCCAGACTGTCGAGGACGGCGGCGAGCTCCTGCTGCTGCGGCTGCTTCGCTCCATGGCAAGCAGATAGCAGGGAGAGGATCAGTATGATCCCCGCCAGATGGACACTTATGGTACCTGCTCTCTTCATTTTGTCTTACAAATATAGAGTTTTCTTCCATATGCATCACCGGAGCCGATGAGGAGAAGGCAGCGCACCCCAGCGGACAATGATCCACCGGGGTGCGCCTATTATGATCTGTCAGAGCGAGATCAGTCTCGTAGGTCTACGGCTACGTAATTGATGCGGCCGTTGGTATTGATCAGCTTGACGAAGAGCACCTTGTCGCTGCTGCCGGATACGACTTCGCTCACGATCTTGTCGACATCCTCCTTCTTGCTTACCCGGAGATTATTCACCGCGAGGATCACGTCTCCCTTGCGGATGCCGGCGCGGAAGAACTTTCCGTCCCTGTCCACGCCTACCACCTTGACTCCATAGGAGACGCCCAGGTCGCTCATCTCCTTGTCCGTCAGCTCGAGGAAGGCAGCACCTATCGAGCTCTCGTCGATGCGGGTGACAGCCTCGGTATTCCCCTCGCTATTCTTCAGCACCATATCGAGAGTGAGAGACTTACCCTTACGATCGACTGAGGCGCGTACCTTATCTCCCGGCTTATGTGTGGAGATGGTCTCCTGGAGATCCGACATCGTCGAGATGCTGTGCCCATTGATCGCGGTGATCACGTCTCCCTCTTTGAGACCCGCCTGCTTGGCGGTGCTGCGGTCAGCCACCTCCATGATCAGTGCTCCCTGAGAGACCTTGAGGTCATACTTCTCCGTTGCGGCAGAGGTGATGTTGGTGCCTGCGATGCCCAGTACGGCGCGCTGCACGGTGCCATACTCCTTGAGATCACCGACCACCTTGTGTACGATGGAGGTGGGGATGGCAAAGGAGATCCCGGCGTAGTTACCGGTGCTGGAGTAGATCATCGTATTGATCCCGATCAGTTCGCCTGCCATATTGACCAGCGCCCCGCCGGAGTTGCCCGGATTTACCGCCACGTCAGACTGGATGAAGGAGCCGACCTGGAGTGATCCCTGACCGCTCCCGGCAGCACGCCCCTTGGCGCTCACGATACCGGCAGTCACTGTACTGCGTAGGTTGAATGGGTTACCGATCGCCAGCACCCACTCACCGACACGGAGGTCATCGCTGTTGCCGAAGGGGATTGCGGTCAGCTCCTTACCGGCATCGACCTTGATCAGTGCCAGGTCGGTGGAGGGATCTGTGCCGATTACCTTAGCCTTATACTCCTCGTTGTTATTCGTCGTGACATAGACATCGTCCGCCCCATCGATCACGTGATTATTGGTGACGATGTAGCCGTCCTTGCTGATGATGACGCCCGATCCGATCTCCACCTGCTTGGGCATCTCCTGCCGCTGCTGTCTCCCCTGCCGAGGATCGCGCTGGGAGGGGATCCCGAAGAAGAACTCAAATGGATCGAAGAATCTCTGCTGAGCCATGCGGACGGCCTTCTCCGTGCGGATATTGACGACGCCATCGATCGTCTGCTCAGCCACCTCTACGAAGTTGGGTGGTGTGGAGGCCATATAGGCTCTGGATGACTTTGCCGGTTCGGTAGTCTCGTAGGTCTCTCCGGATGGCTGATCGGCATGCTTCACGATCGCCACCCCGCCGATCGCGCTGAGTGTCGAGCAGGCGATCACCAGTGCGCTTGTGAGGATGATTTCTTTTGCTTTCATACGCATCTATATTTAATCTCTTTTCTTCATTTCCCTGACAAATAAACGGATTAAACCGCTCCCATTCAATAGTCAGACATTGGCTAATTAACACTTTGCAAATACTATGCCCGCTTTCGTCCGCCCCTTACAGATGATTAACCTATCCCTGCGCGGCATTAGGAATAAAAAAATAGCGGTTAGGTGGAAAATGGTATACAAAGAAAGCGACGAAAGGTAGACTTACCCTTCGTCGCTCTGTGACTTATCGTCTGGCGCTTGAACTTGGACTTGAACCAAGGACCCTCTGATTAACAGTCAGATGCTCTAACCAACTGAGCTATTCAAGCATTTCCGCCCTCCCTCTTTTGCTCTGCAAAGGTAGGACGATTTTCTGAATCTTACAAGTCTTACTCGGCGAACTTTTACCCTCCTCAGAGCAGCCCAGGGAAGAGCCCCACCACCAGCTGGCTCAGGATCACTCGGGCAAACATCGCGAGAGGGTAGACCGTGGCGTAGCTGATCGTCGGATCATCGTCGTCGTCCTCCCCTCCGCTGACGAGACTGAGTGCCATGGGGTTGGCCATCGCACCGGTGAGCATCCCGGAGGCGACATTGTACGACATATTGGTCCACTTGAGTACCACGATCCCGACGATCAGCGTAGGCACGATCGTCATGACGGTACCCCAGGCAAACCACTCCAGACCGGGACCATCCACCAGCATCTCCCAGAAGTGCTGACCGCTGCTGAGCCCCAGACCGCCGAGGAAGAGTGCGAGCCCAAGGTTGCGGAGCATCAGATTGGCGCTCGTAGTGATGTAGGTATTCATCTTGAAGCGAGGTCCATAGGCTCCCATCAGGATCCCGACGATGATCGGTCCTCCGGCGAGCCCGAGTCTCAGTGGTGCCGCCAGTCCCGGCAGATAGAGGGGGATCATACCGAGGAGGCATCCCAGTGCTATGCCGAGGAAGATCGAGACCACATAGGGCGTGTCCAGAGGCTTCAGCTCGTTGCCCACTACGGCAGCCAGCTCCTTGATATCCTTCTCCCGACCGACGGCGCTGAGGCGGTCGCCCATATGGAGTCGGAGATTGGGGCGGGCCACCAGCTCCATCCCGTTTCGGGTGACACGAGTGATATTGACGTCGAAGCGACTACGGATCCTCAGCTGGCTCAGCTTCATACCGTTGCAGGACTCCTTCGTCACCAGGAGACGCTGCATCACCAGCGGGTCGTGGTCATTGTCCCACTTCAGCTCCTCATCTCTATCCTCCACGGTGCCGAAGAGGTAGGTGAGCCGCTCCACATCTCCCCGCTCGCTGGCGACTCGGAGGTGGTCTCCCCTGTGGAGCAGCGTGTCATTGGTGGGGGTGATGTACTCGCCGTCGCGGAAGATCCTCGACACCACGAAGTGTCCGCCGAGTATCTCCTGGAGGCTGCTCATCTTCTGTCCGTCGAGGGCAGGATTGGAGACCACATACTCCCGCGCCGTGTGCTGCGACTCGTGATCCACCAGAGTCGAGTGCTGGCGGGTCTTGGTGGGGAAGAGACGCTTGAGCAGAGCCAGCACCAGGATCACTCCCACCACACCCATCGGGTAGGTGATCGCTGTGGCGATCGCCATGTCACTCGTCGACCGAAGCACCTCTGCCGGATCCGAGAGCGCCGTCGTCGCAGCCTGCTGTGCCGCTGCCATCGCAGGGGTATTGGTCACAGCTCCGGAGAGCGTCCCTATGAGTCCCGAGAGATCCAGCCCGGTCGTCTCGAGGAGGATAAAGAGTATCGCAAAGCCCCCGGCTATCAGTACAAGCCCCCAGAGATTGAGCCACACGCCATGCTGCCGGAAGGAAGTGACAAAGCCCGGCCCCACCTGCACGCCGAGAGCGTATATAAAGAGTATGAGTCCGAAGTCCTGGATCACGCGCAGCATATCAGCATTGGCTCGCGCACCGAAGTGCGCAAAGAGGATGCCGACGAAGAATACCCACGTCACTCCCAGAGTAAATCCCTTGATCTTAGCCTTGCCCAGATAGACCCCGATCGCACAGACTGTGCAGAGTAGTAATATCGTCTGGATCGGTGTGCCAGAGGACCAGACTGCCTCCCATGCTGATTCCATTGCCTTATCTATTTTCTGTTTTTTGCGTGTGCAAAGTTAATCATAATAAGCAAGATGAGCCCCCGATCTATTACCGGTATTAGTGAAGTCTATTACCGGTATTAGTCGACACTAATACCGGTAATAGATAATCCCCTAAGGGGAGGAGGTATTTCGGCTGCTGTTCTCTGACATCTTTTGTATGCTTCAGTATAGGGAGTGACCTTCACCTTGCACCCTATTTATTATGGTATGGATGGCTGACTTTTTTTGGTTCCACCTCACGGCTCTGTAGGGCGTGTAGAGCGGTCAGAGCGAGTGGTGAATGGCTGTGTGGGGCACTTGACTTATCTACCTACCGATCTCATTTTAGTTAAAGTCGTGGAAAATGGGGTCGTAACCCAAAATGTTTGTATATTTGGGGATGGGAGGGGGTATCTCCTGACTCGGCAGAGTCAATAGGGTGATGCAGAGGAGGAGAAGTACTTAAGGAGTGCCGGATGGCAGACCACGTCAGGAATGTAGCAGAGTATATGAGTTATCAGAAGTTTGATCGTCGCATAATGACCAACTTGGGGACTGCGCTTCCCCGGGAGCTTCTTCATGCCAATAGCCGTGGAGCCTACCACTGCTCGTCGGTCGTGGGATGCAATACGCGTAAGTATCACGGGCTCCTGGTGGTGCCGTCGGAGAGCGGTCCGGATCCCACCGTCCTCCTCTCGTCGATGGATGAGACGGTGATCCAGCATGGGGCGGAGTTTCATCTCGCTGTGCATAAGTATCACGACGGGACCCTGAGCCCAAATGGGCACAAGTATATCCGCGAATTCTCTGTCGAGGAGTGCCCACGCACGATCTACCGTGTCGGAGGGGTCGTCCTCTCTAAGGAGATCGTCTTCTCCTCCAAGATCAATCAGCTGCTGATCCGCTATCGTCTCCTGGAGGCGCACTCGGAGACGACCCTGCGACTGATGCCGATGCTTGCCTTTCGCACAGTAAAGGAGCTGACTCATGTCAATGACAAGATCGACTGGAGCTATACCGATGAGGATCAGGGTGTCTCTCTCAGTCTCTATAAGGGGATGCCGCGACTCCATCTGCAGCTCTCCAGGCACGATGCGGTCTGGCATCAGGAGCCGACCTGGTATCGGGACTTCTTCTACGACCGAGAGGCGGAGCGAGGTAATGCCTGCGTGGAGGATCTGCCGGTCCCGGGACACTTTTCCCTAAGTATCCGACGAGGTGAGGATATCATCCTCTCGGCGTCAGACTGTGCGATAGACCCGGAGACATTGGAGGAGACCTTCGAGGAGGCACTCCGGAGCTACGGCGTGGCGGACACCTTTGCCACCTGTCTCAGACGCTCAGCAAGGCAGTTTTACTACGAGCCCCGTCCGGGTAAGTCCTACCTCAAGGCGGGATATCCCTGGTACGGTGTCCGTCTGAGAGACCAGATGGTGGGGCTCACCTCGTGCAGCTTCGGCATCGGCGAGCCGGAGATCTATCATAAGGTGATGGACACGGCTCTGCCGGCGATCTGGTCCTATATGGATGAGGGAGTGGAGGACCCGGTGATCGAGGATATCTGGCAGCCGGATAGCCTGCTCTGGGTTGCCAATGCGATCCAGGACTATTACCGCTGGGTCGGTAAGGAGGAGACACGGGAACGGTATGGGGAGACCCTCCGTCGGGTGATCCGGTACATCCGGGAGGGACGGGTACCCCTGCTCGAGATGAGACGAAACGGGCTGCTGTATGCTGACCCGGGTGAGGATCGGCGACCGATCACCTGGATGGGAACCATGCTCGACGGCGCAGCGGTCGTGGATCGGCGGGGCTATATCGTGGAGTACAATGCTCTCTGGTATAATGCACTCTGCTTCTATCGCTTCCTCTACGACCTGCAGGGGGATGAGGAGGTGACGGAGCTGATCGATCAGGTGCGTGAGAGCTTTATCCGGACCTTTGTCAATGAGCACGGCTACCTGCTCGACTATGTGGCCGACGGTCGTCCGCTCGACTGGAGCGTCCGCCCGAGTCAGATCATCGCTGTGGGACTGACCTACTCGCCTATGTCACGTAAGCTGCAGCGATCGGTCCTCGACTATGTGACCAAGGAGCTGCTGACGCCCAAGGGACTTCGATCGCTCTCACCCGTCAGTCCGCTCTATAAGGGCTTCTCAGGCGGCAATCAGAGGGAGCGCTACTACGCTTATGTTCAGGGCGGAGCGTGGCCGTGGACACTTTACTATTACCTCAGTGCCTACCTGAAGCTCTTCAAGCGTACCGGCCTCTTCTTCGTCGATCGGATGCTGATCCCCTTTGAGGAAGAGCTTAGCCTCAATGGCATCGGCACCATCTCCGAGATCTATGACGGCACCCCGCCCTACAGGGGACGGAGCGACCTCTCCTTTATGATGAGCGTCTCGGCTATCCTCCGCATCGTGAATCGTATGGTGGAGTACAAGAGTATCTGGGACGAGGAGGGAGACCTCTATGACTCCTTCCTCAGTATGACCTCTCACCACTCGTCCTCGCCTGATCAGGGTCGTGGCGGTGCGGATGAGGAGGCCGCAGTGACGGAAGAGCGCAAGGATTAAGCACCATTAGCAAGACAGAAATCGTATGAAAGCACTTATGCTTGGCTGGGAGTTTCCCCCTCATATCTCCGGAGGCCTCGGGACTGCTACCTACGGCATCACGAAGGGGCTCTCCTCGCAGAAGGATATGGACATTACCCTGGTGCTGCCCGCTCCGTCCGGAGATGAGGACACCTCCTATATGAGGATCATCGGTGCCAGTGAGGTGCCGATCGTCTACCATGATCCCTCGAGAGAGTATCTCGAGCAGCGGATCGGTCGCGTGATGAGTCCGGAGGAGTACTACCACCTGAGGGACCATATCTATGCGGACTTCAGGTATATGCTGACGGACGATATAGGGTGCATCCAGTTCTCCGGGAAGTATGGGGACAACCTGATCGACGAGATCAATAACTACTCCATCGTCGCCGGCGTGATCGCCAGAGCCGACCACTACGACCTGATCCATGCTCACGACTGGGTCACCTATCCTGCAGGTATCCACGCCAAGCAAGTCCTCGGTGTGCCACTGGTGATCCATGTCCACGCGACCGACTTCGATCGCAGCCGCGGTAATGTCAATCCTACCGTCTACGCCATAGAGAAGGACGGTATGGACCATGCCGATCATATCATGTGTGTGAGCGAACTGACCCGCAGGACGGTGATCGAGAAGTATCATCAGGATCCCGCCAAGGTGACAGCCGTACACAACGCCGTGATCCCGCTCGAGGAGTCGATCCTCAATATCCCAGACAAGAGGGGCGTAAAGGATAAGGTGATCACCTTCCTCGGTCGTCTGACAATGCAGAAGGGACCGGAGTACTTCGTCGAGGCGGCAGCACGAGTGCTGGCTAAGAAACGAGACGTTCGCTTCGTGATGGCCGGCAGCGGAGATATGATGGATGAGATGATCCGTCTCGTGGCGGAGAAGCGCATCTCGGACCGCTTCCACTTCACCGGCTTCATGAAGGGTCGTCAGGTGTATGAGGTGTACCATGCCAGCGACGTCTACGTGATGCCATCGGTGTCGGAGCCCTTTGGCATTACTCCCCTCGAGGCGATGCAGTGTGGCGTCCCCTGTATCATCTCCAAGCAGTCCGGCTGCTCCGAGATACTCACCTACGCGATCAAGCTCGACTACTGGGATGTCGATGCGATGGCGGATGCGATGTACGCTCTCGTCACCTATCCGGCACTTCACGACCTCCTCTCTCAGCGAGGGCTGGACGAGGTGGCCGGGATCACGTGGGATAATGTGGCGCTCAAGATACGCGGTCTCTATGATCAGGTCCTCGGACGATGATACCGTCGATACCTCTTATGAATAACCTCCCCGATAGATAAAGTTCTCACCATGGATAAGAAAAAACTCTGCCTCGTCTTCCAGCTGCATCAACCCTTCCGTCTGAAGCGCTACCGTTTCTTCGACATAGGCAACGACCATTACTACTTTGACGACTTCCTCAATGAGCAGTATATGAGATCCGCCGCTGAGCGATCCTATCTGCCGGCCAATCAGATGATCTACGACCTGATTCAGCAGACTAAGGGCAAGGTCAAGGTCGCCTTCGCTATCTCCGGCACCGCTCTGGACCAGATCGAGATGTACACGCCGGAGCTGATCGACAGCTTCCGTAAGCTCACCGAGACGGGGTGTGTGGAGCTCCTGGCAGAGCCCTACGCCCACAGTCTCTCCTCTCTGGCGCCGTCTAAGGCGGAGTTTAAGGGTCAGGTAGGGATGCATGTCACGGCCCTCAAGGCGATATTCAACTACGAGCCTAAGGTGCTGCGCAATACAGAGCTCCTCTACGATGATGACATCGCACTGGCAGTGGCAGAGATGGGATTCCATGGGATGCTCACCGAGGGCGCTAAGCATGTGCTGGGGTGGAAGAGTCCCGACTTCGTCTACCAGAGCGCGGTAGTGCCTGAGCTCCATCTCCTGATGCGGCACGCCGCACTATCGGAGGATCTCTCTCGGCGCTTCTGCGATCAGAGCTGGGACGAGTATCCGCTGACAGCGGACAAGTACGCCTCCTGGCTCGCTGATCGGGGCAAGGGGGAGCAGGTGACCTACCTCGACATGAGCTACGACGTGCTGGGCAATCTCTGTCCCGCCTCGTCGGGGATCTTCGACTTCTTCCGCGCGCTACCGGAGTACATTGACCGTGTCGGGCTGGAGATGGCGACACCGTCCGAGGTCTTTGCGCAGCTCCGACCAGAGGATGAGATCAGCGTCCTGGACACCATCTCCTGGTCTGAGGAGGAAAAGACGACGAAGTCCTGGCTCGGCAATATCCTCCAGCAGGAGTCCTTCGGCAAGCTTGTGGAGTGGACTGAGCGGACCCGCATGAGCGGCAATAGGCGGATCAAGCAGGACTGGACCTACCTCCAGAGCAGCGACCACTTCCTCTACATGTCCACAGCTATGGAAAATAAGGACTCAGGTCTCTACAGTCCCTACAGCAGCCCCTACGACGCCTTCAATAATTATATGAATGTGCTGAGCGACTTCCACATCCGCGTGGAGGAGGAGTATCCCAGCTCGATCGAGAATGAGGAACTCAATGCTCTCCTAAAGACGATCGAGAACCAGGGCGAGGAGATCACCGCACTGCAGGAGGAGCTCCATAAGCTAAGTGCAGAAAAACCGGCCAAGCGCACCGGTACAACAAAGAAAGCGAAGTAAGAGCAAGAGAGCAAAGCAATGCCACAAGAAGAGACCGACTGGGAGTCACTGACTTTCGGTTACTATCCGACGGACTATAACGTACGGAGCTATTACTCTAAGGGGGAGTGGAGCAAGCCTGAGTTGTGTGCCGATCCCACAGTAGCGGTTCATCTGGCAGCAACGGGACTCAATTATGGTCAGCAGGCCTTTGAGGGACTCAAGGCTTTCCGCTGCCGGGATGGTAGGGTCTGTCTCTTCAGACCCGAGGAGAATGCCCGTCGGCTACAGAGCTCCTGCGCCGGGATCATGATGCCGGAGGTGCCTGAGGACCTTTTCTTGGAGGCTTGTCACATGGTGGTGAAGCATAATAGCCGCTTTGTCCCTCCCTATGGCACGGGTGCTGCCCTCTACCTAAGACCTCTCGTCATCGGTATGGGGCCACATGTCGGCGTGAGCGAGAGCAGCGAGTACCTCTTCTCGATCTATGCTTGTCCTGTGGGACCTTACTTCAGGCGCGGAGTCACCTCCGTCCCGGTGGTGATCCAGCGCTCATACGACCGGGCTGCTCCGCGCGGCACGGGGAGATTCAAGGTAGGCGGAAACTATGCTGCCTCCTTCCGTGCGATGAGAGACGCTTATGAGAAGGGTTACGCCGGGGGCTGCCTTTTCCTGGATCCTCAGGAGAAGAAATACATCGACGAGTGCGGGTCTGCCAATTTCTTCGGCATCAGAGGGAAGTCCTACATTACTCCCCGCTCCGAGTCGATCCTCGCCTCTGTGACCAACGACAGTCTGATGACCATCGCCGGCGACCTCGGGCTGTCGGTGGAGCGCCGTCCTCTCCCGGTGGAGGAGCTCAGCACACTCGATGAGGCGGCGGCCTGTGGCACCGCCGCAGTCATCTGTCCCATCAGCAAGATTGTCGACCTCGATACCGGCAGCATATACGACTATGGTAGCGAGCCGGGTCCGGTCTGCAGAGAGCTCTACGACCGTCTGACCGGCATACAGTCCGGCAGACTCCCCGATCGTCACGGCTGGCTGACATCCGTCGACCTATAGCTCCCCTCTCACTCTATTGGGGTCTCCGGACTAATACCGGTATTAGTGATTACTATAGTCGGTATTAGTTGACACTATTACCGGTATTAGTCGAGCCTAATATCGGTAATAGGATTAGGCCTTTGCTTTCTGCTGGTAACCAGACTATTGGGTTGCGCACCTTTTGTCTCAAAAGTTTTGTGGCTTTTGATGGATGGTTCTGATGCGTTTTGGCTGATCTGATCGGGTCGCCAAAAGGCGGATGGAGCAAAAGTATTATCTTTGTAGAAATGTAGAGTGCGGCGGTACGCACCATAATCGAAGTGACTAATAGAGATAGAGAATAATGATGCGATACGTTACCAGAGTGCTAAGCCCGGTGCTGGGCTCTCTCCTGATGATGTGTGGAGTGGCGGCAAGCGCTCAGAGTGTGAGGGATGCCGGCGAGGTGGTCCCTCTGTACCCTGCTTACTCCGAGCAGATAATGGCCAATGATACCCTGACCCGAGGTCTGAGCCCGGAGGCGCTGGGTGTGATCAGCCGTCCGATGCAGCTGAGGACAGAGGGGTATGTGCCCTCCTCCTCGCTCTTTGCTCCACTGCTCTTCGACCTGTGGAAGCTGCCCTCCCTCCACTTCGATAAGGCGGCTCTCGTTCGCTCGACCGATCCCCGTCTTCACAATCCCTTCGTCCTGCAGTCGCTGCTTCGCACGACCCTGGATAAGCTGGAGCGGGAGTATAATCCTACGACCGGCTTTGCGAAGCGTATGGATCGGTGGAATACCGATCAGAGGCTGAGGGAGCAATTCTTCTTCTCTCATCCGGATCTGATCCATTACACCTCAGACTTCCTCCCGACAGATCATCTGGAGTACAAGCCGGTGGAGGGCCCCTCGTACTCGGGTGAGCTGGCGGTGATGGATATGCCCAATGTGCCGACGAAGTCACAGGGGGTGATCGAGACGGTGTCGGTGGAGCGTCGCTACTGGCTGCCGCGATTTGAGGCGCACGCCCAGCTGGCTCAGAATCAAGTCTCCCCCAACTGGCACAAGGGTGGTACCAGCAGTGCCAACCTCTCCTCTCGACTTTACTATCAGCTGGCCTATAAGAAGGATAAGGTGGAGTGGGTCAATGATCTGGAGTATAAGCTGGGACTCTTTACGGTGCCAAGTGAGATCAAGCTCGAGGAGAAGCCCGACTTTAAGATCAGTGAGGATGTCTTCCGGATGCGTAGTAACCTGGGTCTAAAGGCGTGGAAGCGCTGGTTCTATACCGTAGACCTCAACCTCCGAAGCCAGCTGCTCAATAACTACGACCGCGAGGGCAATGTCACCACTCGGGCCTTTGCACCTCTGATCATCGACGGTGGTCTCGGTATGAAGTATAACCTCAAGAAGAAAAAGATCGGCGGTAATCCCTTCAATAATCTCAACTTTACGCTCAATGTGGCGCCCGCGTCGATGCAATTTATCTGGATCCACGCCAAGGACGTGACGAGGGGTAGGTATGGTCTGCAGGAGGATCAGGACTATCTCCTTCGCCTCGGATCATCGCTGCGGATGAATCTGGACTGGCAATTCTCCGACGCCTTCTCCTGGCGCTCTCGGCTCTACTACAACACCTCCTACAAGCATATAGAGACGGAGCTGGAGAATACTCTGGAGTATGCCTTCAATAAGTACTTCAGCACGATGCTCAATGTCAATCTCCGTTTCGATGACAGCGTGATCCTGGATGAGCCGAAGACCTTTAAGTCTCTCCTGCAGTACAACGAGCTCTTTAGCTTCGGCTTCTCGCTCAAGATCTGATG
>ERZ1673699.1801-NODE-1801-length-15926-cov-6.622582_pt1 | contig 15926 bp, 8 predicted proteins | sample MGYA00580229_ERZ1673699 | MGnify/ENA primary metagenome ERZ1673699 (study PRJEB41218, sample SAMN15661785) | gut metagenome | host: Homo sapiens | place: Canada: London | collected 2015-08-20/2019-03-30 | study: EMG produced TPA metagenomics assembly of... | reverse complement strand
AGTCTAGCGGATCATAATATCTTTCACTATCGGCAGCATAGAGACTCCATAGTTGCCGGGCCAAATTCTCGTGGAGGTTAAAGGGACGGAAAAAAATATTAGGTTTCCCCTCAATGCAAAACACCTCCGGCGGCAGATTCATTTTCTGTATGTTAGAGTACGAAGGGATACTGTCGAACTGCACATATACAGGCATCACCTTGCCATCGGAACATTTGCCACGCAGAGCACTCACCAAATGCACAATCGCTATATTTTTAGCATCGCGTCCGCAACGTTCTTCATCACCCAGTACATACACTTCACTCGCGCTCGCTATGTTCAACCGCTGAAGTTCTTCGATCGACTCAATGTTGCCAAAGTAAACAAGCACTTGCCGCTCTATTTCGACGGGCAAGGCAGACTGTATGCGATGGCGTACCGTTGCCGCCTCTATACCGCTCATCAGCAAGATACGTGCCGAAGGACATTCGTTATATAGTTCGCGTATCATATTGATAGTTAGTTCATTGAAGCCTATCAATACATAGTGTTGAGTTATGTTGCGGTAAGTCATTCGCCCCGTGTTTACCACATCCACACGCCGCTCTATAATGTTGGAAATGGTAGAGATGAGCACACCGCCCAATAAAATGGATCCCGAAAAGCTAACAATTCCCAGCAATAGCCTGCTGGACCAAGCTGTCTCGTTCATTTGGTTACCAGGATCCACAAAGTTGTTGTACACCACCCAGAGCCTTTCGCCCCATTCCTCATGTCCATACAATTGGATAGAAAAGAACATCACGATGATAAAGAAGATAGCCAGCACCGTAGCAATAGTAACGAGTAACAGGGTGAGCTGCGACTTGATACCTCCCGAAATGGTGCGATCCATATACTCTTGTGAGAATATCTTCTTGTAGTAGTTTATAAAACGGTTCATGCTTATAACTTATTGATAGCAAAACATACAAGTCCTGCCCATATTGTGTACATTTCGAGCTATTTGTTCTGATAATCGTACCATATCATGCACCAATACCATATAATCCGTATCAATGGGATTTGGTTGACAGTCGTGTTTCATAAATAGAATATTTAGAGTTGTGTACAAATATAGTATTTTTCAACAAATCAAATAGTTTTTCACTTAACTATTTTCAGCAGTGTACTTTACCTTGTTATCGTATGGCAGTATATAAAATGAAATTCACCAGTACAAGAAGACATTAATCGCAAGATAACAGCTATGGAACGAAGTAAAATTCGTATAAAAATGGAGTAAGATATTCTACTTCCATCAAATAATATCTCCATAACCTTTATTGTATCTAAGATTATTCAGTGCATAGATTTAAGATTTTCTATGCAGAAACTAAGAATCTTTTATGCACTCGAGTAGTCGTCACGTTACAACGGGACAATGGTCACCTTATAGAATGACTAATGTCACTTTATAAGGTGACCATCTATCTCTGAAAGGATGAAAATCACTAAAGATACAAAATAAATCAGTAAAAAGCAATAGTAAGATAGGAAATTTGCCTGGAATGCAAACGCACTTAATTTATCTCAGTACAGCATAATAAAGAGACCGCATTCATATCATGCAGATTAAATCTAACCTGCTAATTGCAGCACCTCCATCTCTCACTCTCTTCGTGATATGACGGACTTTTTACTTCCAATTATCTTATCCCTTTTCTATTAGAAATTTTTCCGGAAAGTACATCCATTTCTCCATTCCGAACATCCGTAAGCGGTTTTTCCTTTAATAATAATTCCCTTACCACAAAGCGGACATGGCTGACCTACAAACGTATCTACATCACCTGTAGCAGAAGGAATTGAAGCAGGAGTAGTAACCGGAGCCGGAGAAGGTGCCGAATTAGAACTCACTTCACTTGCCGCTTTTTCTGTTTTTGGTTTCTTTTCTTTCGGTGTACTTGGTTTTCGTTCACGCTTTTTAGGCTCTTTCTTTGCTTTCTCTTCGGCTTTTGCAGCTACTGCATCCTGAATAGTAATACGTCGATTCGTATTATCAGAAAGTACGCTCATCACGATTTCCGAAACCATCTGTTTCAGTTCTTCGAGAAACTGGCGGGCATCGTATGTCTTCTTTTCAATTTCGCGAAGCTTCTTTTCCCAAATACCTGTCAGTTCCGCCGATTTCAATAATTCTTCGTGAATGAGCTGCACCAACTCCACTCCTGTCGGGGTGGCAATCAGGTTCTTTCTCTCCTTACGGATATAATTTCGTTTGAACAGTGTTTCAATGATGGCAGCACGGGTAGACGGCCGGCCGATACCATTCTCCTTCAAGGCATCACGAAGTTCATCATTATCCACCAGTTTTCCGGCTGTTTCCATTGCACGGAGCAGTGTTGCTTCGGTATAAGGTCTGGGCGGCTGTGTCCATTTCTCGTTCAAGTCGGGAATGTGAGGACCACTTTCACCCTTCACAAAGGTAGGGAGTACATTTTCATCCTCTTCCTCTTTTTCTTCAGTAGGATCTTTTACGTCCTTTGCAAGCACGACACGCCATCCCGGTTCCAGGATTTGTTTTCCGGTTACCCGGAATTCTATCTTATCCACTTCGCCCATGACGGTAGTAGTAGAAATCTTACAGTCCGGATAGAATACGGCTATAAAACGACGGGCTATCAAGTCATAGACACGACGTTCCATATCCGTCAGGTTTTGAGCATAGACTCCGGTGGGGATAATGGCGTGGTGATCCGTCACTTTCGAGTTGTCAAATACCTTTTTCGATTTAGGAAGTGTAGTGCCGGCTAACGGAGCCGTCAAGACTTCGTAATCACGGAGTCCTTTCAGGATAGCGGGACATTTCGGGTAAATATCATCACTCAAGAAAGTAGTATCAACACGCGGATAGGTAGCTACCTTCTTCTCATAAAGAGACTGAATCAGTTTCAGCGTTTCATCAGCCGAATAAGCGAATTTCTTATTACATTCTACCTGAAGAGAAGTCAAGTCGAACAAACGTGGGGCAAACTCTCTCCCATCTTTCTTGCCAACACTAGTGACTACAAACGGAAGATCCTTTATGCGTTCTACCAATGCCTCGCCTTCTTCCCGGTTAGCAATAGGGTCGATACCCGGATTATCTATTTTCTTTTTTCCACCGTTCTTTTCTTCTTCCGCAGCAATTTCTTCATCACTTTTGCGGATAAGTGCGGAAAAAGTGGTATCCCGATAGTTGGTTTTCAGTTCCCAGTATTGCTTGGGTTCGAAATTAGCTATTTCCAACTGACGGTTGACAATCAGTGCCAGAGTCGGTGTCTGTACACGACCGATAGAGAGTACCTGTTTATTTTGACCGTATTTAATGGTGTAAAGACGGGTGGCGTTCATCCCTAATAGCCAGTCACCCATCGCACGAGAAAGTCCGGCTTCATAGAGTGACTGAAAATCTGTCTGATCTTTCAGCTTCGCAAACCCTTCCCGGATAGCTTCTTCTGTCAATGAAGAAATCCACAGACGTTTCACCGGACAGCGTGCACCTGCTTTCTGCATCACCCAACGCTGAATCAATTCTCCCTCTTGCCCGGCATCACCGCAGTTGATGATTTCATCTGCGTTCTGCATCAGTCCCTCGATAATGTGGAATTGTTTTTCGTAGGTAGGATTCTCTATCAACTTGATGCCGAAACGTGGAGGAATCATTGGCAGGCTACCTAAATTCCATGATTTCCAGTTAGGCGTGTATTCATGCGGCTCTTTCAGGGTACAAAGATGCCCGAATGTCCAGGTCACCTGGTATCCGTTTCCTTCTATATATCCTTCTTTTCTGGTATGAGCGCCGAGTACTTCGGCTATATCGCGTGCTACTGATGGCTTTTCGGCTATGCAAACTATCATTTTTTCTCTTCTTGTTTTTACACTAACAGCTTACAAAGTTACACGATTATTTCTCATTGACCGCATGAAGAGAGAAAAAAGTCCATAAAGGCATAGATCGGAGAAAGAATGATAACTTCAACTGAATAGTTTTCAAGATGTACCGCTTTCTCCTTTTTTATACCACTCCATTTGATGTTTGATAAGCTATATAATGAAGCTGCACAGTTCTACACACGATATGTGCATAGCTCTGTGCAGCCTCTCTATAACGTTTCTATTTTAAACCGGAGAAATCACAAAAAAGAGGATAATGTGTAGAAGCAACGGTCACATCTACTCCCGACAGACTTTCTATCACATCAACCTGTGTCACATTTACGTTGTGACTCTTCAAAGACACGATAAAGTCAAGGCGACGTTTCTTACCACTGACTTCGGTAGACTTATCGGCACTAAGAAGATTCCAGTTACTCTTCACCATTTGGAAAAATTCGCTTTCCAAGTCGCCCTCATTGAAGTATCCTAACAAGAATGCAGGTTTATTATAGGCAGACAGTTTCGTTTCTAACGTTTGAAGGGCCTCTATACGCTTTGCCATATCCGTATCGAAGTTGGTACTGGCTACTACAAACTTTTCATATTCCACTACCATGGCTGCACGCATCTCGCTCTTTCCCGCCATTTGGTATCTGTCTACACTTACAGGTTCTTCTTTTGTCAGTATACCAACACCGAATTCACCGCCTTTATAATCAATGGCTTTAGCAAAGTAATCATGCATATTTGCTTTCTGTGCCAGTACGTTCAACTGGTCGATACCTTCCGAACGTTCCGTCTCCTTATCCAGTCCCTGCAAGCAGACAATATCCGCATTCATTTTGGCGATAATACGTCCTGTCCGGTCGTAATCAATCACGCCATCTGTACCTTTACAATAGGTCAGGAAATAGTTACCTATGCGCAGGTCACCTTCTGCCTTCGGATATTCTTCAAGTCCGGTCGGCTTCTTAAAATCACAATAAAGTGGATAATGGTCGGAAGTTATTGCTACGTTGACACCATCCAGGTTGTATATTACATTCGATTTTACCACAGTGGTAGGTGGAGTTTTCAAAGTAACGACAAAATCAATCCGTTTGGTAGCTTGTCCGGTAGGAAAAGTGTTTTCTGTAGAACTGACAACCTCCCATTCTTTCTTCAGTTCCGTAAAGAATGTGCCATTCATCAAGTCCTCGTTAAAGTCACCAGCCATATAAACCACTTTATTATATGTTTTGGCAAGGTCTGTGAGCTGTTTTGCAGATTCAACTCTATTATTCTCTTCCAAAGCCAAGTGGGTGGAGATAACTACATAGTTCTCAAATTCGGCTATGGCAGCAGAACGGAGTTCGGCACCGGGAAGGAGATAAGTCTTCGTGCTGATCGGCGTCCCTTTGAACAAAAGGCCATTACCGTATTCACCACCCTGGTAAGCGATTGACTTACTAAAATAGTAATTCATGCCTGTTTTATCCGCCAAGGTTTTCAGTTGGTCGACTTTATTACTGCGGGTAGTCATGTAGTCCACTTCCTGCAGGCAAACGACATCGGGTTCCATTCCGTTGATAACAGCGGCTGTCCTGTCATAATTAATCACGTCATCGTTACCGGCACAATGCCTTATATTAAAGGTCAACACTCTAAGGTTCCCCTCCCCTTTCGGATAAGTATAGGAAACTTCCTGTTTACCGTAAGGTATCATATTATCGAATTTAGAGTTGTCCATGTCGTCGGCACAGGACAAGTTGGCAAACACGGTTGCCAAAAGACATATATAAGAAATCATATTTTTCATAAGAATTTATATTTCTGAATCTAATTAATTAAAGTTCAATCCGTCATTCCAACCGGGATTCTGTGTTATCACACCATTGGACAAAGTACGTTCGCTGATAGGAACAGGGTACAAATAATCTCTGTCTTCATTCCATTTCTTGGTAATCAGACTATGACAGATGATATAACCACTTTCGCCATTCGACAAGCGAATCTGCTCGCCGATCTCTAAATATAAAGGTACATTTCCGGCAGGTTTTGTTCCTACGTAGAAACAGACATCATCCGTACCGTCTTTATCTAAATCGTAAGTTCCGGGCCCGGGAACATAGATTCCCAGCAGATCGTTCTCAAATAGTTTACCTTCTTTCCAACGCATGATGTCGTAATAACGGAAACCCTCCATTGCCAGTTCGATGGTTCGTTCGCGACGGATTTCAAGGATTACTCCCTGATTGGCTCCTTTCACATTCGGATAACCTGTGGCGGCACTCATCAAATACGGGTCGGGTTTTGAATTTGCCAGTTCCATATCCAGATTAGTCATTCCTACCCTGTCTCTAAGTAATTTAATAGATTTATTGATGTCGGCTTGCTTCAAAGTGCCTAGTTCGGCTTTTGCTTCTGCAAAATTCAGATACACCTCTGCCGTGCGGAACAGGGGAATATCGTTGCACGATTTATTATATTCATCGTAGTTAGCCGTCATCGAATATTTTATCAGGTGATATCCGGTCATAGTATAAGCCAGGTTCGGGGCTTCTTTCTTTGTACTTCCGATTCTCGTATATCCAGGGGTACGAATGGTTTGTGCCAGTCGTGGATCCCGATTCTGACATTCCTGATCGAATGTCATCGTTTCATAACCGGCTTTATCCGTGAAACGGCTTCCGTCCGCCATCAGATAAGAATTCACAATCTTCTTGTTCATTCCCGGACGTCCCATTGTGGTGGAGTTCTCATAATTCTGCACATTATGAAGCACAGAAAGAGAAGCTTCATAGTCACGCCCGAAAATCACTTCATCCGCTTGTAGATTTATGGAAGCGAATAAATCCCTGTAAGGTGTGCTGCCCGATTTATAGAGTGTATATCCGCTTTCGTTCATAAAGGTTTCAGAAGCCGAGACACAAGCATTCAGGTATTTTTCACAATCCTCCAGTCCATGATATTTGCGGAAAGTACCCTCAAACAGGCAGACACGGGATTTCAGTGCCAATGCCGTCCACCGGGTCAGTACATACGCATTCTTCGTTTTCGGAAGATTGGCTATCGCAAAATCCAGGTCCTCCAGCATTTTCTGCATGACAAATTCACGTGAGTCCCGGGCTTTATACAATTCGGGATCATCCGAGTCGAGTGCTTTGTCATACCAGGGAATATCGCCATATCTCTTCACCTTCTCAAAGTAGAAATAAGCTCTGAAAAAACGGGCAACACCATCGTAACGGTTACGGGCATTCACTTCCGTGCAGTTATGGGAATACTGCAGATAGAAATTAATATCGCGAAGTGCCGTAAAATTCCAACCGTTTCCTTCATCGGGTATGATGCGCTGTCCGGACATTTCGAGCATCAAGTCGGACTTGACAATCAAATCGGACGACTCGGAATAAATATCGACAGCGGACGGAACCAGATTGTTATAAAACTGATTCGTAAATAATCGCAACTCATCTTCAGTCTTGAAATATACATCCGGATACAGGCGGTCTTTGGGTGTCTTATCCAACCAATCGTCGCAAGATACGAAAGATACCGCCAACGCGAACAACCAGGATACTATATAAATAGGTTTCATAATTCAAATATTAGTTAGTTTAAAAAGTTACGTTCACTCCAAAAGAATAGGTCTTTGACCAGGGATACAACTTTGCGTTACCATTTGCCGATTGGATGGAATTTTCTGCCGACGCTTGTTCCGGATCAATGTAGTCGCTCTTTAGCGGAGAGAAGGTAAACAGATTCTCACCACTGAAATAGATATGCAGGCGTTCTATCTTTACCTTCTTCGTCCATACGGCGGGAATCGTATAGCCTACTGTGATATTCTTCACTCTGCAATAAGCCAGATTCTGCAAATAACGGTCGTTCACCACTCCCAAAGAACGGTTATTGCCGAGGGCAAGATACCCTATCGGACGTGGGAAATAAGCATCGGGATTTTCCGGGCTCCATACCTGGCTCAAGAAATCGCGTGGAATGAACGATGAATACGGACGAGCGTATGGTCCCCAAAAGAATACAGAATTAGTACCCGGATACCAGTCTTGATGTCCTACTCCCTGAAGATAGATGGAGAAGTCGAATCCATACCAGTCGAAACCACCTTGAATACTGTATGTATAGCGCGGCAATGAGTTTCCGATTATTTTGCGGTCGCCCGGATCATCTGCCGTGTTCGAGCCGGAAGATATTGTATGGTCGCCGTCCAAATCAACAAATTTCATATCACCGGCGTGAAGTCCCGGATTCACCTGCGCTGTATTGATAACGAAGTTGACTGCTGTTTGGTCGACGTTATAGTTTGCCGCTTCTTCGTCTGTTCTGAAAAGTCCGTCTACTACATATCCCCAGATATCTCCCAATTTCTGACCTACATAATAATCACTCAATATCTTGGAAGGATTATCGAATTTGGTTATTTCCGATGTATTATCTGCCAAGCCTACGGACAGGTTATAACGGAAAGGTTTGTTTGCCAGTTTGAAAGCATCATTCCAAGTCAGCATCAATTCCCAGCCTTTGGTACGCAAGTTGGCTGCATTTTGCTTGGGCTCGTTGGCTCCATAAGCACCGGGAAGCTTTTTGCCGGAAGTTTGCATACCTTTAGTATCACGAACATAGGCATCGGCAGTCAGGTTCAGGCGGTTGTTCAGGAATCCGAGATCCAGTCCTACGTTCCAAGTCGAAACGGTTTCCCAGGTCAGGTCGGCGGAATTCGGGTCGGAGACACTTGCATAAGAGCCTTTCTTCTGATCGCCAAAGATATAATTCATTGTACCGTTGGTATTAATGGTTTGGATATAATCGTAATATCCTACCTGCTGATTTCCTAACGAACCGTATGAGAGACGCAATTTCACATTATCAATATTCTTCTTTAAATTCCCGAAAAACGGTTCTTCACTGATTCTCCATCCTACGGAAGCCGAGGGGAAGAAACCGAAACGGTGTCCGCTTCTGAAACGTGAACTTCCGTCATAACGTCCGCTTGTCTCAAATAGGTAACGACCTCCTTTATAGGAGTAATTAAGACGATAAAATGCTCCCAAAAGCGCATATTCATTCTGTCCGCCGGACATAGTCATCGCATCTCCGACTGCCAGATTTAAGTCATTCAAGTCATCGGAGAGCAAACCCTGGCGGGAGACTTTGATATCTTTCAGACGCTTGGTTTCATAATTGTAACCTGCCATGATTTTTATCTGATGGTCGGCAATATCCAGCATATAATCACCATAAACATTGAAAGCCTGATACCAATGATTGGTCTGTGTTTCCTTCAACTGATTCACACCGCTTCCGGTAGTCAGATAGGATATCTCACCCGGATATTTGGAATATGGTACATTTACTGTTCTGTTCATGGTCTGATAGTTATAGTGCAGGTAGCTGTAGTTTGCACGGACATTCAGGTTCTTCATTACATTGAAACTTGCTTCGAAAGTCGTGGAAAACTCATATCGCTGGTCTTCATTCTTATGTTTTCCATAAGCAAGGATAGCTCCCATGCCATCCAAAACAGCAGAATTGCTCAACGAAGTCAGATACACCGCACTGCCATCCGGATTAATGGGTACAAAGCTCGCCAGTGCATGATTCACCGCAGTATTGAAGTTGTTATTAATACCCGATAATCCCGGATAAGAGTAACTATTATAATGGTACTTCGTGTTATTGCTGATTGTCAGTCGTGGAGTGATCTTTGCCGAGATTTTACTTCTGAAATTATACACCTTGTATTTATCAGGATTCTGTCTGAAGATACCCGTTTGGTCAACTGTATTTCCTGATAAATAATAGTTCAACTTTTCATTTCCCCCACTGACACTGATATTGTGCTCCCACATCGGTCTGTTTTTACGATAAAGATAATTATACCAGTCGAAGTTACCGTAATAGACGTATGTATCTCTTCCGTCACGTTGGTCGGTAACTACCCAGGGACGTTCGGGATTCTCCGTTTTATCATTCCGGCGCAACCAAAGCTGGCGGTAGTCTTCTTCCGTATAGTTGGTATAAGGCTTTCCGTTATAATTGGTATAAAACAAGTCGTTGATGCCTGCCGAATAATATCCCCTGGTTTCAAAATCAGTAGAAGTCGTCTGATTGCTCCATGAATATCTTCCATCATACGAAACGGTAGTCTTGCGGGCGGAGCCTTCCTTGGTAGTCACGAGGATAACACCATAAGAAGCACGAGCCCCGTAAATAGCGGCCGAAGATGCATCTTTTAATACGGAAATGGAAGCGATGTCATTCGGATTCAAGCGGTCGATATCCCCTTCTATTCCGTCAATCAGCACTAATGGCGATGCATTGCCACTGATAGAATTCACACCACGGATATTGATAGTTGCCGAAGCTCCCGGATACCCAGACCCAAAAGTTACATTCATATTGGGCACAGTCCCTTGCAACATCTGTGAGGCTCTCGGCACGGGTCTGTCTTCCATCGCTTTACTGTCTGCTACTGCAACAGCTCCCGTCAGGTTTATTTTCTTTTGAGTACCGTAGCCTACCACCACCACTTCTTCCAGCGTAGCCGTATCCTCCCGGAGTATTACTCTCGAAGATTTCTGCAAGTCGGAGACTTTAATTTCTTTCTTCTCAAATCCAATATAGGACACAACGACTAGGGCATTGGCCGGAACCGAAGATAATGTAAATTCACCATCCAAATTCGTGATCGTTCCCATAGACTGTCCCATCACCTGTACACTGGCACCGATTACCGGGTCACCGTTCACATCGACCACTTTCCCCGTAACCCGATGTAAAGGCTGCGATGGGACGGCAGTAGTATTACGTTCTGTTTTCTTTGTGATGATAATCATCCGGTTTTGTAGTTTATACTCTACATCCTTATCCAAAACAGTAGCAAGCACATTATTAACAGTTGCCTGCTGAAAGGAAGCCGTTATCTTCTTGTTTTCATTAACCTCGTCCGTTTTATAGATAATGGAGTACTTCGTCTGCCGCTCAACTTCTTTCAATACCGCCTTCAGCGGCTCATTTTTAAAGACCTTTGTAACTGTCTGCGCCCGTAGTGACTGGACGCCCAAACACAACAGAATCAGGAGAAACAGTCTAAAAAATGAGTTTCTTCGGTCATTCATAATTTTATCAATTAAGTTGTTACAATTTAAAGTGATTTATATTTAAGGATATATATATTCGATTGTAGTATTTCTCTGAATCGCTTCTATAAGATAAAACAACTCATCATTCATCTGCCCAACCCCTATAAAAGCAAAAAAGCAGATTATTTCTGCTTTTTTGTATCGACTGGCTTTATTTATTCAGACCACTGGAATATCGGATAACCGTTCGTTCCTTTTTTCCAAAGATTCGGATTCCAGGCTACGATGATATTCCCCAGTTCTTCCGCTGACTTCGCCACTCCGTGAAAAGTTGTTCCCGTGGCTGATGATTCGTCTGATGCGGTAATCGTTTTTTCATTCACTTTGAGTACAATACTTTCGCAGGCGTAACAATTCTCATAACTGCCTAATGAAGCAGAGACCCCAACAATGCGTCCTACGGTTGACGAAGCATCCACTCCGGTCAAGTTACTCCATGCTGCGCTGTTCTTGATAGCAATGTCACAACTTTTGTCGATTTGTCCCAAAATACCGCCTACGCCTCCTTTAGTTGCACTGACTGCTCCGTATGCATAGCAGTTCTCAATAAATCCGCCGACACCTACTTTCCGTCCGGCAATACCGCCTGCTTTTCCGCCACTTGCCGCCTGATCGCTGACCGTTGCATTTGAATAACAGTTCTTTATATAACTTTCTTGCCCATCATAGCTATTTGCCAATACACCGGCTATTCCACCTGCCGCACCAGAACCGATTACTTCGCCGGTCGTATAGCAGTTCACAATTCTTCCTGTCTTATTTCCGTTACCTTTATCTTTAAGTCCGAGATAACCGGTAATAATTCCAATCCCCTGCCGAGCAGATGATACAGAAGCATTCACAAAGCCCACATTACGACAATCACCGCACAATACTCCGAAGAAACTTGGATAATCACCGGCAGAACATTTGAAGTTCTTAATGACATGGCTGTCTCCGTCAAAATCTATTTCATAAGGAAAATCACCGGAACCATTCAACGACTGCCAGTCATCAATGCCTGCCATATCAATATCAGCACCTAACTGGAAATAAACTTTCATTCCCGATTTCAACACACTACGCATATTTCTGATCTGCGTAGCATTCATTATCATATAAGGTTTGCTGTCCGTTCCGTTTCCTTTCTCGAACAAACCGCCGGCACCGTCTCCGTCACCATCACTATTTCCGTCATCCGTTTCCGTTTTTTCGAACGGAACACGAGTGTATGAGTCCAAAGGATTAGGGTCAGAACACGAGATTGCAACAGATGCCATCATCAACAGCATCCCAAATCTGCCTATTTGAGTAATATTCATACTTGATTTCTTTACAATTAAACATTGAGTTCTTATCTTATATATATATCCTTTTCCTTATATTCTACTTTGATAGGTATGATTTCTTTCAGTGCATCCATTACATCTACGATTGTCTCTTTATTACGCAACGAAACACGGAACTTCATATCGCCCAATTTCTCCGACTCTAACTGAATATGCACATCGTACTGACGTGAAAGCTTCTTCACCATCTCTCCTAACGTAATGTCATCATATTCAATCCTGTCTTCCGCCCACGCCATTGCCTGACGTGCATTTACTTTCTTTCCTTTCAACTGTCTTGTTACCAAATCCAAAGAAATAGATTCTCCCGGAGACATCCGTATCTGATCTTCTTTATAATTCAACTCTACTGCTCCTTCCAGCAAGGTGGTTGTTATATACGAATCGTCTGAATAGGCAGATACATTAAATTTCGTACCTTTTACCACCACATCATATTCATGCGTCTTTACTGTAAATTGCTTTCCATTCTGTTTAGTCACCTCAAAATACCCCTCTCCTTCCAGCTCCACCACCCGGTCGGCTGTATTAAAATGATTCGAATATCTTAATACGGAACCTGCATTCAGCCATACAACTGTACCATCCGAAAGCTGTATCTTACTCTTATCCCCCAACGGAGCTTCGCAAACAAAAAAAGTCTTTGGCGTAAACAAGTAAATAGCCTGTTGAATACCCAACGTAGTACCGACAATCAATGCTATAACGGCAGCGATACGGGCTATCTTCCATATACCAGGTTTCGACTTTTTCAATAACGGGACAATCGCTTCCTGCGTATACATCTTATGCTTCAAAGCTTCCCATTCGGCATCTGTCTCCGAATCGGTATTCCGGTGATTCATCCATTCTCTCTCCCATTGACGGAACCTGCCATAGCCACCTTCCACCTGTTCGATATATTCGAACAGATTCTTTTCGTCAGCTCTTGATATGCGTCCTTCAAAATACTGAATAGCCAATTCACGGATATTTTCTTCTTGCTTCATTATATTCACTTTCTATAAGATGTAACAACCCATATTTCTTTTACCCAACCTCTGAAACAAAAAAAGCAGAAAAAAACTTTCCTGCTTCTTATTCTTTATATAATCGAAGAGTGCATTGATTATTTCTGCTCCATCATCAGCCATGCCAATATCACTATATACAGATCCACCGGATAGCGTTCGCTGAAATGCCGGGAGAAATATTGCAAAGCCCTTGCTATATGCTTTTCGACTGCTGTGGTAGATATTTGTAGTTTTTCTGCGATTTCTCTGTTCTTCAATCCCCTGAAACGGCTTAACAAAAAAATCTCACGCGACCTATCCGGTAACTGATTAAGCACAAGGGCAATCTGCTCCTGCAATTCTTTGTATAATAATTTATGTTCTGCATCCTGCATAAAGTCTGCATAGTAGAGTCTTTCTTCCCCATCCACCTTTGCCAGGTACTCCACCCGGTACTTTTCAACAATCGAGCGATGCTTCAGATAATTTAGACATCCATTGCGGACCATAGAAAAAAGAAGAGAAGTAAGTGAGAAGGCAGATAACATTTCGCGACGTTCCCAAAATCGTAAGAAACACTCTTGAATAATATCACGAACCGTTTCTTCATCTTCTATAAAACGAATAGCATACCCTCGCAAACGAGGATAATAACTCTTGAACAGAAACTCAAAAGCTGCATTATTGCCTCTTTTCAGCTCTCCCAATAATTGTTTATCATCCATGAAATCTACCATAGTTTAGAAATTTATGCGCAAAGGTACGGGTCAACAGTTAACAAAGTGATGACAATATTATGAATATTTTTTCAATAAATCAAATTTGAGGTACTTTTTTATAAAACGCCAAAAAGGAAGTTTTCAATAATAGGATACAAAAAAAGGGTCAGTAACTGACCCTTTTTTCTATTAATTCATGGTTTCCCACTTATTGCATATACAATCTGTCAATAAGAAAGTTTTCCTTATTCTTCATCCATTAGGATTTCCAGAATCTGACAAGCAGCTTTCGCTACCGGAGTACCCGGACCGAAGATAGCAGCTACACCTGCCTTATACAAGAAATCGTAATCTTGTGCAGGAATAACACCACCGGCAATCACTACAATGTCTTCGCGACCCAGTTTCTTCAGTTCTTCAATAATTTGCGGAACCAATGTCTTATGTCCGGCAGCCAGTGAAGAAACACCTACTACATGAACGTCGTTTTCAACAGCCTCGCGAGCAGCTTCCGCCGGAGTCTGGAACAACGGTCCCATATCCACATCGAAGCCACAGTCAGCATAACCGGTTGCTACGACTTTAGCACCACGGTCGTGACCGTCCTGTCCCATCTTTGCAACCATGATACGAGGTTGACGCCCCTCTTTCTTCGCGAACTTCTCGGCCAGTTCACAAGCACGTTTGAAGTCGCTATCGTTTTTACTTTCTGATGAATACACGCCTGATATCGTTCTAATTATTGCTTTATAACGTCCTACTATCTGTTCGCAAGCATAAGAAATTTCACCCAATGTTGCGCGAACACGAGCTGCTTCCACAGCCAATTCCAACAAGTTACCCTTGCCAGTCTTCACACATTCGGTAATTGCTGCCAATGCTTTGTCCACTTCAGCCTGATTACGTCCATCTTTCAAACGTTTCAGGTTTTCAATCTGTTCAAGACGAACGGCTGTATTATCAATTTCAAGAATATCAATCGGAGCTTCTTTTTCCAGACGATACTTGTTCACACCGACAATTGTCTGCTGACCACTGTCGATACGAGCCTGTGTACGTGCAGCAGCTTCTTCGATACGCATCTTTGGAATACCTGTTTCGATAGCTTTCGCCATACCACCCAGTTTTTCAATTTCCTGAATATGCTCCCAAGCCTTGTGTGCCAGTTCGTTCGTCAGAGATTCTACATAGTAAGAACCACCCCATGGGTCAACGTTCTTGCAGATGTAAGTTTCTTCCTGAATGTAAATCTGTGTATTACGTGCAATACGTGCAGAAAAATCTGTTGGAAGAGCAATAGCCTCATCCAATGCATTGGTATGCAAAGATTGAGTATGCCCCAAAGCTGCAGCCATAGCCTCAATACAGGTACGTCCTACGTTATTGAACGGATCCTGTTCGGTCAGTGACCAGCCGGAAGTCTGCGAGTGAGTACGCAACGCCAGTGATTTCGGGTTCTTCGGATTGAATTGTTTCACAATCTTTGCCCACAACATACGTGCAGCACGCATCTTGGCTATTTCCATAAAGTGATTGGTTCCAATCGCCCAGAAGAAAGACAGACGCGGTGCAAATGCATCAATATCAATGCCTGCTGCCGTTCCTGCACGAAGATATTCCAAACCATCGGCCAATGTATAAGCTAACTCGATATCCGCGGTTGCGCCTGCTTCCTGCATGTGATAACCGGAGATAGAGATAGAGTTGAACTTAGGCATCTTCTGCGAAGTGTATTCGAAAATATCAGAAATAATCTTCATAGAGAATGCAGGCGGATAAATATAGGTGTTACGCACCATGAACTCTTTCAAAATATCGTTCTGGATAGTACCTGCCATTTCTTCGAGTTTAGCACCTTGT
>ERZ1673699.1799-NODE-1799-length-15945-cov-5.361296_pt1 | contig 15945 bp, 14 predicted proteins | sample MGYA00580229_ERZ1673699 | MGnify/ENA primary metagenome ERZ1673699 (study PRJEB41218, sample SAMN15661785) | gut metagenome | host: Homo sapiens | place: Canada: London | collected 2015-08-20/2019-03-30 | study: EMG produced TPA metagenomics assembly of... | reverse complement strand
TGCCAATCAGCACAGAGGCTCAACTGGCTAAAAATAGGAAGATAGCGCAGACACGCCAAAAAACTAAAAAGCGTAGGGAATTCCAGGCTGCGAAGACGTACCAGTTGAAAATCGTTGCTAATAAGCTTTCGGTTAAGCAAGAGTACGCTCTTGACCAGGCGTTTCTTCAAGCTAAATGGTTCATCAATGATGTGATTGACCACCTGGAAGACGGAAAGCTCAGTGATTACGTTTCCTCGACAAAAGCGGTGAGTGTACGTCTCGGTTCCGACTCTGATGAGTACGAAGAGCGGAAGTTAAACCATCTCTCCGCCCAGGTGAAGCAGGCTATCATCAGAAGAGTCAGTGATAGCCTGTCTGCGTTGAAAGCTCTAAAAGGTAACGGCAGAAGAGTTGGAAGACTACGATACGTCAAAGAAGTTGACTCACTTCCCCTCAATCAATATGGTAACACCCATAGAATCGTCAACAGAAACACCATTCACATTGTAAAAATCGGCAAAGTTAGGGCAAGAGGGCTACAGCAAATCCCACAAGACGCTGAGATTGCTACAGCTACCTTGAACCGTAAACCCGATGGATATTATGTGCACTTGACGGTGTTTATTCCGTTGGTTATTGACACTACTTGGGAGTCCAAGCCTGACATAGGCATTGACCTGGGCATAGCAGACACCTTGATTACCTCTACTGGAGAGAAGTTCCGTGTGAGGGTGGAAGTATCCTCTCGACTAAAAGGGTTGCAGCGTAAACTCTCCAGGCAGCAGAAAGGCTCCCGGAATTACGCTAAAACCGTCCAAGAGATACGGCGCGAGTATCAGAGGCTGTCTAATGTCAAGAATGACCACGCTAATAAAATCGTGCATAGCCTCTTGGATAACTCCGGTATCGTGTATATGCAGGATGAAATGATTCACCAGTGGCACTCTGGGCTATTTGGTAGGCAGGTGCAGGTCTCCATCCTAGGCAGGTTGAAAGCTAAGCTGGTGAACCACCCTAGGGGCTGCGTTATCAACAGAAGCTGTGCTACGACACAGCTGTGCCCCAAATGTGGCAGGTTAAATAAGCACACCCTGGATAAAAGGGTATATCACTGTCAATGTGGATACTCCGAAGACAGAGACGTTCATAGTGCTAAAAATATGCTCATCTTTGGGATGGATGAGTCTAATATTGTAAAATCCCCTGGCCTGGAACGGGTCAGTACGCCTGTGGAGCGGAAAGCCTCTGCTGTGGTACCTTCGGGAACTGCAGTAAGCTGCTGCGATGAAGCAGGAAACCGCCACCTGCAACCGGTGTTAAACCGGTAGGTGGCGGTAGTTCATGATATGTGCTCACGGGGGATGAACTCATCAGGATTAACCTTCTTCCCACCAGCAGCCTCATCCCGCAGTGCTATCATCTTCTTTAGAGTAGGCCACTGATAGAAGGAGAACGCAACCACCACAACAGTCAGCAGCAGCGATGGAATGATGGCACCAACAGTGGTGTCAGGGAGTAGCCGGGAAGCAACTCCACCAGCCACCATCACCATGAGCACCCACCAGATGAACATAACGAGAATCTTTCGGATATTTCCGGTGGCATACTCCACCTTCTCCAATTCATCTCCCAGCATGCTTCTATATGACGACCACCCACCCTGCTGGTTAACCAGCATCAAGATGTAGTCTTCGTACCCTTCTACGCTATGGGGACTAATTCCACTTGCAACCAACGCAGGGTAGACAGCTTCCTTGACATCCGTAGATTCACTGTCACATAGGTGCCTAGCAATATCGACGCGCTTTTTATGCAAGGTTACCGCCACTCGCTTTTGTAGGCGAAGCTCAAACTGATTGATAGCACGCCCTCTCCTAGTCGGCGGTAGGTAGGAGCCGATATTATCTATCATGGAACGACTTTTAACGCGCTCCTGAGAGCGAAGATAGGTGTCTGTAGCCACTATGTGTCCCCTTTCTGGTTATTTCGACGAGTAGAACCTGAGGGCACGATTCTTCGTCTCCTGCCAATCGTTTCTCCCCAAGATATATCGACAATACACCCTCCAGTCGCATATGCCACGCTCCGGGTGCTCACGCGCAAACGACTCCAATTGCTTGAGCGACACCTGGTATGGTTTCACACCGTTAAACTTCCCAACATCAAACAGAACGCCACGAAGCTCTTCTGGAGAAGCCTTTACAGACTTTTTTGTGGTGTATCCTTCGACCTCTTTGGGGTCAGCGGGAAGAACCTTCTTGGCCATCTCCCAGGAACCAGCTGTTTGAGCGATGTCCCACCAATGGGGCATATCGTCAGTGCGAAAGCGTTCATACTCCCGGGCTGAGAGCGTCTTTGACTCTACACCCAGTAGCTCACGATGCTTCTGAGCTCTGGCGAACGCCGTTAACATGGCGATGACCGCCTGTTTTGGGGAAAGCCCCTTATTATGGTGATTATCGCTATCAATGGAGTCAATAGAGTCGTTGTAGAAATCTTCTACGCTAGCCAATGCCCCTCCTCTCTGGATGTTTTTCGCCGTCAAGAAACTCTTCACTTAGACTATCATATCGTAATGGGGGCTATCAGATTCCGCCTCCCTATATGCAGAATGAAGTTGCGTTTTTCGAGACCTCACACTATCCTTGAGGAAAAGAAGCCATATTGACAATCAGGAAGGTTGCGAGGCTAATGTCCACCAAGAAGAGCAGGAAGCTCACTAGTCAAGACTACGATGCTCTCGTCGCAGAGCATAGAAAAATCATCAAGGAAATCTCCCTGTTGTTCTCGGAGACAGCCCAAAAGCTAGACGATGAGGGAGGGTTTTCCGACATTAATAGCGTCCTTCGCCACGCCAGGGAGCGCTACCGCAGCCTCACCATCGTCAAGGATGCTTATAGCTTGGCTGCGCGCCTGATGGAGTCGGAAGCGGTACACACCATCGATGAACTGGAGGGTGCGCTATCCGCCGATGCATATGCCGAGGCTGACTCACTGCTGATGTCTTCCAAGGAGGGTGTCACCAAGAATCTCATCCACTGGTTGGAGAACCTCTACTAGTGGAAAACGGCACTAATTAAGGGCTATAGTGGGAGGCGGATGCACCAACAGGAGGCAGGTGCCACTGCATACAGCGCCTGCCTCCTGTTGAGAAAAAATTGACCCCTGGTGGATATAGGGTTATCGGTGCTTCATTCTCTTTGAGGCACCCATCACCTCATCGAAAGCACCATTGAGGGCTTCGTAGGAGATATCTTCTGGGGTGAAATATTCATAGCCTTGCTCTTGCATAATCTCTTCTGTCTCTTGGTATCCAAGCAGGTGGAAATTGTAAGACTCACCACCAACAGGGACATCATGGTGCCTCTGATTGGCGGACAAAGAGCCATCACTCAAGTCCCATGACTGGGTAAAGTCACCATTGATGCCGATGGAGCTGACAGGATTATCGCAAAAATCGTCAACATCCATCGCCCTTGCACCTCCTCTGCTCATCCAACCCATGTTCTCCCCTGTGATAAGAACGTAGCTGCCTGTGTCCCCTTCTGGGAGAAAATCACTCTGAATCTCCACCCAGTCACCCGCGATATCGCGGGTGACTTCATTGGAGAACTCCCATTCGCTTTCCGACATATCAATCTGGGCAAGGGAGCCGTCAAAGTCTCCTTCCAGTTCCTCATCCCAGTCATCGGGTTCATCAATCAGTGGCGAGGTGTCCACAATCACTGATGCATTGTACTCGCTGTAGAGCAGGCGTGGGTCTGTTTCACCCTGAGAGAAATCAGACTTCGCCGTTTCCTCTCCTCCAGAGGTTCCAGCCGAGGATGCTGCAGCCTGAGGCTGGTAGTCCACGTTGAGCTTGCCAAAAACTACCCTAGGTCCATCCGCACCTGCATGTACTGTTCCCTTAGCCATTTTTCATCATCCTTTTCGATTTATCAGACGGTTTTGTACTTGGCGTTATGCTTATCCAGAATCTCAAAGACTTTCTCTTGACGGTCATCGTCATGAGCATCAAACCAGGAGATGGAACCAGCACCGTTTCCGTCGTGGTCTGGAACCCCTTTCTCCTTTAGCCTATCGAAGGCTCTATGGAGGTTTCCGGTAGACATGGTGTCCTCATAATAGCGGTAGAGGTCACTCTTAATATCCCTCATCTTCTCATCGGAGACGTCAAGGAGACCGGTGTCAAGGTAGACGCGGGAATCCATAGCGTCATACCGAGAAGCTTCATCGTCTTGAACTTCCAACAGGTGTTCAAGGGCTTCCTCCATATACTCCTTCTCATTGATGGCTTCTCCAGTATCAATGGAAGAGGCGAGGTCACCAAATGATTCAGCTACGGTGCCGTCTCCCCTGAGGAGCTCGGAAGGTGGCATAGTGACGACAGTGTGGATTCCATGTCCATCTATAAATTTCTGAACATTTTCTGGCACAGAATTCCTCATCACAGCATTGTATGCATGGTCTCCAGCCTGGGAAGCAATAGGAATTTCTGCATGAATCTCACTAAGCTCGTCTGGTTTAGCCTGTTGATTGCCGTAGCTTTCTGCGATGTCTCCGATATCGTGATAGGAGGCTCCCGCTTCATCGTAAAATCGCACAGTGCCATTAGCAATCATTTCATTGGAGACAATATAGGATAGCTCCTCGTAGGTTTCTGCAATGCATTCCGATGTGCTGCTGTCCATCTCCCCTGAGGTGGAAAAGTCTCCCGATTCACTCCCCCTAGAATACGTGTCCCCACCTGAATTATTTGCTCTTCCAGGTCCTGAATAATCAAGGTTCTTCTTGCCAAAAATGTACTCTGGACCGTTTGCTCCTCCATGTACTCCATCAGTCATGATTATCCCCTTGTCGTGTTCATCAACGAAAGTCTTTTAGCGTACTTCACTATCTGAAAACAATAGGTGTGAACTTCATCGACAAAGAGAAAACCCCTCTGCATCTACAGTGCAGAGGGGTTTTAAACAACCAAAGGAATCATCAACCGTGCCAAAAGGGCATGTGCACTCTTGGCTATACTCACCACGAAGGCACCGATGGAACCCTCTATAGTGGGCGTTAACAGCAATTCCTGCCGTCAACAATTTTCAATATATACGATGTTCAGATGGATGTCAAATTATACCTTGACCAGCAGTTTTAAGCCGTCTGGATGGACTCCAAGGCGGAGAAGACAAGCTGCTGCTCCTTCTCATACCTGCTCTCTGACAGTGGTCTTGGTTGGAAGAGCATTGTCCATCCAAGCTCCGTGAGCATATAGTCTTCCTTCTTAGAGTTGCATGAGTGGCACGCAGCAATCACATTGTCCCACTCCCAGGAACCTCCTCGTGACTGTGGAATGATATGGTCAATCGTGTTTCCGTATCCGCCACAGTAGGCACAGGTGTAATTGTCACGCTGAAGAATCAGGCGCTTGTACCTCTCACTGCGGGAAGGGGTGTTACGGAGATGTGCATGCACCTTCAATGAGTTGTGGATAGCGTATTCATCAACATATTGCGTCAACATAATGATTCGTGGCACAGGGATGGACATATGCTGGGAGCGCACCACCTCATCAGTGTCCTGGATGGACACTGCAGTGCCAGAAACAATCATGGCGATTGCTCGTTGAGGAGAGATGCAGCACATCACCTGCGCGGTGGTGTTGCACTGAATAACTGAGTTGCTGGTCATGGAAGTCATAATGGAACCCTACAAGGAATGTGCCCTTTCATGGATAGATGGTGAAAAATGTTGCAGGCTATAGTTTAGCACGAAAAGAAGAGAGCCTCCACTGGGGGAGCGTGAATCCCAGCAGAAGCTCTCTTCAGCATTGGTTGAGACAGGGGATTAATCCCGAAACATCTCAGCGATGACGTCATCATTGAGGCGCTGGGAACCGTCCTCATTGGTGGTGTAGATGTCACCGTCGAAGAATGACCCATCGTACTCCTGTCCAATGAAGCTGGAAGCATCGTCAAGAACGATGTCTTCTTCCGCCTGAGGAGCAGGTGGGAAGTAGGAGTCGAGGAGGTGACGCATAAACGCCATTAGCTCGCGGTGGAACCGGGAACCAAACTCATGTGGAACACCGTCATCATCGAAGATGGGGAATCCACGGTCATCGCCTGCAGCCCATCCGCGCTCAAGCTGGTGGCAGCGGTTGGCGATGGCGATGAAGTCATCGAACTCCTGGTCATCGTCAAATACCGGGATGAGGAACTCGCCAGTGAAGTACTCCGGTGCGTAATCACGGACAGAGCCACGCTGGATAACCGGAAGGTTGTGGATATCCGGTGAAGCGTACTGAGAAGTGCTCCTCTTGCTTGCACGCCTCATATCACGCTCACGAAGGTGAGACACAATGTTGTCATCCGGGTTGAACGGGTTGAACACCTGCTTGCCGAAAAGTGCATCACCGATGAGGTTGGACGCGGTGAGCCCCACGATTGCCTTGTCGAAAAATGAACCAGCCATTGTTGCCTCCCTTCAGGTCTTGTTGTCTATGACAATGATTGTTTCTCTTTTCACTATTGAATATACACCCATATGGGGGAGGATGTCAAGTATTTATCGCAAAAATTTTTTTCAACACAAACAAATGCCTATTAACCAGGTAAAACGTGTTAGCCCTTTGGCTTGACAACCTCTGTTATTGCCCACCGAAATACAAAAACGGCACACGCAGAAGTGTTGAGAATTTGACTTCTGCAACACCAGTGCGTACGCCACTTTTTAGCAACTACCTCTCCCTATTTCAGGCTGCGAGCTGCCTCAATGAACCTCTCCTCGTCTTCCTTGCTGACAAATGACTTCTTCAGTTTATTCATATTGTCGGAGAAGAATTGCTCCCTCTTCTCGGAATTCTCCTTCCCGGGATAGCTTCTGTTTGCCTCACTGATTGTCATGGCGCGAGCTACCGACATCTTGAATAGGTAGTCAGAGACTTCCTTAGGAAGCTTCTCTCCTGAATCCTTCATTTTCTCCAATTTCTCTGGAGAAACATGGTCATCAAGGAACTTTGACATCTCCATCTGATATATTCCGCGATGCATAGCATCGTGTGAGGCAAGCCCTACGCTTTCGACAAATTGGTCAACCTGCTCATTGGTAGGTTTCCCAAGCCCATTCTCCTCATACATCTTGATACACATGTCAACTTGACCTTCCTCGAAGTCCTGGATAATATCCAAGCGCTTGGTGGGTGAATCAATGACTGATGAGGCGACATCCCAGGAATTAGAGGCGCTTGTGTTGTTCTTCCTTTGCTCCTTCTGCTTCTCCCCATCTTGTTTTTGAGCGCTATTTTGCGAGCTCTCCTTGGAGCGCTCCTTGGAGTTCCTCTTCTCGGCTTCCTCAACCTCCTTCTTGAACTCCCTAGCCTCTTCCGACATCTCATCGGGGTCGTGGTTAACGAAGTTTTCGATTGGATACTCCAGGTTTCTGCCAGACAGGATTGCTCCACGAGGAGGCATGATATACCCATTGTCCGAATTCTGCCCCACGTACTTTCCGAACAGTTTATCTCGTAGCCATCCTTTGAGCACCAGAGAGAGTGAACCCAAAAGACCAGGTTCCTTCTTTTTCTGGACAATTGGCCTACCGTACTGGTCGTAATTTACCGCCTCCCACGGTTGTGGCCACGACTGGAAGTTGCTTCGGATATGGTTTTCCGCCTCTTCTTGGCTGATTTCACGACCATTGAGCTGGAAAGTGAGTTCCTCTTCCAGTAGGTCATAGAAAGTGTCAATCCCCATCTGCACAGATTCAATGAGGTTGTCCATCATCACCTGTCGCTCTTGAGACTCCTGCATGGCACGCATATCACCCATAACTGTCTGGGCGCTTCCCTTCATTGCGTCAAGCACCTCATCGTCAGCTTGACGATAGTAGTGCATGCGCCCATCGGGACCCATCATCAAAACATAATTGCTGTCGTTTTTGTAGCGTCCCTCATTAGGTGATGGCTGTCGAGACATGGTGTATCTCTCCTTGGTAAAGCATTCTCTTGGTAGAAATCAACGTGTATCATATGAAAACAATAACGCCCCCTCTCGGTGTTGAGAGAAGGCGTTAATGTCATCGGGAAACCAGGGGGTCAACTAGGCGATATACACCATGGTTGCCACCGAGTCGAAGTTATGCCGGGTGATGGTGGCGTAATCGCCTTCCTTGGTCATCTTGAGCTTGGATACCCCTCCGCCAGTAGCACCTTGTTCATTGATGGTAGACATATCCACCTTGGTGACGCGCCCACCAGAGCGCCTCTTGAGAGAGAAGTTAACGTCTTTTACCTTCTCTGTTGGTACAACCACACAGGCGATGGCGTAATCATCTTTGATTTTCATCCCGCAGTATGGCTTCGTCCTGGTCATGTAGCCCTTCTGTGTGAATGCCAAGAAGGACTTCGACAACTGAGACACCTTGACCTGACCTTGATGAGTCACAGTGATGACGCTTAGACCGGTGTCTTCTGCATTATCCATAGGGAATGTAACGGCACCAATAATCTCGTCTCCAGATTCAAATGTGGATGTGGTGCGTCGAATATCCTCTGGTTCATTCTTGATGGAGGAGTTATCGATATCAGAGACCCTCCTTTGGATAACCTTTCCACCACGAGTGAACAGGGCGATACCGTGCTTGGTATCTGTGCTGTAGTCTCCAATGACGATTCCCGGGTAGCTCTCGTGGTTATTATCCCAGACAGTCTGAGACATCCTCTGTACACCGTAGGGTTTAACCACCACCATGGTCTCCTGGGTGGGAACCATGGAACCAGCATCCACATTGATGGTCTCCACCTTGTCAACAATTTCAGTGTCACCATCAGCACGCTTTTCCTTGGAGAACTTCTTGATAGTTGCCTTGAGGTCTTTTGACACCTCTTTTCGCAGTTCCTCATCGCTTCCCAGGATGGTACCAATAACATCAAGGCGGTCGTTGAGCTGAGATAGCTCTTCTTTGAGTTGACGCAAATCCTGGGCGGAAATGCGATACAGCTGGAGAGAAACGATTGCCAAAGACTGCCTATCGGTAAATCCGAACTTCTTTTCGATGGCTGCAGCAGCATCAGCGCGCCCCTGAGAGCGTCGAATCTCAGCAATGACGTCATCAGCGATGTCAATCATGCGGATAAAACCCTCAACGATATGCTGTCGTTCCTTCTTGATGCGCTGCTCTTCTTCCAGCATCCTCCTGATGGTCTCTGTCCTGAAATCAACGAAGTGCTGCAGGTACTCCTTGAGGTTAACCGTGGTAGGCATACCATTTACCAGCGCGATGTGGCGTGCGCTGAAATTGATTTGCAGGTTGGATTTTTTATGCAGGAACTTCAGCACCATATCAGCTGGAGCGTTTTTCTCCAGCTCCACAACAATCCTCACATCCTCATCACTGCTGTCATCTTCTCCGCCTGATGACTCGTCATAGATGTCCTTGACCAGATGCTCAATATTGTTATCTGTAACACACTTGACAATGGAGTCAATCAGCTCGTTGCGGGTCACACCGAATGGAACCTCGGTGATAACAATGGAGCCATCCTCTTGATGGCTGCGTGCCCTGATGACAAAGCTTCCAACCCCGGTAGAATAAATATCCTTGATACCGTCTCTGCCCATGACGATATTGCCAGTAGGGAGGAAGGGTCCCGGTACCATGCGCATAATCTCAGAGAGGGTAGCCTCCGGTTTTCTGTTAACCAGTTCCGCAGCCTTGGTGATTTCCACAATATTGTGAGGAGCAATCATTGAGGAATAGCCCACCGCCATTTTAGGACGTGGATTACCATTGACCAGGAGTTGCGGGAAGGAAGCTGGAAGAACTTCAGGTTCTACGGCTGTATTATCGAAGTTTGGAATCATCCGTACAGCGTCATCTTTGATGCCCCCAAGCATGCTTTCCGAATACACCGTGAGCCGACCCTCGATGTATCGCCCATCAGCGAACTCTCGGTCAAGTGTGGAGCCTTTATTTCCCTCGATATCCACCAAAGGGGCGTTAAGGTTCCATGGTTGGCTCATCGTCGTGGTGGCTTCCGAAATGGAGCTGTCACCATGGGGGTGATACCCTAGGGCTAAACCAGCTGTTTTCGCCACCTTCATATGCTTGGACGTGGAACTAAGGTGTGCGTCATGATACATGGAATAGATGATTCGCCTGCGCACCTCAATAAGACCATCTCTCACATCAGGGATGGCACGAGTAAAGGACTGACGCGCGTACTGAATCATGTTGCGGGTCATATTCTCCGCAATATCCTCATGCGAAAACTCTTCGCTGTGATACTCCGTGATGGAATCCTTGAGGGGAGTCTTTTTCGATGATTTCTTTCGTGTAGCCATATTTGGAATTATGCTCCTTTGTCGATAGGTCAACCCCTATAGGAATATCACAGAGGGGGCTGCTTGGTGAAAATCGAGATGGTAGCCTCGTGCCCGTGTCCCTTTCTCTTCAATGCACCATCACAACTTGCGCTCGAAGATTCTCCATGCTATGGTTGGTGTCATCGCACCGCCAATGGTGTGTGCTGAAAATACATCACTACGAAAACAACACTAAGGAGAGTCACAATGTCTGACTACACCATCAACGAAAGCAAGCTGTCTCACGAGGGAATCGTTAACGGAGACTTCGTTATCGAAGTTGAGGGAAAGCTTCTCACCGCCGTTATCCCTGTTGAGGGTCATGAGTACGACGACAACCTCTCCGATAAGGGTAATGCTTCCACAGCACTAGAGACCTTCCTGGCTACCGATAAGGGTATCGAAATTGCAGCCCTTCTCGACTCCGAGGATGAGTTCCCGGTGCTCACGGCTGACACCACAGACGAGGTGCGTGACTCCATGAACACCCTCTCCTACCTCGCTGCAGAGGGTGCCCCTCTGGTTGGCTACGTCGCTGCCCCAGCCACGCTTACTCCACAGTTGCTCTCTTCTGGTGTTCTGGGCTTGGATAGTGAGTTCCTGGTGGTAGGCGATACTCTCTACCTCGCTCAGCATGGCACTGTAATCTTTGATGACAACGAGGATGATGAATTCTTGACACGTCTTATCCGCAAAACCCTCTTTGAGGATGACGTGGAGGATGACACTCAGACCCCGGAGTGTGGTGACTCCAAGTGCACACGAGACTGCGAGAGTGAGGATGACTACATCGATGAGCGGGTAATCACCATCCCATCTCCTCTTCTCTTCGGTGACATTCTCTCTGATGTTCTTTCCTCCGCTATTAACCGGAAGCGCGAGGATGAGAACCCACTTGCCTAAGTGAGAAAGCATTTCCATACTTACCACTACAGCCCCAGTGGCATTACACCACTGGGGCATTTTTGGTGAATGGCAACCGTGGCAACTAATATGAATATATGCACATCAGCGCCTCACATTAATTAATAACCAAAACACAACCAAGGAGAGCATTACCACCATGGGAGCACAAGTACTCATGCCACGCTCCAAGCAGGAGTCTCACCATCGTGCACCTAGGATGTCACAGCCTTCAAACGCCTACTGGACGCACATTGATGGTCTACGTGGTTTTGCTCTCACCTTGGTGGTTGTCTTCCACGTCTTCGTCGGGAAGGTATCATCTGGTGTGGATATCTTCCTGTTTATCGGAGGTCTTCTCTTCGTCTCCTCGCAGACGAAAAACGCCCTGAGACCAGGGGGAATCAGCTTCACCCAGTCTGTCATCAGGATTCTCAGACGCCTCTACCCAGCCCTCATTGTGGTGATTTCCGTCGCCACAGTGCTGAGCTTGGTGATTATGCCTCCTGCTCAATGGTTGGATATCCTTCACCATGCCTCTGCTGCAGCAACCTATCACATCAACTGGACGTTCATCAGCGAGGGAAGCTCCTATGCACGTGCTGGTTCCCAGGCTGATGTCTTCCAGCACCTATGGAGCATGAGTATCCAGGTGCAAATCTATCTAATGCTGCTAGCCGTCATCACCATTATCGTGTCAGCGATGAGGTGCTCTCCAAGCTCTACCAAGGTTATCAATGCCACAGTCGCAGTGCTCAGCGCAGCATCATTTGTGTACGCCATTTACCTCAACAACACTGACCAGACCAACAACTACTACAACACCTTCTCCAGATTCTGGGAGATTGGTCTTGGCTCCCTGGTGGGTGTGTATCTCATGGGTAAGGTCATCATGGCTCCGTGGTTGCGTTGGGTATCCACCATCGTAGGTGTCACCCTGATTATCGGAACCGGAATCGTGCTGAATGGAGTCAATCAGTTCCCAGGTGCGTTAACCCTCATTCCGCTGCTGGGTGCGATGATGATTATCTTCGCTGGAACGACAGCTCCTGGAGAAAAACCTACCTGGAAGACGATGGGCGTAGTATCAATCTTTAGCACTGCCCCCATGCTATTCCTGGGTAAAATCTCCTATTCTCTCTACCTGTGGCACTGGGTGCTCCTCATCATCGCCAAGCAGGTGGACTGGACTCCAGATAGCATCGCCATTACGGGAACTGCAGTTATCGCCATCTCCGTTGTGCTTGCATGGGCTACGCATAAGTGGGTTGAGGTTCCCCTTCGTCAGAAGGCGAAACCAAAAAGAGCCACCCTCGCTGACATGGTTCTTGGGCGATACTCTAAAAAGCGCAGAGGCACCCCCTTGGCGATGAAATTTGGTGCAGTTGCGACCACGATGCTGGTTGCAATCGTGGCTTTTTCCCCAATGGTGTACTACCAAATTAACCGGGTGGGACAGTCCGCTCAGGAGCGCCTTATTGATGACCTTGGTGGATTTGAGGTAGCCTACCCAGGAGCGATGGCTCTGGTGGAAAATCGCCCGGTACCAGAAGGGTTGAATATCTCTCCTAGCCCTCACGATGAGGCGAAGATAATGCTTCCACCCAACCAGGAAACTGGGTGTTTTACTGACTTCGATGACATGGAGATTCACCTCCAGGATAAGGATGGAAAACCATGTGTCTACGGTGAAAAGGATGCCAAGGATAGCCTCTACATCATGGGTGGTTCCCACGCAGAAATGTACCTCCCAGCACTTGACAGGATTGGAAAACAACGCCATTTCAAGGTGATTGTGTTGGTGAAGATGGGATGCGCCTTCTACCAAGATGTCAAGGTGGGAGATGTTCCATACCCAGAGTGCGTTGAGTTCACCGATAAGGTGCTGGACTACGTAGTGAAGAACCCTCCTACACTGGGTGTGTTCACCACATCCACCCGTCCACCGACAATCACTGGCGCTGGCATGGAGACCATTCCCGATGGATATGTCAAGGCAATGAGAAAACTGGCTGATGCAAAAATTCCGATGTTCCTCATCCGGGATATCCCATGGGGAACAATGCCTGATGGATTCTTCAAGGATATGAGAGTGTGTGTCAGCGAAGCGGTAAGCAAAGGCAACGACCCCAATGGCGTCTGCGGGCAGAAAGCCTCTGATTCATTGCTGCCGTCTGACCCGTCAAAGTCACGCTATGCAGGAATCCCTGGAATCACCCTTTTAGATATCAACATGGGATTCATCAACAAAGATGGTTGGGTGATGCCTGTGGTTGGCAACGTTCTAGTGTATCGTGACGCACATCACATCACCAATACGTTTGCTGAAACGCTCACTCCCATGATTGACGCACAAATGTTTGGAGAGTCCACGGTGCATCCTGACGCAGCTCCTGTCGCTTCCCCAGGGGAGCCACCTGCACCTGAAGCACCTGAGGCACCCCCTGCAGAGCAACCAGCATAGATAGGTTTTAACAAAAAACAAGCAGAATTCCCCGACTTCTAAGCGTCAGCGTAAGTCGGGGATGAATGCTTTTAGACACACCGTAGAATAATTTGCGACAGAATTCACAATGTGTTATACTATTGGAGACAGTTAAGATAAAACACAAAGGAGCAGGGAAAATGCAGAGAATTAACCACTCAGTATTTGACATGCACTACCACCTTGTCTTAGTTGTCAAATATCACCGGAAAGTGCTCAATGATGCAATATCTCAATTCCTTAAAGATATGTTTGTAAGAATCGGCAAGGATTACCATGTAACAGTGGAAGAATGGGAACACGACTATGACCACATTCATGTGGTGTTTTCCGCCAGACCTGCTACTGAATTATCTAAATTCATCAATTCTTATAAGGCTGCGTCATCTCGTCTGGTGAAGAAAGAGTTTCCCGATATTACCGAGAAACTGTGGAAGAGTCGTTTCTGGAAAACTGGATTTTATATCGGTACAACTGGTGGGGCAAACCTGGATACTATCAAAAGGTATGTCCAGGAACAGCAGGGTTGATTATGAGACACAAATCCTACAAATTCCGCATGTTTCCCACAGAAGAACAAGCCAAGCTTATGTGGAAGACCATTGGTTGTGCAAGGTTTGTATACAACCAAATTCTCGCTGATAAAAACCTCTACCATGAATTGTATGTTGATGGTGTGTTGGGCAAGGATGAGAGAGATGTTTTGCAGGAGAAATCAACCCCTGCTTTTTATAAAAACCTCAACGAAGAAGAAGCGCAGAAATACTACGGCAGAAAATCGTTTGATTTTCTTAAAAGTGTAGATTCTCTAGCGCTAGCAAACGCTCAGATGAATGCTGGAGTTGCATATAAGAACTTCTTTCTACATGGCTCAGGGTACCCTAAGTTCAAGTCAAAGGATACAGCAAAGTGGTCTTACAAGACTAACGCTGTATATCGACGCGACAAACACGGAAATCTTCGCTCTAGCGTGTTTATCAAAGATAACTACCTCAACCTCCCTAAAGTAGGAATGGTAAAAATAAACAAACACAGAGGTGTATACGGGAAACTCAAAAGCGCCACCATTGTCAAAGAGCGTTCTGGGAAATGGTATGTGTCTTTGCTTTTTGAAGACTTGCATGACGAAAATCTGCCGTACACCGGCAGTGTTGTTGGTGTAGATATGAACCTCAATGCAATTGTTCTCTCCGATGGAACAACATACAATGTTCCCAACTTCACTAAAAACAATTCCGGTGATTTAGCTTGTCGTCAGCGTGTATTTTCACGTTCTCAAAGAGCCTTACAAGCACGTAGGAGAAATGGCGAAAAGCTAGATAAATACAACGTCAAAAACTACCAAGAAAAACGCGAAAAGGTAGCACAGGTTCATGCTAGGATTGCTGCTCAGAGGTTGGATTTTCTTAATAAAGTAACCACCGATATTGTCAAGAACCACGACATTATCTGTGTTGAAACGTTGAAGGTAAAGAACCTCATCAAGAACAGAAAACTAGCTAAGAGTATTGCTAATGCTTCCTGGGGAGCTTTTATTCAAATGCTAGAGCAGAAGTGCCAAACATACGGAAAAGTGTTAGTAAAAATTGATAGATTTTTCGCCAGCACACAGCTATGTTCTCATTGTGGAGAGAAAGGCGGGCCTAGAGGCTACAAGGGTCTCAAGGTCAGAGAGTGGACATGCTCACATTGTGATACTCATCACGATAGGGATGTTAATGCTGCTATCAATGTACGCAACGAAGGCTACCGTATTCTCATTGACGAAATAAGAAATAATAGCCGGGAGGAATCCCCGGTCATGGCTCTGGGGATGTTAGAGTATTTTGGCATCTCACGAGATTACAGCACCAGCGAGATAACTTCTGTAAAGAAGTGCTATAGGGCTAGTAATCGGGACAAGAGAACAAAAAATTATCAGTTAGTCTGATAAGAAGCCCCGACCTCTGTAGGTCGGGGAGGTTCACAAGTGATTCACGCAACATCTGATATCTGCAATCGAATTCTTGCGCTATCCTTCCAGGAGAAGAGGCGCCTTACTCCAGATAGGCTTCACGGATTGATGTTGATGGTCTTTTCTGAATATCGTCTGAAAACCGGGGGGCTCCCAACCAGTGAGAACATGCTGCACGTCTGCAGTGACGGTCTCAAGGTCACCTCTCTATCAAATTAGCGCAAGAGGGCTCCCACCTCCATAGGTGGTGAGGTGAATTGCGCTAG
>ERZ1673699.1793-NODE-1793-length-15973-cov-6.125141_pt1 | contig 15973 bp, 15 predicted proteins | sample MGYA00580229_ERZ1673699 | MGnify/ENA primary metagenome ERZ1673699 (study PRJEB41218, sample SAMN15661785) | gut metagenome | host: Homo sapiens | place: Canada: London | collected 2015-08-20/2019-03-30 | study: EMG produced TPA metagenomics assembly of... | reverse complement strand
TGGCTTTCTTGACGGTACTGATGACTTATTTTGGTGTGAATTACGTGCTGGGTGGTATGCACAGCTATGCTTAACAAAGACAACCGCCTTCCTACATCCGCTTATGAGGATAAGGCGAGGTATCGCTTATTTTAGAATGCCTTTAGTGAGATATAATAAAGGGTCTGAAATAAGCGATTGTTATATTGCACTGTGTATGGCAAAGCAGGAAGTCTCACCCGACTCTGTTGATGTACATTTTGTAAAATGGCACCTTCGTTTAAGCGGGATTTTATATAATGCAACCCATCAACAACGCTGTGTTTGTAACATAAATGGAACGTTGCAATGGAGACAAATTAATGCTGAATTTTCTTTACAAAACACCTCTCATAATTCGCATAAAAACAACCAACGGCAAAGTTGGTCGCAAATACGCGAGTTATGAGAGAGGTTTGTAATTTGTTGTGATTGAATACATTACGTTTATGATGTCGCTTTTCTTGCCTGTTTTTACCATCTTTTGGCGACTAAAGCATTGAGATAAGCCTGCAATTTGCATGCTTTAATGCGGTTGAAGCATGTGAATAATGCCTCTAATACATGTTTCCAAGAGCGTTAATTCAATATTTCAACGTGAAGAGACGTCGATTTTGTTAAAATCAGGGCATTTTTGTTGAGCGTTTGCCTATTAAATTTTTCTATTTTGAAGATTTTAGATGGCCGTTTTTTGGTAAAATAATAGAACAAAAACCATGGGCGGCTTCGTCAAAAAACAAATGTTTCTGATATAGGATTTACGCAGTCACAGAAATGAAGAGAGGCGACCATGACAGCACAAACAAAACGGTCAGAAAATAGGAGTTACATAAAATTTCCGAAATGCAGAATCAATATCGAACCAATGGGCTATAAGAAATGTTCAATTGATTGATTCCAAATACATCAAAAATGTGATGATAGTAGTCGGTACGAGAATCGAACTCGTATGCCAAGATTGAGAATCTTGTATCCTAACCGTTAGATGAACCGACCGATTAATGATAGAGCGGAAGCGGGGGGATTCGAACCCCCGGTACGGTAACCCGCACGTCAGTTTAGCAAACTGGTGGTTTCAGCCACTCACCCACACTTCCTTTAGTGCTGCCTCGTCATGAACTAATGTTCACAAATGCGGTTGCAAAGGTAACGCTTTATTTCATATTCTAAAAGACAAGGCCTTCAAAAAGCATACATTTTAATTTTTATTAACAAGCATCTTTTAATGCATATTTTCGTCAATGAAAGAAAGTGGCAAAAGGTCTTTGATGCTATCTATACTATAAATTTTGTTTGTACCATAAAGAAGTATTCTCACTGGTTGGCGATACCGGTCTTCAATCTCCAAGATTACTTGTCGACAAGCGCCACAAGGTGTAATGGGTTCGGCAAGTAACCCCTTGTCATTCTTTGCCGCAATGGCGAGTGTTAGTATTGGTTCTTTAGGGAAATTTGCCTGTGCGGCAAACACTGCCGTGCGCTCTGCACACAGTCCGGAGGGGAAAGCGGCATTCTCTTGGTTGGCACCTATGACTATTTTCCCATTCGCCAATCTCACTGCTGCACCAACATAGAAATGACTATAATTGGCATAGGCATGATTTGTTGCATCAATTGAGGCACGTATCAATTCCTGATCTTCGACGGACAACTCCTCTAATTGCCATTCATGAATGGTGATATCCAAATTTATTTTCTTCATCGTTGTTTGGGTTTGATATATTCAAAAGCACCGATGTCGGGATTTTTTCCTCTTTCTGCGCCCTTACGGTCTTTTAGCGGACTCCCTACTTGCGTTGCTTTATCAATTGCCAAAGAGGTTTCTCTCAGTTCAAAATTATATTTTAAGCTATCTGTATCAACGGTCTTAAAGTTTTTAGCGCCTGCCAAAAGTGTATCGTTCACATTCTCGAAAATCACATTGGTGAAATGAAGGCTGTCTTCTGGCGTTGTTATCGAAGTTCGCAGTAAGCAGGATTCAAAATGAAATTTCAAGGGAAAGGCACTATCAGCGGTTGATTTCAATACCTCATTGTTAGCATAGCCCGTTATTAGCGTGTTCGTGCATTTGAACAAAGAGACTGGAAAGTGTTTCGTATCAATGTGCAAAGCAACGCCTCGTTTGGCGTCAAAGGGATAAAATTGAGCCAGTGTACAAGCCATCAGCTCTGCTTCTCCCCCATCGAGATAGACACAATCGTTGAGCGTATTAGAGAAAAGTGTATTGACGGCAGTCCATTTCGCATGTCGACTACTAACTCCATAGCCTTGACAGTTATGAATCGTGGAGGCTGCGATTGTCAGCGTTTCACGAGCAATATCCGTAGAATCGATGGTGATAGCATTGAAAGCACCATGAATATCTACATACTTCAGTTGGTTATCGAACGAGGAAGAAAAGTAATGAATCCCTTGCCATTGACCGCTTAAACGGTCATAAGGCAGGTAATCAAACATCGCATCCAAACGACTTCCTCGAAGAACAACATTGTGCGCAGCTGTTCCTTCGACAATTAATCTTCCGTAAACATCTATACCGGCGTTGTGATTAAAATACAAGGATGTACCTTCTTGAATGGTGAGCGTTGCAGTACTATCGACTGTTATGCCGTTCTTTACAAGAATAGGACGTTCAGACGCAATGACCGTGTCACGTGATATATGGAGCTGGTTCAACTGAATTGCATCCCATGAATAGACGCTTAAATGAACCTTTTGTACCTTTCCACTTTCCAAAGTAAACAGCAAAGCATCCTCCACTTGCTTGGCATCTTGCTGATGATTAACGGGTGGGGTCACTTCCACATAAACACGAATGCTATCCCCATTGCGAACTTCAATATCAGACGTTTGATATCCCATCTCCTTTCCTAAGTAAATGCCATCGACATTCACACGAAAACCCGTTTGATTACCACGGTCGAGACGAACATTTGAACATTTGATGCCCGCCCCAGAGCGATTATATATCCAAAAAGATTTGGCAGATGAAGGCACATTCGAGAAGACTGTATCCAACTGAATACTATCGTTTTCAAAAGATAATGTAAATTCTGACGACGAAGAAAAATAATCTTCATCGTTACAAGCCGTAAAGCCAATGATAACTAACAGCAGCAATAAGCCGCAATATCGAATATTCATTACTAATGAAACGTAAAAACAGCCTGATTATTTTAACCTTAAGTATTTTCTTTCTGGTCAATCATCTTTCCAAACAATCTAAACACCATGCACATAAAAATATCGCTTATCCAAACATAGAGCGAAACTTTGGATAATCTAATCCTTTGAAATGAGGAATGACGATGTCGCACAGAGAGGAAATTTCAGATGCAGGAAGTGTGGTCGAAAGTCCACAAACCGTCATGTCTGCAGCCTTAGCAGCTTTCAATCCGTTGATGCTATCTTCAAAAACGACACATTCAGAGACAGGAACTTGGAAGTTGGCGGCAGCTTGGAGATAGCAATCTGGTTCGGGTTTGCTTTTAAGAAAGTCTTCACTCGTTAGAATTTTATCGAACAATCGTCCAAACTCGGGATGATTTCGATACACGTTTTTCATCTTCGCTAAATTACTGCTTGTGACAACAGCCGTATTGATTTGGTGCTGACGCAAATCCTCAATAAATTCTTTTACCCCTAAGATATAATGATATTGCATTTCTCGCTCATATTCATTGATACGATTGGTTATCGTACGTTGAACCGCATCGTTATTTCTAAAATACATTTCGAAAATCTGAACCAAGGTTTGACCCTTGATGCGATGTGCAAAATGCTCTAATTCGGGGCAATATTCCTCTCCTATTTGGTTCCATAGAATTGTATATTGAGGTTCTGTATCCAGAATAACGCCATCTAAATCAAAAAGTGCGGTTGTGTACATTTTTACCTTATTTAATAAGTTGATATGCCAAAGGTACAAAAAATATTCGTATTTTTGCACAAGTTATTTATTGGTTATTATAACTCTCGGTAGTAATGGCATGCCTTTTCAGGAAAGAATGAATAAGACAGAATCATCAAATAATAACAAGTCAAGTTACCACATATCACCCATCACTGATGCAAATTATAAGCAATTATTTCTCTTCGCTAACAGAGACGCAAACCAAACAACTTAGCATGCTCCAAGATTTATATAATGACTGGAATGCAAAGATTAACGTGATATCCCGAAAAGATATTCAACAGCTATACGAGCATCATGTGTTACATTCTTTAGCCATCGCAAAATTCATCAGTTTTAAGAGTGGGACAAACATCTTAGACTTTGGGGCTGGCGGAGGATTTCCAGGCATACCGCTCGCCATATTGTTTCCAGAATGTCAATTTACACTCATTGATGGAACAGGAAAGAAGGTCCGAGTGGCTCAAGAAGTTGCTACCGCGATAGGTCTCAAGAATGTTGAAACAAAACATATCAGAGGGGAAGAAGAAAAGGGGAAATATGATTTTGTGGTTAGCAGAGCGGTGATGCCCTTGCCAGAGTTGATTAAGATTGTGAGAAAGAACATCTCTAAACAACAAAAGAATGTGCTTCCCAATGGGATTATCTGCCTAAAAGGAGGTAGCTTAGCAGACGAACTCAAACCTTTCTCAAATATAGTTCAAGTAACCGAAATCTCTAATTGGTTTACAGAAGAGTGGTTTCAAACAAAACAAGTTGTGTATCTACCACTTTAATTATTTAGAGAGAAGCCCTAATTTTACAAAAGAACATCTATATGATACAAGTACACAGCCTTGCGTGTAATATGCTACAAGAGAATTGCTACATCATTCATGACGAATCAAAAGAATGCGTCATTATTGATTGTGGCGCTTTTTATGAACAAGAAAGAAGCGCAATCCAACAATATATAAGCAAAAATGAACTTCAACCCGTACAGTTAATTGGTACGCATGGACACATTGACCATCACTTTGGAAATGCTTTTCTTTACAAAGAGTATGGACTCTTGCCAACTGTTCACCAAGCAGACAAGTTTTTAATGGAGCAGTTGAACGAGCAAGCAGAATATTTTGCAGGAGTACATTTAACAGAACAAATGCCAATGCCACAAACATACTTCTCTGAAGATGACAAGATTTCGTTCGGTTCACACACATTTACCATACTTGAGACACCGGGACATTCGCCAGGAAGTGTGTTCTTTTACTGTGCAGAGGAAAACATTGCCTTTTCGGGAGATACACTTTTCCATTACTCCATTGGCAGGACAGATTTGGAAGGTGGCTCCATGTTTCAAATGATACAAAGCCTTAGAATGATTTCTCAACTACCAGACATGACCAAAATCTACCCCGGTCATGGCGCCCCGACAACGATTGGTACAGAAATTGCAGGTAATCCATACATGGATCGATAATATTTACTTAGTGATTTGTAATATTTGGAGATGAAACACTCACAACAGACAGCAGCTGATAAAATAATACTGGGAATAGACCCCGGCACAAATGTGATGGGTTATGGTGTATTAAGAATTGTCAAGGGGAAGCCCTCTATGCTTGCTATGGGTGTTATCGACATGCGAAAGACTGGTGATCCATATCTTAAATTAGGGCATATATTCGAACGTGTCACTGGCATTATTGACGAATATTTACCTGATGAAATGGCAATAGAAGCACCATTTTTTGGAAAGAATGTACAGTCGATGCTCAAATTAGGCCGAGCACAAGGGGTTGCCATTGCCGCTGCAATTCAACATGACATTCCCATTCATGAGTATGCCCCACTGAAAATCAAGATGTCTATTACAGGGCAGGGGCAAGCAAGTAAAGAACAAGTGGCAGGAATGTTACAGCGCCTTTTGAAAATAGACGCACAAGAAATGCCAAGCTTCATGGATGCGACGGACGCATTGGGGGCTGCTTATTGTCATTTTATGCAATTAGGCAAGCCAATTACCGATGTGCATTATGGAGGATGGAAAGATTTTATAAACAAAAATAAGGAAAGAATATCAGCAGGGAAATCTATCTAAACGCAAATGTGTTGAGGTTTGAACCTCTGAAAATAATGACAGACGAAAGTCTTGTATGGAAGAATTCAATTCATAAATTTACATATACAAATATTTTAAGTGATGAAAAAAATTATTATGCTTTTAGCTTTAACCTGCTTATTCACAGTAAAAGCTGCATCTCAAGAAATCTATAAAGAAGTAAATCGGATTATGCACCACGCTGAGGCGATAAAAAAAGACACCTCCAAAGACATTGAAGAAAGAAAAGTTGCAACGTTCAAGGTTGACGCTATTTTCTATCTCCTCACAAAGGCAGCACAAACTGACGGTTTCACAGAATTTGAACTTGGCAAACAAACCAATGCCATGATTGATTTTGTGAATAGTTACATCAAACGGTTGTCTAACTCTTCTAAGAAAGCGGATAAGGAAATACTTATGGCAAAATTTAGAAACGCCACGATTCAAAATCCCTTATTCAACGATCCAGATAAAGAGGTGACACATGCCTATGTAGACAACAACAAATATATCACTCAATTTTCTATTGATACGGATTGGGTGAAGGCGTACAATATGGTAAAATAATCCCCTTATTAGTATTATCAGTTGGAAGAATATTGGTAGTAATACCAATAAGTCTTACCATAAATGTCCCGCACTTTGGTTTTTCTCACTAAGGTGTTGGGATATTTTTTTGCGATAGTTTGATAGTCCTCGTAGTCAGCATCCATCACATTATTAGTATAGGTCACAATTGGTTGGGAACGAAGATGCGTATAAAGTATTAAAGCCTCTCTATAATGTTTTGGAAGATTGGCATTGATTTCGTAATACTTCGGCAACAACTTCACGAAATCATCCAATCGCTTATCCAACAGATAGGCACACAGCAAATAATCACCTATGGCAGATTTTCCTAAATGATGTTGTTCTAAGAACTCTAAATAAGGCACAACTTTCATGGATGACTTCATGGACTTCCCTAAATAATGCTGAATTTCATTGGTTGGTAGCATCAGCATTTTGACACTCTCTCCGTTTGGTAGCAACGCTTCTGAACCTCCTTGCAATGGATATTCAAATAAATCCTCACCCAACCTTTTTACTTTAGAAAGCGCATAAGCACGAAGCATCACTAAACTTGAGTCTGTGTGCAGCGAATTTTCTCCTACTTTCAGCGCATCTTCGAACCGATGTTCATGTATGGCTACTTCCATTTTGGCTCGATAATGGTAGAGTTTATCATGATTACTAAAGGTGCAGACCATACAAAACATCACCACCAAAGACAACAAGTTAATCCACATCGGACGAGACAAGACATTGTACGATGCTTGAGTTACCTTATATGAAACCTTTTGCTTTAAGTACCTTAATGCAAAGAAGCACAGAAGTAACAAAAGCGGAATTACCCACCACCAAGCCCCAAGAGCAAAATGATGATAGATTTTCTCTGTATCTATATCTGTTAAAGCTGTAAGGAGTAACAACGAAGGAAAAAAGGTAAGCGCATATCCTATCCTTGATAATCTAAAAAACCAAAAGATACTGATGTGTAAAAGGTATAAGATAACCGTAATGAGTATCGCTCCAATTGTTTTATCATAATACGTCTGTCCGTTAGATAGCACGTGCTGCGTAACCGCCAACACATCACATTGATACGAAAACAGATAAATAAAAGTAAAACAACAGAACACTACACTGCACAAAATACATGGCAGCAACGATTTTTTCTGATTTGGAATATGATAGGTAGCCAATGTCTTAATTTCTATAATGGTTTAATGCGATGCACCAAATCGGTGTCTTAGTCTTTCCTCAATACCATTGCGCAACGTGCAGGTATGTATAATTTCAACCACTCCTTTTTCTCGCTTTGATACAAGGCATCAAAAACTGTGAGGTGTTCTACGCTATCATCATTCAGTCCATTGCCGCCAAATGCTGGCGCATCTGTATTCAACACAACCCGATAAGAGCCTGGAGGAGTGAGAAATCCGTAATCAACATAGGATTGAGTGGGTGAGAAATTGAAAACAAAAACAAGATCTCCACGCATAAAACACAAGATTTGATCACCATCCTGATGCCATATTTCTTTTATTTCCTGCTGTTGATAATTCTTTTCTGATTTCAATAACCGAATCATCGCTTTATCAAAGTCGCCCAAATAATGATATCCTAAATCTAAATTATCCACCAAATTCCATTGTCGCTTCGCATATTGATAGCTCCACCCATTTCCTTCACGTGGAAAATCTATCCACTCGGGGTGTCCAAACTCATTCCCCATAAAGTTAAGATAACCACCATTTATCGTGGAAGTGGTCATCAATCGAATCATTTTATGAAGAGCTATCCCTCGATGAACTACTGCATTTTCGTCACCTTTCTTGAAATGCCAGTACATATCAGCATCTATCAGGCGGAAAATAATTGTCTTGTCTCCCACCAATGCCTGGTCGTGACTTTCACAATAGGAAATCGTTTTCTCGTCTGCCCTACGATTTGTCACTTCCCAGAAAATAGAACTGGGCTTCCAATCTTCGTCTTTCAGCTCTTTGATTGTCTTGATCCAAAAGTCTGGAATATTCATTGCCATGCGGTAGTCAAATCCATAACCACCACTCGAAACGGGAGCTGCTAAACCTGGCATGCCACTTACCTCTTCAGCTATGGTGATAGCATGGGGGCGAACTTGATGTATCAAAAGATTCGCAAGTGTAAGATAGCAAATGGCATTGCCGTCTTGATGTCCGTTAAAATAATCTCCGTAGTTGGTAAAAGCTTCCCCAAGCCCATGACTATAGTAAATCATAGAGGTGACACCATCAAAGCGAAATCCATCAAAATGGAACTCTTCCAGCCAGTATTTACAATTTGATAATAAGAAATGGATGACTTCATCCCTGCCATAGTCAAAGCATAAGCTGTCCCATGCTGGATGTTCACGCCGACTGCCTGAAAGGAAATACTGGTTTGGGTCACCTGCCAAATTTCCCAAACCCTCCAACTCATTTTTGACAGCATGACTATGCACAATATCCATAATCACAGCAATGCCGTGCTGATGGGCTGTGTCAATAAGGTCTTTGAGTTCTTCTGGCGTGCCAAATCTTGAAGATGGAGCAAAAAAAGAACTGACGTGATAACCAAAAGAGCCGTAATAAGGATGCTCCTGTATCGCCATAATCTGTATACAGTTATATCCATCCGCCACAATACGAGGCAATACATTCTCCTTAAATTCTGTGTACGTCCCCACTTTTTCAGCATCTTGTGCCATTCCTATGTGGCACTCATAGATGAACAGTGGTCCGCTGACAGCTTTATATCCTTTGTCTTTCCATTCATAGTCCGTCTCTGGGCTCCATACTTGTGCCGAGAAAATAGAGGTCTTTGAGTCCTGTACTACCCGAGTTGCCCACGCCGGAATGCGCTCTCCCTTTCCTCCATTCCAGTAAACGTGCATCTTATAAAGCTGACCATGCTGTATGGCATCCAACGGCAATTGGAGTTCCCAGTTCCCAGTACCTTCTATACGACGCGCTTGATAAGTACTCAACTCTTGCCAGTCATTAAAATCGCCCACCAAATAAAGTGCTGTAGCATTGGGAGCCCACTCTCTGAAAACCCATCCATCTTGTGTGCGATGCAATCCAAAATAGAGATAACCAGACGCAAAGTCGCTCAGTGTACTTTTTCCTTGTCGCGTGAGCCTTTTTTCGGTAGCCAATGCAAACTCATATCTTCCACTGATTGCCGTTTCATATGGTTCCAAGTAGGGGTCGTTTTTGATTAACTCCAATGGCTTCATCTGATATCCATGTAATGCAGATTGCTCCAAAACTCTCTTTTTTTGACTCGTTTCTTTTTTCATCGTTAATCAAATTCTTATTTTAAGGTAATACGACAATTCATTTTATCAATTTACATAGCGACGTCCATGCTCATAGCGTCCCTGCGTAATAACTTTTCCATTGCGATCTTTTTCTACAAACTTTCCATCTCTTCGGTCGTCAACGTAAGAACCTTCAAATCGTTTGCCGTCTTTGGTTTCTTCAATTGCAGGTCCATTACGTTTCCCGTTTTTGTACATCCCTTTGTATTTACTACCATCGGCATAGTGGATAATCACTTCTCCGTCCACCTTTCCTTTCTTAAAGTTACCTTCAAAGACATCGCCATTTTTCTTCGTCAGTTTTCCTTTACCATTTTGCTGGTCGTTCTTCCAGTAGCCTGTATATCTATCACCGTTTTTCCATGTCATTGTTCCCAAGCCATCTCGTTCTCCCGACTTAAACGTCCCTGTGTATTTATCGCCATTGGCAAGTCTGAAGATTCCCTCTCCCGTTCGTTCTCCTTGCACATATTGCCCTTCATACAAGTCGCCATTTTGAAATTTATAGATGCCTTTTCCGTCTTGAATGTCTCCTTTCCAGTCGCCCGAATATACATCACCATCTGCATACTTGTAGACACCTTTGCCTTCTCGAACGTTGTTCATCCATTGACCATCGTACGAAGAACCGTCCCCCCAATAAAAGACTCCTTTGCCATTTTTCTCATCATTCTGCCACTGTCCTTTATAATAAGCACCAGTGGAAAAGACATAGGTTCCCTTTCCCTGTCTCTTATCCTGATACCAAGAACCTTCATACTTGTCTCCATTATAATAGTACATGATGCCATGTCCCTGTTGATAATCTCGGAACCATAGCCCTACATATTTATTATTGTTGGCAAAATAATAAGTACCACGACCATGCTGTTGGTTTTGGAACCACTGTCCTTCATACTTCTCACCATCTGCAAAAGTGTATATGCCATAACCTTGGCGTTTTCCTTTCACAAATTCACCTTCATACGTATTTCCATTTTGATACTTTACGCTACCTTTTCCCTGAGGTTTTCCCGCAGACATTTCTCCTTTATATTGTCCCGTAATTCGGTTCGCGCCCTGTCCTTCTGAGATTGTACAAGAGCCTAAAGTTAATTTTTGGGCAAAAACTTGAAATGGTAATATGAATAAAATAAGAGATAATAGTCCTTTTTTCACTTTCAAATATAATTTAGTAAGATTTTCAAAAGTACTTATTTTTGACGAAACTGCAAAGACTATTAGTAAAATTTAGTAACTTTGTACTTTCAAAACTAAGACATCATGAAATTCTTTGGCATCATTCCAGCACGATATTCATCTACTCGTTTTCCCGGTAAACCACTGGCTTTGCTCAACCACAAACCCGTCATCCAACATGTGTACGAACAAGTTTCCGCTGTGTTGCATGAAACCTACGTTGCCACAGACGATCAGCGCATTTACGACACGGTCTTATCTTTTGGCGGAAAAGCGGTTATGACCAGTAAAAATCACCAAAGCGGAACCGACAGAATACAAGAGGCGGTAGAGATATTACAACCTACCTGTGATGTCATCCTAAATATACAGGGTGACGAACCCTTTATACAAAAAGAACAAATCGCTTCACTATGTCAATGTTTTGACGATGCTAATACACAGATTGCAACGTTGGGTAAACCGTTTGAAAATCAAAAAGCCGTTGAAAACCCCAACTCTCCGAAGATTGTGCTTAACAATCAGGGATATGCCATGTATTTTTCACGTTCGGTCATTCCTTTTATTCGCAATAAAAACAACGAACAGTGGTTCGTGCAATTTCCATTTCTAAAACACTTGGGCGTTTACGCTTATCGCAAAGAGGTATTGAAGCAAATCACTCAACTTCCACAATCATCTTTAGAATTGGCAGAAAGTTTAGAACAATTACGTTGGTTGCAGAATGGTTATCGCATCAAGGTGGCAATCACGAATATAGACACCATTGGCATCGACACACCAGAAGACCTGCAAAGAGCAGAGCGTTTCCTTGCAAACAAACAAGACTAAAGTTAGCCAACCTTCATATCATAGCTTTTTATTGCCAAGATATGTGAGCAAGTGGATAGGTTGTTCATTCTTCAGTTATCTGTTCATGAACAATCATTTTTTGCTCTCCTCCATGCAACTTCCTTTTAGCCAGTTCATTTAACGTCGTCGCTGTTGTCAATTCGGCGGATGACACGCTGGCGATGAGGCTTCACCACCAATGGCACATTTTCGATCAATACGTTACTTGTATCAAGCCCTAACGCATGTGTCATGCTTAGTTTTATGTGCGAAATGAGCGAATATAATCCCATGACAATGCGCTCTTTCTGAGAGAAGTGATTGAGAGCTGCATAAATTCGATTAATGATGACAAAGGTAAAATTGGCAGGAATGTGATGCTTCCTGAGCGATGGATAGCTGCTGTCGATTGTAAACTCTTTGCGAGCCACTAACTCCTCTATAATTTGCCGAAAATAAAGATTCACCAAGGGTTGTATGCGAAATCCTAAATTCAAATTGATGCGATAGAGCGTATCAGGGATAAGAGTGGTAAACTCATATTCAAGCGTTGAAGGCTCATCTTGATAATTGATGTGCAATAATATATAGTGGTCGGCTCGAACGGGGTGCTTGTGGATGATAGAATATAGAATTTTTTGTTCTATTTCGTAGGTTCCAGAAAGCTTGCTAAGATAGACTATATTTGTATTAGACTTAGCAATAGTGGTATCTTTCTTAATATCAGAAATAACGTCATACCAATCTCTTACATCACGTACGTTGACCTGCTGCCCCCGAATAAGGCGCGCATTGTACCATACATACATCACAGAGAACATGACACCAGCCATGAGCATCGTTACCCATCCGCCATGAACAAACTTGAACATGTTGGCAATAAAGAAAATCCCTTCAATTCCTACAAAAAAGATGACAAAGGGCAGAATCAACAAGGGTGACACCCTACGCATATGCAAATAGGCAAAAAGCAGGAAGGTGGTCATGAGCATCGTTATAGTAATGGCTAAGCCGTAGGCAGCCTCCATATTTCCTGAGTTTTGGAAAAACAGAATGACAAGAACGCAAAGCACATAGAGAGCCATATTTACAAAAGGTACATACAGTTGACCTTTAACGTCGGTAGTATATTTTATCTTCTGTCTGGGCCAAAACTTCAAATTCATTGCCTCACTGAAAATAGTGAACGAACCACTAATAAGCGCTTGACTGGCAATGACGGCTGCAATTGTCGCCATGATAATGCCAAAAAACAGAAAACTGTGGGGCATGATTGCGAAGAAAGGGTTGATACCAGGAACAAGACTGTCTGCATGACTGATAATCCACGCTCCTTGTCCTAAGTAGTTGAGGATGAGCATCAATTTAACAAACGCCCAACTCACACGTATGTTTTGTGCGCCACAATGACCAAGGTCGGAATAAAGAGCCTCAGCACCCGTAGTACACAGGAAAACAGCGCCAAGAATGAGGAACCACTTGGGGTCGTGCACTAATAGCTCTATCGCATAATATGGATTGAATGCCTTGAGTATAGGCAGGAAATCAGCGATGTGACCAAGGCCTAACACCCCCATCATGGCAAACCATACGAACATGAGGGGTCCAAAAAACCGACCAATAGCATTTGTACCAAACTGTTGAATGGCAAACAACACCGTAATGATGCAAAGACAAATGGGTACAGTAGGCGTACTGGGTTCGTAAACCTTCAATCCCTCAATGGCAGACAGCACCGTAATCGATGGTGTAATAACGCCATCAGCAACCAACGTACTCGCCCCAATGATAGCCAACAGGTAAAGCCATTTTGGACTATGTCGCTTGATAAGCGCATACAAAGCCAAGATACCTCCTTCGCCTTTGTTATCGGCACGGAGCGCAATAAGCACATATTTAACCGTAGTTTGCAGCGTCAACGTCCAAATAATACAAGATACAGCACCTATGATATATTGGGCATTGATTACACTACCAGCCGTAACAATCGCCTTCATGACATACAGTGGCGAAGTACCAATGTCGCCAAAAACAATACCTAACGTTACGACAACACCTATGAAACTCAAACCACCATGCGTCACACGCTTGTCATCAGGAGAAAGTACCATATAGAATACAAGTTAGTTCTACTTCAAAATTTGGCTGCAAATATACTAAAAAAACAGAACCAACAATTTTTTGTCATTTTAATTTTCACGATTTTCACACCTATTACGAAAAGATAGATAGACTGCTGCGCATACAATTGAGCAGGTTCGAAATCAGAGGAGATTCAACCCGTTTCATGAACCCTGTTAAAACGTATGGTTAAGCGCCTTGTAGCAATGGGACAACAAAGCCCGCACTCTGCCGCTCACGGCTCTTTCTCTGAATGATATTTGTTGGACGAAAAACGTCTCAAAAACAGCATTAGTACAATTGATATCACGCTGCATGGAAGGAAAATAAATGCTGAATTTTCTTTACAAAGTGCCTCTCATAACTCGCGTGTAGACAACCAACGTCAAAGTTGGTCGCAAATACGCGAGTTATGAGAAAGTTTTATAACCTCTTGTTATTAAACTTGTTACTTTTAACTCTGCTCTTTTTCTTCCTGTTTTTATCCTTTTTTGGCGATTGAAGCATTGAGATAAGCCTACAATTTGCATGCTTTAATGCTGTTATAGTATGTGAATAAGACCTCTAAAGAGTGTTTCCAAGCCCGTTAAATCAATGCTCCAGCTTGAAAAGACATCAGTTTTGATAAAATCAGCCCATTTTTGCATATCGCTTGCCTATTAATTTTTTCTATTTTGAAGATTTTAGATGGTCGTTTTTTGGTAAAATTACAGGACAAAAACTTCTAATCTTCTTCACGGTTCTTTCATTGAAGATTTACCTTTGTTAAACAATAAATGGAACAAATAAAACATAGACGTATAACCAAGGACATTGTACAGTCGTTAATGCTACGAGCAAAGGCAGGGGGAAATTTCAGCAGAATGATAGCCATTAACATTGTACATCAAATAGGTTTACAAGCAACAATGGGGCGAAACCCTAATAGGCGGAAAGCCCAAGACATTGTGCAGCAGCTACGGTTACCAGCAAAAACGAGGTGAAACCCTAATCGTCAATAGTCCTCGAAACGGAGTGGCAACTGGGACTATAAGCAAGGACGGGGCGAAGCCCCAATAGGAATATAGCCCAGGGCAAACGCCCTGGGTGAGCGTTCATTAACTAATTGGCGCGCTGTAAGCGCAACTGGAGTCAATGGAGCATCCTTTCTCAATCATTCCTTTTGCTCTTTCAGAGCGCAAGATAGAGGCACAACTGTACCCAGGGTGTTACCCTGGGCTAAATTCTTATTGGGCTTTCAGCCCGTCTTTGCAGTATGCAAATCCTACATTAAAATTATAATGAGTAATACCTCACTGCTTTGCCACGGCTCTACCATTGAAGAATCCTTGTTATGACAACTCATACAAATGGACAAATGAAGAAAACAAACTAATGAACGCTTGCGTTTGCAGAATAAAGCAAATCTGCTAACACACGTTAGAGAAATACAGGTCACTGAACTACTACTGTAATGAAACGGAAGTAGAAATTTTTATCATTGCAACGGAATGGCACGGAATAACACGGACGTGCTGTGAAATCTCGTGAAAACCCGTTGCGACGAATAGTACCTACAATGAACGAAGAGAGAAGGCTGTCCCACTCTCACAAGCGCATTTGTAACCTATTTCAAATAGGTTGTGTGTCTTTGCCAAGTTCTTATCATTTGGTGAACGCTTGCGTTCATTGAGCAAAACTATTGAACTTGTTTCATTTGCCCAACTCTTTGTTGAAACAAAAGAAAAAAGATTATTTTTCAAAGCGAACAACGTTTCGTACACGGAAGAGCCATGCAAGCAAAAGGAAATAAGCAGACGATGTTTTGCGATTTTCAAAAAATTACTATACCTTTGCAAATGCTAAAAAGGTAGAGTTGATTAAACGACAAGAATCAACTTACGGGATGTAGCGCAGTTGGTAGCGCACTACGTTCGGGACGTAGGGGTCGGGCGTTCGA
>ERZ1673699.1789-NODE-1789-length-16025-cov-63.114465_pt1 | contig 16025 bp, 15 predicted proteins | sample MGYA00580229_ERZ1673699 | MGnify/ENA primary metagenome ERZ1673699 (study PRJEB41218, sample SAMN15661785) | gut metagenome | host: Homo sapiens | place: Canada: London | collected 2015-08-20/2019-03-30 | study: EMG produced TPA metagenomics assembly of... | reverse complement strand
ATATCATCATCACGCCGGTGATCTCCCTGACTTTGACCCGCATAATGTACATGAGCGAGAACAAGATGGTGGTAGCGGATGCGCTGGCACGCATCGACTCGGTGCTGGAGGCAGCACCCATGCAGGTTCAGGCTGTTCCGCAGCACCCACAGGATGCATCTGTCGCGCTGCAGGACGTGCATTTCAGCTATGACGGAAAAACCGAGGTCATCAAGGGCGTTTCGCTGGAGATCCAACCGGGACGGACTGTGGCTTTTGTAGGCCCCTCCGGCGGCGGAAAATCCACGCTGGCAAACCTTGTCTGTCGGTTCTTTGATGTGCAGAGCGGCAGCGTCCGGGTGGGCGGAGCGGATGTGCGGGACATCCCCAAGGAAGAGTTGATGGACACCATCTCCTTTGTGTTCCAGAACAGCCGCCTGCTCAAGGGCAGCATTCTGGATAACGTCCGTCTGGGCAGACCGCAGGCCACCGAAGCTGAGGTGCTGGCAGCGTTGAAAGCAGCGCAGTGCATGGATATTATAGAAAAGTTTCCGGCGGGTATCCATACCGTTATCGGCACCAAGGGCGTGTATCTTTCCGGCGGCGAGCAGCAGCGCATTGCCATTGCCCGCGCCATGCTGAAAAATGCGCCCATCCTGATCCTGGACGAGGCCACCGCTTTTGCCGACCCGGACAATGAAGCTAAGGTGCAGGCAGCCTTTGCCCGGCTTGCCAAGGGCAAAACCGTGCTGATGATCGCACACCGCCTGTCCACCGTCGCCAACGCCGACTGCATCTATGTGGTGCAGGATGGGCAGATCGCAGAATCCGGCACAAAGGATGAGCTGTGTGCGCAGAACGGTCTGTTTGCCCGGATGTGGCAGGAGTATCAGGCGTCGGTGCAGTGGAAGGTCGCAAAGGAGGGGTAAGGAATGATCGAAAAAATTCAACACGCCACGGCCAGCTCCCCGGAGGGCGCAAAGGGGCTTGTAAAGGGCGTTCTGGCCTGTGCGTTCCAGAACATGGCGTTCATGCTGCCCACCGGGCTGCTGTATCTTCTGGTAAAAGACCTGCTGGCAGGCTCTACGAGCGAGAGAAGTACCTTTTATCTGCTGGGGTGCGTTGCCTGCTTTGCACTGATTTTACTGACCACATGGTTTCAGTACAACGGCACCTATTTTACGACCTATAAAGAGAGCGGCACCCGCCGCCTGACCCTTGCGGAGCGGCTGCGCAAGCTGCCCTTGTCTTTCTTTGGCAAGCGGGACCTTGCCGACCTGACCAGCACCATCATGGCGGACTGCGAGGTACTGGAAAAGGACTGCTCCCACTTCATCCCCGGTCTGTTCGGTTCCCTCATCTCCACCGTGCTCATTGCCCTGAGCCTGTTCGCCTTTGACGGACGGATGGCACTGGCGGCCCTGTGGGTCATCCCGGTATCTGTTGCCATCGTGGTGGGCAGCTACCGGGTGCAGGACAAGGTGCAGGCCAGGACCATGGCGGCGAAAATGGCCTGTGCGGACGGCATTCAGGAGTATATCGAGACTCTCCGGGATCTGAAAGCCAGCAATGCGGAGCAGCGGTATCTGTCCGGCCTTTCCGATAAAATTCGGGCAGTGGAAAAGCAGTCCATTGCGGCAGAGCTGGAAACAGCGCTGTTTGTGTCCTCTGCGGGCATGGTGCTCAAGCTGGGCATTGCGTCGGTGGCACTCACCGGCGCGGTGCTGCTGGTGCAGGGCAGGATCGATGTGTTGACCCTGTTTCTATTCCTGATGGCGGCTTCCCGGATGTACGACCCTATGCAGGGCGCGTTGCAGAACCTGGCGGCGGTCATTGCCATGCGCACCAATGTAGGACGCATGAATGAGATCTTGGACGCTCCCTTGCAGACCGGCAGCGAGCAGCTGACCAATCAGGGCTGCGATATCGTGTTCGACCATGTGGGCTTTGCCTATAACTCCGGCGAGACGGTGCTGCGGGATGTCTCCTTTACCGCAAAGCAGGGCGAGGTCACGGCACTGGTGGGCCCCTCCGGCGGCGGCAAAACTACCGTTTCCCGGCTGGCGGCACGGTTCTGGGACTACCAGAAGGGCAGCATCACCGTGGGCGGCATGGAGGTTTCCCAAATCGACCCGGAAAAGCTCATGAGCCTGTATTCCATCGTCTTTCAGGATGTGACCCTGTTTGACAACACGATCCTGGAAAATATCCGTCTGGGGCGCAAGGGTGCTACCGACGAGGAGGTCCTTGCGGCGGCAAAGCTGGCAAACTGCGAAGAATTTGCCGAGAAGCTGCCGGACAAATGGAACACGAACATCGGCGAGAATGGCTGTGCTCTTTCCGGCGGCGAGCGTCAGCGCATTTCCATTGCCCGCGCCTTCCTGAAGGATGCGCCCATCATTCTGTTGGACGAGGCCACCGCCAGTCTGGACGTGGAGAACGAAACTGCCATTCAGGAGGCTCTTTCGCGGCTCATAAAACACAAAACCGTCCTTATCATCGCCCACCGGATGCGCACTGTAGCCGGTGCGGATCAGGTGGTAGTGCTGTCGGGTGGCATCGTGGCCGAGCAGGGCAGCCCGGCAGAGCTGTACGCCCGGAAGGGACTGTACACCCACATGGTGGATCTGCAGTCGGCAAGCCAGAATTGGACGATCTGAGAATGAGGGCGGCTTTTATCGCAAGGCAAGAAATTAGTGCAACATGAAAACAGCATATTTGCGATATGCAATCCAACGCTATTGCTGTTGCATTAAAAAGTTGGATTGCAATATTTGGAAAAAGTATTGTATTCGGTTAAAAACTGTGGTATACCTATTATACGAAACAGCGCTTTGAAAGAACGCTCCACCGTTCAATGATGTGTAAAGTGAGGTGCCTGCCATGACCGCCGTGATCTACGCTCGCTATTCCACTGACAGCCAGCGAGAAGAATCCATCGAAGGTCAGATTCGGGAATGCACTGCCTATGCCGAGAAGAACGGCTTCACGGTGGTGAAGCACTACATCGACCGTGCCGTTTCTGCAAAAACGGACAACCGACCGCAGCTCCAGCAGATGATTAAGGACAGCGAGCGCGGAATCTTTGATGTCATCATTGTCTGGAAGCTCGACCGCTTTGCCCGGAATCGCTACGACAGTGCCCGGTACAAGACCCAACTGAAGAGGAACGGCGTGAAACTGGTGTCGGCAACGGAAGTCATTTCGGCTGGTCCGGAGGGCATCATTCTGGAATCGGTGCTGGAAGGCTACGCCGAATACTACTCGGCTGACCTGTCCGAAAAGGTCGTGCGCGGCATGACCGAGAATGCTCTCAAAGGCAAGTTTACCGGTGGTGCGATTCCATTCGGGTACACCATCAATGCCGACCGCCGTTTTGAGAATGTGCTACCGCAAAAAAGCACAAGGGCTGCAAGAAAAAGACCGTCCGCAAACAGTGGCTGGAAAATTTGGTGGTCAATCAGACCATGCAACTTGTCCGGGACGATGCTGCTATGGAATCCATCATCGCCAAGGTCATGGAGCTGCAGGACCGGGAGAACACCAACCTTCCCCTCTATGAGAAGCAGCTCCGGGATGCGGAATCAGGTATCCAGAATATGCTCAATGCGATTCAGGCCGGAATCCTGACCAGCTCCACCAAGGAGCGGCTGGAAGCGCTGGAAGAACAGCGGAAGGAACTGCAAGCCCGCATTGCAGAGGAACGGCTGGCTAAGCCGAAGGTGAAAGAAGAATTCGTCCGGTTCAATCGCAAGGGCAAGTTTGGAATACTGTTCTGACTGGCATATTTTGCGATATGCAATCCAACGATGTTGCAAACGATTAAAAAGTTGGATTGCGATGGCTGCTCCGCTTCCGCAAGCTGGATATGACCCAGCCGGAGCAGCGGCAGGCACTGGTGGATACCTTCATCAATGCCATCTATCTCTACGATGATAAGATTCTCATTACCTTTAATTATAAGGAAGGTACGGAAACGGTCGCTTTCAGGGAAGCCGTGAAAGCGGAGAAAAGTTCGGATATGAGTGCGCGAGGCACGCCAGATATTGAACGTCAAATCGTAAGATTTGACGTTCTTCCTTCAAGGAATACGAAGATCCGTTCAAGAATGTAGCGGACTTCGATGACGACGATTCGCCAGAAGTACCTGCGGATAGTATGAGAAAGTAAGAGCGACGTCAGTATGCGGTTGACGTCGCTCATTGTGCGCCTTTAGGCGCGGCTGGTATTGTGGCCCCTATGGGGCCGTTCTGCATACCCCGCGTTTCCACGCGAGGTTATGATTGCTCCACTCCGCTGCGCAAACGCGAACTTTTGAGAATGCGCCGATTTCGGCAGGGTGCAAGAAAAAATAAGGAAAACTTTGGGAAAAAGAGAGAACCAGGTGGGCTCGTTTTACTTATTTATTTTTTACCAGCAGCGCCTGATACGGCTCCAGCTCCACATCCGCCAGCCAGACGGAAGCTCCATCTGCGGTCTGATACTCGCCGCCCAGAGCGTCCAGACTTGCCCCTGCCGGATACTCGGTAAAGTTGAACAGTCCCACCAGCGTTTCCTCACCGCGCTTGCGTACCAGCGCCAGCACGCCGGGGTTATGGCTGTCCCATGTAGTCACCCACGCATCCGGGGCAAAGCAGGGCTCTGCCCGCATTTGGCGCAGCTGCTCCATGCCCTGCCACAGCTGGTTTTGCAGTGTGCCCTTTCGGGTGCGCTGCTTGGCCTCTTCCCAGTTGAATTTTGTGCGGTGCAGATTGCGGCTGTCCTCCACACGGTCGGGGTCTTTTTTGTAATCCCAACCATTGCGCTGCGCAATTTCATCGCCGCAGTTCAGCATGGGGAAGCCCTGCAAAAAGGCCATGGCGGTGTGCAGCAGCAGGTCACGCTTCACGGCGTAGTCCAGTGCGGTTTTATCGCCCTTTTCCAGTGCCTGCTCCACGCCGCACAGGCTGGCGGTGGTGCCGCAGCTGCGGGCGTCGCCGGTGGCGGGGTCGTAGTTGTACAGCTCGCCTTTTGCCCAGCTTCCGGGGAAGTTGCCCTCGTAGAAGTGGTAGAGATACTCCTTATGCTTCTGCGGGTCAATGCCGAGCCGGTTTTCCACCGCTTCGTCCAGACCCCAGCCGATGTCATCGTGGCAGCGCAGATAGTTCACGAACCAGCAGTTGTCCGGCAGGGCGTGGAGGGCATCCAGCTGCGCCTTCAGCAGCCGGGTGTCCCGGCTGGCAAGGGCACCCCACAGGTTGACCATGGTGGACACGTTGTAGAGCATGTGGCATTCCGGCTTTTCCGGGGTGCCGAAGTAGGCGGCAAGCTCCTTGGGAGCCATGACCACCTCGCCCTTGAGCACGACCGCCGGGCAGACGCATTCCAGCACCATGCGGAGCATCCGCACGATGGTGTGCACCTGCGGCAGATTGCGGCAGGTGGTGCCCAGCTGCTTCCAGATGTAGGGCACGGCGTCAATACGGAACACCTCTACGCCGAGGTTTGCAAGATGCAGGATGCTCTTGGTCATGTCCACGAACACCGCCGGGTTTGCGTAGTTTAGATCCCACTGGTAGTCGTGGAAGGTAGTCAGCACCCACTTGTGCATTTCTTCGCACCATGTAAAGTTGCCGGGCGCGGTGTTGGGGAACACCTGCGGCACGGTCTGCTCGTACTGGTCGGGGATGGTGCGGTCCTCGTAGAGGTGGTAATACGCCTGAAACCACGGGTCGCCTGCCTTTGCCGCCATCGCCCAGCGGTGGGTGCTGGCGGTGTGATTCATGACAAAATCCAGACACAGGCTGATGCCGGCTTTCCGCAGCTCCCGTGTCAGGTTTTCCAGATCTTTGTTGGTGCCAAGGGCAGGGTCTACGGTGTCGAAATCCTCCACAGCATAGCCGCCGTCGTTGTGAGGGTGGGGCATCTGCAGCAGGGGCATCAGGTGCAGATAGGTCAGCTTCTGCTCTTTGAGGTAGGACAGCTTCCTTGCCAGTTCTTTTAAGTTTCCGGCAAAGAGATCGGTGTACATGGTCATGCCGAACATATTGCCGCGCTTGTACCAGTCCGGGTCAGCAGAGCGTGCCTTGTCCAGTGCTTTCAGCTCAGCGCTGCGGGCGTTGTAGGCGTCTGCCATCTCCCGCTCCAGAACTTCCAGCCCTTCCCGGTTGTGGTACAGTTCCATGAACAGCCATTCCAGTTCGTCCTTGTGCTTGGCAAATCGGGACGCAAATTCCTGCTTTGCTTCCATAGATCAGCCCTCCACTTCTGCAAGGGTGGGCATGGCGGGAATAGCGCCGTGGCGGCTGGTGGTGATGCTGGCGGCCTTGTTGGCAAAAACCAGAATGCTTTCCAGCTTGTCCACGGTCAGGGTGTCCAGTTCCTCCTTGCAGAGCTTGGACAGGGCAGCCCCAAAGAAGGTATCGCCTGCGCCGTTGGTATCACCCACCTTGCAGGGAACGCCAGCCACATGGCCGGTCTTGTCTCCAAAGCGGTAGAACACGCCGTTTGCACCCAAGGTAACGAAAATCAGCCGGATGCCGTTCTGTGCCAGTTGTGCCGTGCCGCTCTCGCAGTCGGTCGTGCCGGTGAGCAGGGGAAGTTCTTCATCGGACACTTTCAGAATATCCACCAGCGGCAGGGGAACTTTCATCTGGGCAATGGCTTCCTCTTTGTTTTTCCAGAGGTTGGCACGGTAATTGGGGTCATAAGTAATGACAGCACCCAGCTTTTTGGCACGAGCGGCGGCGTCCAGCGTAGCGGTGCGGGAGGGGTCGGCAGTCAGGCTGACAGAGCCGAAGTGGACGATTTTGGCAGCGTTCAGAGCGCCCTCCGAAATGTCCTCTTTGCTCAGCATCACATCGGCATTGGCGCTGCGGTAGAAGCTGAAATCCCGCTCGCCGGTGGCATCTACCGAGACCACCGCCATGGTGGTGGGGTGGTCTGCATCCACCGCCATGCCGGAAACGTCCACCTTGTTCTCTGCCAGAACCTCTTTCAGGTAGCGGCCAAAGGCATCCGCACCCACCTTGCCGATAAAGGCGGTCTGTGCGCCCAGCCGGGCAGCTGCCACCGCCAGATTTGCCGGTGCGCCGCCGGGATTTGCTGCGAACTGCGGGATGCCGCGTTCATCCTTGCCGGTCTGGGTCAGGTCGATCAAAACTTCACCAATCGTTAAAATGTCCATGATACTTCTCCTTATTCTTGATGTGAAACCCAACGATCACCGCTGGAACAGATAATGAATGTAAGCGGCTGCACGCTCCGGGTGCGGTGCATTCTGCACCACCCCAAGATAGACCCTGCCAGAAAAACCTGCCTGCCTGACAAACGGCGTATCCGAAATATCCAGCACGGTCCCATCGGCGTTCAGACCCGACAGTGCATGGAAAGACGCATCCAGTGTCCGCAGATCGAGAAAATAATCATCTGCCAACAGTCGGTCCCGTGCATATTCGTCCATCAGAACAACATCTAACCGCTGGGCACTGACTGCACCCAGCAGCTTCATCTCCGAAGCATATACATACTGCTCCTCTGCGTGTTCGCTTTCGCTGAGCAGCAAGCCGGACAGCAGATCGACCTGTTGCTTTTTGGTCAGACCCTGCGCCTCGGCAAAGCCGGTGGTAAGCTGTTCCGTCAGATCAGACCCGGCAGTGATATTTACCAGACCAAGGTAAAGCACATCCTCTTTTTTCGTCACATGGCGGTAGGCTGCATAGCCAAGGATATAGACGATGATGAGCACGATCGCAATGGGCAGCTTGTAATATGCCCAGATGTGCTCCCACTTTTTGCGCCCATGGAGGGAGCGGAGCGTATCCCGGTCAGTTTTTGTCATGGTCGTATTCCTCGTGTACTGCATCAGGGTCTCCACCGATCAGATAGAGGATCCGAAGCATCAGAAAGGAGCAGAGCATGGCGCAGAAGCCCATGCCCAGCAGGAATGCAGGCGTGAACACAAACACCATGACGTACCCCATGATGCCATAGATCGCCGCCATCAGCAGCGTGCAAAACAGATACCGGACACCCACGAGAAACGCTGTTTTCAGGATGCCGAAGGTGGTGTTTTCAAACCGTGCCAGCAGAGGAAAGGCATACAGCAGAACGATGCCGTACAGAACTGCCGCACCAATAAGCGTTGCCGTGAGCAGCGTCCAGAAAATGTTTTCGCTCCACATTCGGCACAGCACAAAGCCATCCACAGCCAGGAAACTGCCGACTGCCAGCAGGATAAGCCAGAGTTTTGTGGCAGGCTTAAAATTTTCCCGGAACGCCTTAAAAAACATCCGGGTCAGACCATCGTCCCGATCTTCCGCCATTTTGAGTGTGACGTAGAACAATGCGGTCGTAGAAGCCCCTATGGTAACGATGGGCAGGCTGCACACGAGCCATAAGATGTTCAGGTACGCACTGTAAGTCAATTTCGTCAGCACAGCAAACAGCGGCTTGTCCGTATTGCACAGGTCACGCATGGGGGTTCTCCTTTCGCTCAATCTCCTGTGGATTCGCGCAGGATCAGGTTGGTTTCCGTATAGACGGTGCGATAGTTCAGCGATGGCTCTTCGATGCGGGTCATAAGCAGATTGGCAGCGGTGTAGCCCATGATCTGTTCATGGATATGGATCGAAGTCAGACGGGGGACAAAGTAGGAAGCCTCCTGACTGTCATCGAAGCCGCAGACCCAGATATCATCGGGAACCGAATACCCCAGCTCATTCAATGCCTTGACCAGATCCATGGCAACAAAGTCATTGGCGCAGACAAAGGCCTCCGGCATCGTTTTGAACCGACGTATGGTTTCGTACAGGGATGCCGGATAGTTCTGCTGTCCAGATGGCATCGCACAGGTGCTCAGGCCTTCTGTCAGACCAAAGTGCTCCATTGCATCCTTATAAGCCATATAACGCTCAAAGAAGGACTGACAGTGGTTTTTATCCCCCGCAAAGCTGATGCGTTTTTTGCCGCGCTGGACCATGTGGGCCACTGCATTCTGGATCTCAGTGCGGTTTTCCATATAAAGGCGGTCGGCTTTCAGAGAAGGACGCATCTCCATCACAGGGGTGTCTACAAACAGCAGCGGAACATCCAGATCGCACAGCATCTGTGCGTAGTCATAGTCGAATACTTCAAAGCAGATGATGCCGGCTGTGCGCTGGATGTTGAGAGAAGATGGAAGTTTTTTCTCTTTCAGTTCTGTGGGAGAAATGCGATGAATGGTCATGCCGCTGTGCAGATGGTCGATTTCCGACTGGAAACGATCCAGCATCATGGAGGAAAAGTGAGAGTTGTTCAGAAAATGGGTCGTCAGCATGGCGATCTCCCGTTTGTCACTCGGCAGAATGAAAGGCCCTGCTGTTTTTGCAGCGTCTTCCTGAAACAGCGGCAGATAGGCAAACTGCTTATAGCCCATTTCGGCGGCTTTGCGCAGGATCTTCTCCCGTGTGGCATCTGCCAGCACACCGGTGTTGTTGATGGCCTTTGAAACTGTGTTGCGGGAAAGCTGCAGTTCGCTTGCAATATCCTGAATGGTGACCTTGGTTGCCATAAGTCATCCTCTTTCTTTATAATATAGAGGCGGATGTTCTTTCTTTTATAGATAAAGTCTGGTGACGGATCTTATTCTTTATGACTCCAGTATAGTGCAAATGCACAAATTAGTCAAATGCAAAAATGCAAATCATCATTTTGCATATTTGCGCACGTCCGGATTTGTGCATCTGTACGAATCCACAGTAATTGTTGATGTATACCATAAATTATCGTTGACATTCGCTTGCTTGAGTGGTATAAATGAATTAAGGAAGTTTACATTTGCACAATTGAAGCGAAAAACGTAAAATTCAAAGGTGCAAATGTAAAACACAAATCAAAAGGAGGAGAATGATTCATGAAAGCAAAGACGGCCTCGCCGGAAACGGCTATGCTGACAGCAGAACGCAAGCTGCACAACACATGGGTCTACATCAAACGGCATTGGCAGCTTTACCTGTTGTTCCTGCTGCCTGCCGTGGCGCTGACGCTGGTGTTTAAGTACGCTCCCATGGGCGGTGTGCTGATCGCATTCCAGAAGTACAATCCCTTCAGGGGCATCTGGGGCAGCGAGTGGGTAGGCTTCAAAAACTTTACCCGCTTCATGTCCTCGCCGGACTTCCAGCGTTATCTGATCAACACCCTGAAGCTGAGCGTCTACGGTCTGCTGTGGGGCTTCCCGATCCCCATCCTGCTGGCATTCCTGCTCAACCGTATCGAGAGCAAGAAGATCAAGCAGAAGGTGCAGCTGGTGCTGTATATGCCCAACTTCATCTCGGTCATCGTGCTGTGCGGCATCGTCCGGGTGCTGCTGAGTGTCACCGGCCCGGTGAACGGCCTGCTTCACACCAGCATCAACTTCATGACGCTGCCGGAAGCGTTTCGCCCCATCTACATCATCAGCGGCATCTGGCAGGGTGCCGGCTGGGCCTCCATCATGTACACCGCATCCCTTTCTAACGCCAGCAAAGATCTGAAGGAAGCTGCGATGATCGACGGCGCAAACCTGATCCAGCAGATCATGACAGTGGAGTGGCCCGCCATTAAGGATATGGTCGTTATTCAGTTCATCCTGCAGGCAGGCAACATCATGAGCATCGGTTTTGAAAAAGCCTATGCCCTGCAAACTGACCTGAACCTGAACACTGCCGAAATCATTGCAACGTACGTTTATAAAAAGGGCCTGTTGGACGGCGATTACAGCTTTTCCACGGCAGTCGGTCTGTTCAACACCGTTGTCAACGTCATCCTGCTGATCGCAGTGAACAAGGTCGTTGCCAAAATGAACGATGGCAAGGGCTTGTAAGGAGGGGTTTACCATGGCAAAACAGAAAAAATCAAAAATGGCCCTCTACACCAGACAAGATAAGATCATCCTGTACTGCGGCTACGCACTTCTGGGCTTGTTCCTGCTGGCGATCATCGTTCCGATGATCTACATCGTCATCGCGTCCTTTATGGACCCGGTCACTCTGCAAAACAAGGGCATTTCCTTTGATTTCAGCAAGTGGAGTCTGGATGCTTATCAGCGTGTCGTTTCGGACAAGCAGATCTGGGTCGGCTTCAGGAACGCAATCCTTTACTCGATCATCTTCACCATCATCTCGGTAGCGGTGACGATGCTTGCCGCTTATCCCATGTCGCTGCCGGACTTCAAAGGCAAAACGATCTTCAACACCTTGTTTGTGATCACGATGTTTTTCAGCGGCGGTCTGATCCCCACCTACCTGCTCATCAACAATCTGGGTCTGCTGGATTCCATGTGGGCGGTCATTCTGCCGGGAGCATTCAGCGTGTGGAACATGATTATTGCCCGTACCTATTATCAGGGCATCCCGCGTGAGCTGCGTGAAGCTGCGGATGTGGATGGAGCCAGCGAGATGCTTTACTTCTTCAAGATCCTGCTGCCCGTCTGTATGCCGGTGGTGGCAGTTCTGGCTCTGTGGCAGTTCGTGGCAATGTGGAACAGCTACTTTGACGCCATGATCTACCTGAACAGCGCATCGAAACAGCCGCTGCAGCTGGTGCTGCGTTCCATCCTGATCCAGAGCCAGCCGGAATCCGGCATGATCGCAGATATCCAAAGTACTGCCGAACGTGCGAAGATGGCAGAGCTGCTCAAATATGCAACCATTATTATTTCCAGTCTGCCGCTGCTGGTGATGTATCCCTTCTTCCAGAAGTATTTTGATGCCGGCATCATGGCTGGTTCCATTAAAGGCTGAGGATATTCCAGAATTTTATGAGCTGGTACGCTCATCTGTTACACGAAAAAAGAAACAAGAAAAAGGAGAAAATACCATGAAAAAGCTGATCTCTCGCCGCAACTTCCTCAAGGTCTGCGCTCTGGCTGGCTCTGCCGCTGCTCTGTCTGCCTGTGGCGGCGGCAAATCCACCGGCAGCAGCAATTCTGCTGCCGCAGCTGTGGACACGACCGGTGCCGTTGAATTTCCGCTGTCCGAAAAGGTCACCTTTACCGGTATGACCAGCTTCCCTGTGGGCAGCGAATCCGAGCCGAACAACCGCACCATCTTCAAGCGTCTGGAAGAGCAGACCAATGTGCACATCGACTGGACCGCCATCCAGTCCGACCAGTGGAGCGATAAGATCACCCTGAATATGTCCAACCCCAACACCCTGACGGATTTTGTTTTTACTGCTGATTTTACCGACAGCAATCTGCTGCGCTACGCAGATCAGGGTGTCATCCTCAATCTGGAAGACTACATTGACAACAATATGCCGAATCTCCAGAAGGTCTTTGAGCAGTACCCGGAGTATCGCACCATGTGCACCGACAGCGAGGGCCACATCTGGGCACTGCCCTGGATCGAGCAGCTCGGCGCAGAAAAGACCGCCATCCAGACCATTGGCAACATGAGCTTCATCAATACCAAGTGGCTGAACTTCCTCGGTCTGTCGATGCCCACCACAGTGGACGAGTTTGAACAGGTGCTGATGGCATTCCGTGATAACGCCGCTTCTATCAAGGCAGAGTATGGCATTGACGGCGACATCATCCCCATGTCCTGCATCGTCAACAACGGCGATCAGGACCCCAGCATCCTCATCAATGGCTTTGGCGAAGGCTACGGCGATGCTGACAAGGACCGCCATATCGCCGTTACCAACGACCGGAAAGTCATCTGCGCCGCCACCCAGCAGGGCTACCGTGATGGTCTGGACTGGCTGCACAAGCTGTATGCCGAGAAGCTCATTGACCCGGAGTGCTTCACGCAGGAGTGGTCCACCTATGTTTCCAAGGGCAAGGCTGGCCGCTATGGTGTCTGCTTCAGCTGGGATATTGCCAACATTGACAACCTGACCGACTGGGAGCCGCTGCCTGCCCTGACCGCCGATACCCGCAATATCACCCCGCAGAACGGTTCTTTCACCAGCGGCTTTGGCCGCGGCAAGTGCGTTGTCACCGCAAAGGCGGCGAATCCTGCACTGGTTTGTGCATGGCTGGATCAGATGTACGCGCCCCTCCAGTCTCCGCAGAACAACTGGGGTACTTACGGCGATGAGGAAGGCTTTAACATTTTTGAACTGTCCACCAACGATAAGGGTGAGCCCATGCTGAAGCACGCTCCTCTGGGCGATGCTTCTCCCGTGGAAGTCCGTGAGGCGCAGTGTGTCGGCGGGCCTCTGGCGGTTCTGGATGATTACTATGGTGTATACGTTACCTGCCCGGACGATGCACAGTACCGTCTGGACTGGATCAAGGATATCTACACCCCGGATATGAACAACGATTATGTCTATCCCAATGTCTTTATGAGCAATGAGGACACCGAGCAGGTCTCGAACCTGCAGGCAGATCTGCAGACTTACATGAATACGCAGAAGGCCAACTGGATTATGAACGGCACTACGGATGCAGAGTGGAACGAATATCTGAGCAAGCTGGAAGACTACGGCCTGTCCGACTATCTGGGCATTATGCAGAAATATCTGGATGCTTACTACGCATAAGAATTCTTTCCTTTGGAGGATTCCATGAACGATTTGACTTTACAAAAAGCCCGTGCCTACGAGGCCGAGCATGGCGCAGCAATCTCCCCGGCGGAACGCCCTGCTTACCACATGACCCCCTATGTGGGCTGGCTGAACGACCCAAACGGTTTCTCTTATTATAAAGGGAAGTATCACCAGTTCTATCAGTATAATCCCTACGATGTGCGGTGGGCGCCCATGCACTGGGGGCACGCGGTCAGCACCGACCTGCTGCACTGGGAGTATCTGCCCTGTGCACTTGCCCCGGATTCCCCCGCAGACAACGGCCCCGGCTGCTTCTCCGGTTCTGCCACCGAGATGGACGACGGCAAGCAGCTGCTGATGTACACCAGCGTGATTGCAGAAAAGCAGCCCAATGGGGAGATGCGGGACATCCAGACCCAGAGCATTGCCATCGGTGACGGTCTCGACTACGAAAAGCCCGCCTGCAACCCGGTGCTGACCCAGAAAGACCTGCCGGAAGGCTTCAGCAAGTTCGACTTCCGGGACCCCAAGATCTGGCGCGAGGCCGACGGCACCTACTCCGCCGTCACCGTCTGCCTGGCCGAGGACGGCAGCGGCGCAGCGGCACTGTTCCAGAGCAAGGACGGCTTCGACTGGCACTTTGTCACGGTGCTGGAACGCTGCAACAATCAGTACGGCAAAATGTGGGAGTGCCCGGACTTCTTCCCGCTGGATGGCAAGCAGGTCTTGATGCTCGGCCCCATGGAGATGCTGCCCAAGGGCGAGTTCCACAACGGTCACAACGTCATTGCCTTCATCGGCAGCTACGACGAAGCCACCCACACCTTCACCAAGGAAAACGTGCAGCTGATGGACGGCGGCATCGACTTCTACGCCACCCAGACCACCCTTGCCCCGGATGGCCGCCGGATCATGACCGCATGGCTGCAGACCTGGTCGGACACCGAGGATAAGCCCAAGGGCTGCAAGTGGTTCGGGCAGACCATCTGCCCGCGCGAACTGCACATCAAGGACGGGCGCATTGTTCAGACCCCGGTGCGTGAACTGGATGCAGTTCACGGCAAGCGCACCTTCCACGAAAATGTGACGGTGCAAAGCGAAACTTCTCTGGAAGGCATCAAGGGCCGTGTGGCCGACCTGACCGTCACGGTGCAGCCCGGCGAATACCGTTCCTTTACCCTGAAGCTGGCCGCTGACGCAGACCATCACACCAGCCTGTCTTATGACCCCTACACCTCGCAGCTGACGCTGGACCGCAGCTATGCCGGTTCCCGTGCCGACATCGTGCATACCCGCAGCTGCAAGGTGCGCAGCCAGAACGGTGCGCTCAAGCTCCGCATCCTGCTGGACAAAAACAGCATCGAAGTTTTCGCCAACGATGGCGAACAGACCATGACCGCATGGATCTACACCCCCCAGTCTGCCGACGGCATCACCTTTGCTGCCGATAGCAAAGCAACTGTTACGGTGGAACAGTTTGAGCTGAATCTGTAACCTGATATTCCCTTCATTTCTCCTTCATGAAAGCACAGCCCCGCTTTGGATTCTTCTTCACCAAAGCGGGGCTGTGTTTGTTATGTCATTGCTCTTCCAGTCTGCCGTGGTCGCAACCAAGCGAGAGATAATGTCCAATCTTCCCACCCAGCACAAGCTGGGCATACTCCAAAGACTTATTGTATAGCAGCCAGTCCAACTCTGCCCGCTGCGTCGGAGTATTGCCGTACTCGTCCTCGATGGCGGTGCAGTCGATGGCAACGGTGGTGCCATCCTCGAACCGGGCTTCCACCCGGTTGGTATCCATGTTATAGTGGCAGGAAAGCAATTTGTTCATAGGAAACCTCTTTCTATATTAAGGTGATGTCTGTTCGGTTGTCCAAATCCCTGCCATGAATCATAGTTGTGAATGTACATTTGATGCTTGGTCTAAACAGGCAAGATTTCAGCTGCCATTTTGGGCTCGAACCCGGCCATTTTCCGGACTTTGTATAAAAACTCAATGCCTGTTTTAAGGGGTTGATTTTGGCTCTGCACATTTTTGCACACTTTTTGCACACCGGAACGGCTGGATAACGGATGCAAGAGGAAACAACAGGTGCAAAGAATGCAGCGGATGCAAAATGTTAATTTACGACAAAACGCTAAAAACGACGAATTTGCGTAATTCCGGAAATTGATGATTGTTGCGCGTTGGTTTCTCTTAATCAGTGGGCCCAGGGTTCGAGTCCCTGGAGGTGCACCACAACAACAAAATCCGAACTTTTTTCCGATAGGAGAAGGGTTCGGATTTTTTGTATTCTTCGGAAAACAGAACGAATCCCTTGCTTCCATCGAAAAACGTCCTAGACCTTATCATAAGAAAGCACGACAGACCACTGTAAGAGTGCCGTAAGGCAGAAAGGACACAAACATGAAGTACGATGAAAGAGCTTGCAAATTCAACATGGACACCGGCTGCGTGGAGCTGTTGCTCCGGGATGGGAGAAAAATTTCCATCGACTGCACCGGGGTCGAGGATGCGCTGGATGTGACCATGGCGCAGCAGACGGAGCTGG
>ERZ1673699.1784-NODE-1784-length-16047-cov-4.014132_pt1 | contig 16047 bp, 13 predicted proteins | sample MGYA00580229_ERZ1673699 | MGnify/ENA primary metagenome ERZ1673699 (study PRJEB41218, sample SAMN15661785) | gut metagenome | host: Homo sapiens | place: Canada: London | collected 2015-08-20/2019-03-30 | study: EMG produced TPA metagenomics assembly of... | reverse complement strand
TATAAAAAGCTCTTTCTTACTCTGGCACAGTTAAAGAATCTTCTGTACAGCCATCTCTGGTTTTTTCATACGATATATGGTATCACCTGACAAGACATAGCTATACTAAAGACTCTCACATAAAATATGATATCGCTCAGCCCTCACAGTCGCTCCATATGTAAGTTTTGCAACTTTGATCTTAGGACTATAGAACTGCTCATCATAAAAAATATTTTTCTTTTCATCTGAAAGCAAATATACGCCATTTGCAGCAATAGTATCCATAAAGGAATCAATGCGGCTTCCAAAAATGGAAACAGATCTTGCCTGCTGACTAGCCGAAGCATAATAAGAATAATTTGTCCTTCCAGAAGCCTTTTCTGTTAAATATTCCTCTAAGAAAAACTGAATAATTTTACGCCCGTTTTCGTCAAACAGATTTTTATCCGGAATAAATTTTATATATTTTCCTAACTCAATTGTTTTTTTCTCTGTCCACTTATAAAAGAACTCATTCAGATCTCGTATTACATACGTTCTCGTCTCACCAACACGAAGCTCCAATAAAAGACCATCCTTGCATTCACCAATGCAGCATTTTGCCTGTATTGAAAGCGGCTGTTTTATATTCTGTTCAACTGGCAATGCCCGCTTTTTAAAGAAGTTCTCTTTTAGAATTTCCATCATTTCCTCATCGGTGCTTTTTAAAATACCCGGAATAAATGGATCTTCTACATTTGTTTTCTGAAGCATTAAAGGAAAAATCTCAGACTGCTTAACCACGTCTTGACCATATATCTCTACAATATACTGCATCACCACCGCTGCCACATGCTCACAGCAAAAATATTGTTTTTGAAAATGACCACACCTGCAAGCTGTCTTTACAAGCTCACCATTTTTCTCATCAAGCCAAACTACTGCATTGTAAATGCTTGTTCTCTGCATTTTTAAGCTCAGCTTTAAAAATCCATTTTCCTTTGTTTTCTCCAGTGTCCTTGTGCTATCCTTCAATATATCGATCATTCCATCTGCCAAATCTTCTTTTTTGAAGTCCGTAAGTGCATTTTTTATATTATAACTCACTTTGTTATTCCTCCTGTAAGCCGCATAAACTCATTCTTCGTATGACCATAATACTCAGGACGCCTTATCGTTGCCTCTAGCTTTTCAAATGCATCTCCTAAAATTTTCACACTGGCTGTTCCATTTATAAAACAATGTCTGTGATTATATACCACCTTCCTTGGACTCTCACCATTAATACATTGCAGCATCATCTCTGTGACTAATTTATTTTCATCTTCAAATCTCCTGCAGTTATCGACCAACACAGAAAAAAACATCTTATAACTAGGCAGAGAATAATCAATTCCATCAAACTGCAGTAATTTTATCTCCTCTCCACCTGGTATATAATAAGGAATCTCCTCAAAGTTCTTTTTCACCTGCTGTATGATCCAATCCTGGTCACTTGTAGGTTTAAAAAATACATTTGAGACACTTGACCACATATATCGCCATCGTCCTTCTTTTGCCCGTTCAGCAAACATATCCCAATATTGTTTTTTTGCCTCTTGCGCTATGATTTTTTTATAATTGGCATCAATTAACGCACTGTAGTGCCAATAACTGGCAAATCCGTATAGATTCACGCATGCAGCAATTACAGCCTGTGCAACCTGAAAATTTCGAAGCGAACTTTTTTCTGGCTCTTTCATAAATTTGCCTGCTCCCATTGCAAGTTCAATACTCATATCAACTGTGATAGAACCGCTATAATCTACATCAATAGAAACCAATCCGTATTTCTCTAACGTTTCATATTCCAAATAGTCTTCGATACTTCTTGAAACCGTTCCACCTGAAGCATACAGTTTTAAAAATACATCAAATTCAGTCAAACTAATCTGTTCAAAAATATGCAACATAACATCTGTTTTTTCTATATAATCCTGCAAGATTAGTTCAGCTCTTTTTCCCTTTTGAATATTGGTCGGATGGTTCATATCTAAATTTTTTTCAATTTCTTTTAGCTCATCTACCCTCATTTGTTTTAAACTGTCCAAACAACTTTTCATCTGCACAAGTGTGGACGAATCAAGTTCAATACCTTTTTTACCAGATGCATGATTTTCTTTCGATACCCCAAACTCACTAAAAAGTAAATTAAGCTTTAAATTAACAGACTGTTTCTGAACCTGCAAATCCTGTAAGCTGTACCAGCTATTTGAATAGCGATTAAATTCTGCTACTTCTTTTCTCCCATTCCCAATATTTGTTCCCTGAAAACGCAGTAGTATTGGATATTGGACTGTTTTTTCGTCAGAAAGTCTGTTTTCTTTTGAAACAAGTTCAATACGCCACTCCCAGCATACTTTATCATTTTTTTTAACGATACATGACAACATTTTTTCTGAATCAGGCACAGACTCACTAAGCATAATTTCATCAACTTGTTGTGTTTTCTTTAATTGAACTCCATCTTTAAAAAATAAGGTATCAAAACCAGGTGTATCCATATCCACACATACACAAATCACCCTATACAATTGCTGTAGGGTGATTTTTTCTGGTACCGCAATCTGCCTTATAACATGTGGATTTGAATATTGCAGCGTACATTTTAGTTCCATCTGATATCCTTTCTTTCGTTAACGATTTTTTTAAATTATTATACCATCAACCCTTTTGGTTGTCGATAGTCAAACTTGAATTAGCGTCCGCCATTGACTTTTCCTCCAAACTGCGCTACTATTTTGATGTTAATCATTTGAGAGGAGAAAATTTGTTATGCCTATTCGAATACCCGATTCGCTTCCAGCTCATGCCATACTGGAAGCTGAAAATATATTTGTTATGACTGAACACCGTGCGATGCATCAGGATATACGTCCGCTTAATGTTTTGATTTTGAATCTGATGCCAACAAAAATTATTACTGAAACACAGCTTCTGCGTAAGCTCTCCAACACACCACTTCAGATATGTGTTGACTTTTTACAGACAGCAAGTTACACTTCCACACACACAGATCCTGAACATTTAAAACAGTTTTACTACACCTTTGACCAGATCAAGGATCGCCGTTATGACGGCATGATTATCACTGGTGCACCGCTTGACTATGTGCCATATGAAGAAACTGCCTACTGGGATGAGGTCTGCAAAATCATGGAATGGACAAAGACACACGTTCACTGTACATTCCATCTGTGTTGGGGAGCTTATGCCGGACTCTACTATCACTACGGCATTAAAAAATTTGATCTTAACAAGAAACTGTTTGGCATCTTTCCACATCAGATTTTAAAGAAGACATCACCGTTATTTCGCGGTTTTAATGATGAATTTCTTGCACCTCATTCCCGCGCAACAGATGTGAATGTTTCTGATGTAGCAGCCGTACCAGAGCTTGAGATAATGGCTCTTACAAAAGAAGGCAGTCTTGCCATTGCTAAGACAAAAGACAGCAGACAGTTCTTTGTCACCTGTCATGCCGAATATGATGCCAATACTCTTGCACTTGAGTATAATCGTGATATGGAAAAAGGTCTTACAAGCGTTGATCTTCCAATCAACTATTTTCCAGATGATGATCCGACAAAGGCACCAGTTGTCACCTGGCGCTCTACAGGACAGCTCTTATATTCTAATTGGCTAAATTTCTATGTTTACCAAAGCACTCCTTACGATATCAAAGACATCAAATAAAAAACACAGGTACAAGACATCTGCCTTGTGCCTGTGCTTTTTTATTTAATTACTTTGCTCTTTGCCGCCTTTTTTTCAAATGCATGCGTCCAATCTGAGAAAATTAAAAACAGTAAAAATACAATGCTGCTGCAGCTCCAGGTCAGCGGATAAGCCCAGCTGATCATTGTAAATTTTGGTATAAACTCCAGTGCTGTTGTCACATAGACGATTCTAAGTCCACACCAGAAGGCGAGCATTGCTGCCATAGGAATGATTGATTTTCCACAGCCTCGAAGAACACCTGCTGCACAATGTGAGAAAGCAAGCAGGCAGAAAAACAGCGTTGTCACATGCGCATGCATTTCTCCATATGAAACGGATTGTTCCTCATCTACAAAAAAACGAAGAAGCGGCTCAATTCCAATATAGAAGCCAATTCCAATCAGCTCTGCCACAGCGACGCCTGTGATAATTCCAAATACTGCACCCTTCTTTGCACGGTTATACTCCTTCGCGCCAAGATTTTGGCTGATAAATGTAGGAAGTGCCATAGACATACAGGTAATTGGGAGAAATGCAAATCCCTCAAGCTTACTATATGCACCAACACCGGCCATTGCAAATGAGCCGAATGAATTGATATTTTTCTGAATAACGATATTTCCAATACTGATAACAGAATTTTGAATACCTGTCGGAAGACCCTGTGTTATTACCTCATGCATCATAGGACCATTATAGTGAAGCTTTTTAAAATCAAGACGTGCAACTCCCTCCATTTTACACATACGATAAATGCACATTACTGCACTTACACCCTGCGCAATGATTGTTGCCGCTGCTGCGCCGCCTACACCCCAGTGGAACACAGCAACAAATAATAAATCAAGCACTACATTGATTACAGATGAAATAAACAGATAATACAGCGGATGAAGGCTGTCACCAAGCGCTCTCATGATTGACATACCAATATTATACATGATAATAGTTGATACGCCTGCGAAATATACACGCAGATACAATAGTGATGCCGGAAGCACATTCTCTGGTGTCTGCATCAGACGAAGCAAAACTGGAATCAAAATAAGTCCTACAATTGTAGAAAGGGCTGATGCGATAAGTCCAAATAAAAAGTTTGTATGAATGGCAACTTCCACGCTTTTTTCATCACGTGCACCAAAATATTTTGAAATAACAACGCCGCCTCCAATGGCAATTCCATTGAAAAATCCAATAATTAAAAAGGTTAGACTTCCTGCTGAGCTGACTGCTGCAAATGAATCGTTATCTGCAAAATTTCCCACAACCCATGCATCTGCCACATTGTAAAACTGCTGCAATAGTTGGCCTAAAAATAATGGAATAGCAAATGCTAAAATTCCCTTTGCTATTGAACCTTCTGTCAGCAAACCTGCATTTTTCTTTCCTTTCGCCGTTATTCCCATTTTTATTTCCTCCCTGTTTTCCCCGACAATAGCGGTGTTTTATTTTATATTCTCGTCTGACAGTACTTCTTCTAATGCAGCTATCAAACGATCATTTTCCTCTTGTTTTTTTACTGCAATGCGATAATACCCTGATTCAAGTCCTTTATAATTACTGCAGTCCCGAATCAGCATTTTTTTCTTTAGCAGCATTTCATATAGATTCTTCTCTGAATAAAAAAGCAAATAATCTGCCTCCCCCTGCCACACAGTAAGACCGAGCAAACGAAGCTTTTCTGTAAGGTATTCCCTCTGTTTTTCTACATATTCTGATGTTTTCTGTACAAACTCATCTTCCTGTAGTGCCGCTGCTCCCGCATACTGTGCTAAGAGCGATACATTCCACTCTGGGAGCTGTTTTTTCAGACATGACACCATTTTTTCAGATGCCGCCAGATAGCCTAGGCGCACACCCGGTATCCCGTATATCTTTGTAAATGCACGCACAACAATCAAAAACTGTGAATGAATCGCAGTTTTTATAAGGCTTTCACTTTGACGCTTCGTAAATTCAATAAAACATTCGTCAATCACCAATGTAATTCTATGTTCACAGCAAAGAAAAACAATCTGTGAGATAATATCAAATGAAATACATACTCCTGTTGGATTATTTGGATTTGCAAGAAAAATCAAATCTGGCGCTTCGTGCGCTTTTATCTGTCTGATCAATTCCTGCACAAAATGCTCTGTCAGTTCAAAATTATCTTCTTTTTTAAGATAATAATAGCATACCTGACAGTCCTCACATGCTGCTGAGTGCTCATAGCCTGAAAAGGACGGTGCAAGCACAAGTACAGTCTTTGGCTTTCTTGCATGGATAATCGCCACAAAAAGCTCTGATGCACCATTTCCAAATAGAATACATTCCTGCGGCACATCAAGCTTTTTCGCCATTGCTTCACTAAGCTTTGAAACTTTTTCATCTGGATATTGAGTGCATAAAAAAATAGCATCGCCAAGTGCCTTTTTAACACCATCTGGCATGCCAAATGGATTTATGTTTACTGAAAAATCAAGCTCTACCTGATTACGATATACATCTCCACCGTGTACGCTTTTTTCTGTATGCTTGTCCATTTTTGCCCCCTTTGATACCAGATTGTTATCCTATGAAATTTAACAATATCATCAATATTACGCAGATTACCTCTCCAAGAACTGCAGCCGCATACATCAGATAATTGCACCGGCAGATATCCTCTGGCAAAACTGCCCTTTTATCATCACCGATATATGGCTTTTTAATGACTTTACTGCCATAAATGGTGTCGCCTGCCAGACGAATGCCAAGTGCACCTGCGCATGCAGCTTCTGTATGTCCGGCATTTGGACTCGCATGCTTTTTTGCATCTCTTCTCCAGATATGCCATGCATCTTTAGTATTATATACTGCTTTTTCTTTGCTGAAAATCCTAGTCACACTAAGAAAAGCGCTTCCTGCAATTAAAAGAAGTGCACTGATTCTTGCCGGAACCCAATTGATGACATCATCTAATTTTGCTGCTGCACAGCCAAAATACAGATAACGGCTGCTTTTATAGCCTACCATTGAATCCATCGTATTGACTGCTTTATAAATCATGCCAAGCACCGGGCCGCCAAGTGCCGTGTAAAGCATAGGCGCAATCACACCATCAGATGTACTCTCTGCCACTGTCTCTACTGCAGCACGCGCCACACCTGCCTCATCTAAGACATTTGTATCTCGTCCTACAATCATAGAAACAGCATATCGTGCACCTAAAAGATCATTTTTTTTCAATGCGGTGTATACCTTTGTGCTCTCTTTTTGCAGACATCTTGCCGCTAAAATCTGATATGTCATAATTGCTTCGACTACAAAACCAGCAATTGGGTGAATTGCGTAAGCTCCCAAAAAGATGATTCCTGATACAATAGCTGTCGCTGCCAACACATAGATTACAAGAAGTATTCCTTTTCTGCGCTCACTTCGTATTGTTGCATCATCTTTTACGCCTGCACCATTTGGGGCATCGGCCTTTTTTTCTTCACCCTTATGCTTTTCTCCCATAAACTTTTTATCAAGAAAACTAATAAGATTTCCCACAAACCGTACAGGATGCGGCATCCAGTATGGATCACCGAACAAACAGTCCAGCAAAAAACCGCTGACAAATGCCAGCATATGTAATGTTATTGTCATTTGTCTTTTTCCTCTGCCTCTTCCATTGCAATTGGTGTCAGTTTTTCTAACTGCACATTGTTGTTTTTTATCGACAGCTCAATTTCATAGCCCTGACCATTTTTTACCTGATAGTCATAATAATCACCGCCTGTAAGACTGCTCATTATAGCCATGATCGTGCCGCCGTGAACAATACAGACTGCACTTTTTTGTTTATAATCTTTCATACATTCTATGCAAAATTCAAGTCCTGCCATTGATCTTTTCACAAATTCATCACGGCTTTCTCCACCAGGAAATGCAGTCACACCGCCGCTATCTATCCAGCGCTGATAATCAGGATCTCCATTTAAATCCTGATAATTTTTTCCTTCAAAGCGTCCAAAGTCAATTTCCTTCCATTCAGGAAGTAAAATAGCTCTTGTATCCGGATACAAAATATCCTTTGTCTGAAGGCATCGAAGCATTGGACTTGAGAAAATAAGAAGATTATCTTTTTCTTTTGGATATCTTCCAGCTTCATTATAAAAAATAATCTGCTCTCCTCCTTCATTTGATAATGGCTCGTTTGTATTTCCAAGATAGGCGTGACGCTTGTTGGACTTCGTGGCCCCATGGCGAATAATATAAAGTGTGATTGTCATTTCAGCCGCTGTCCTAGTCCACATAATATACGTTCCACCCTTTCTGCCTGCTTTGCAAGCTCTATCATAAGCCGCCCTGTCTGCTCACGCCAGATGCGCTCTTGCTTTTTTATCGGCACAATACCGTTTCCAAGTTCATCACAAATTACAATTGCATCAGGATTACTCTTAATCCAAGAAAGAATTGTCGTCTGTATTTTCTCTTCCTCCATACCCTACTAATAAATCCCTAACCCACAGATGAAGATGATTTAAGATTAATACATCACATTCTGTTTCTAAAAGCATTTTTTTATAATGTGAATCTGCGCAGTCAATCACCTTTACAAAAAGCTTCTCTGTCTTTTGATTTTCGTTGTATCTGCACTTCACATATTCAAGCTTTCCTTGTGCGAAACCACCTATATATAGTTCCATGAAAATGTCCTTTCTTATAAGCAGGCAATTGCCGCCATAACCATCAGTGCACCCTCACACAGCGTTACAAAATATCCGGCGAGATCACCTGTGATGCCGCCAAATTCCTTTTTGCTCTTATAATAGTAATAGCCAAACACTGCCAAAGCACATATAAGCTGCATAATACCTGCCTTTGGATCCATCAAAATTTGCCATAATACGCAAAACGCTAACTCTGCATACAGGCTTCTCTTTACTATTTTCTCCTGTGCCGCATCTGCAAACATATACAGCGTTCCTTCTTTTTTTGCACACGGAAACGAGACAACTGCAATTGCACTGAAAATACGCGACAAAAAATATGCACCGCAAAATGATGCCATAACTGAGTAATTTTTAATCTCAGAATATGCACCTGCTGCTATCAGCACATAAAGAACAGTCATAATCACGGCAAATGCACCAATATGAGAATCCTTTAAGATTTCTAGCTTTTTCTCGCGGCTTCCATAAGAATGAAGCGCATCCATCGTATCCATATAGCCATCCATATGAATACCGCCTGTCACCAAAAGAATGATTGCCAGGCCAACAAATGCAAAACACATTTTTCCAATGCCAAATTGCTGGCAAAAAAGCCACCAGCACCATGATAACAGTCCTATTACAATTCCAACAAGAGGAAAGAAACACATTGAATAGCGCATATCTTCTTCCTTCCACTCAAACTGCACCATAGGAATTTTGGAATACATAGAAAAAGCAATTGCAATTGATTTTCCGATTTTTTTACATAGATTCATTTTTATAATCCTCTGTTAATTACTCTATTTTTATGATCATCTTACTTTTTCCACATGACAGGGCATCCCGCCACAACTTCTGTGACCTCATCTGCCCACGCAGCAAGCTCAATATTTATGCGCGCCAGTGCACGTATATAAGCCATTGTAGATTCATCATATGTGATTCCATCGTCAAACACATTGTTTGTCACGATGACAAGCTCACGCACTGACTGTGACAGCACTTTTAATCCAGACACAACACGCCTTACAACTTCGTCCTCGCTTCGCTGTCCATTTTCATCGAACATTTCATTGGCAGTAAGATTAGACACACATTCAACAAGTGCTACACATGACATCTTATCACTGTCTTTAAATTTTTTCAATGCCTGTTCAATCTGCACCGTCTGCTCTGATGTAATAAACCCTTTTCCTGCACGCAGCCTTCTATGGCGCTCTACCCTTTTTTTGCCTTCTTCTCCATATACCTGCATCGTGGCAATATAATAGCGGCTTCTGATATTTTCAAACCCAGACAGCAATAACTCTGCATAGGCTGATTTTCCGCTGCCGCTTCCGCCTGTTACAAGATAAATCATTTTATTTGCCTTTCCTTTTTAACTAAGACGTTCATATGGTGCCATCTCCAGACGTGAAAAATCTGTACGACCATTATATACTGACATTGCAAGATCAAGAAGCGAAAATACCATAACTGCACCTGTTCCTTCGCCAAGCGCCAGATCTCCATGGATGACTGGCTTGATCCCTATTTCTTTTAAAATTGCCTTTGCCGCCGGTTCTTTTCCCAGATGAGATGCTATCATAAAATGCTCTGTACCAGGAATAATACGCTTTGCAAGAAGTGCTGCTGCACCGCTTATTAGACCGTCCAAAACAATAGGCACATGATACATTGCACCTCCTATAAAAACTCCTGTCAAACCTGCAATATCAAAGCCGCCAACAGTCTGAAGCACCGTAAATGCATCTGCCTTATATAGATCGTATCTGTCAATTGCCTCTTGAATGACCTGTTTTTTTCTGCTTAACCCCTTGTCGTTTAATCCAGCTCCTCTTCCTGCTGTCTCACTGGCTAACCTATGAAGAAGTGCCGCTGTCACTGCACTGCTTGTTGTCGTATTTCCTATACCCATCTCTCCTGTTGCGAGTATCTGATAGCCATTTTCCTTACACTGCTTTACAAGGCGCACACCTGTATCAATCGCATCTAATGTCTCTTTTTCTGTCATGGCAGGCTCTTTTGCAAAGTTTCGCGTACCACAGGCAATTTTTTCATCTAACACACCATCTATTTTACATGAAGCAGCTATTCCAATATCTACTGGAATAACATCTGTATGTGATGCTGATGCCATACGGCAAACGCTCGATTCACGCCTTCCCATTGACTGTGCAACGGCAAGCGTAACTTCCTGCCCTGACTGACTGATGCCTTCCCTAACAATACCATTATCAGCGCACATCACAATAACCGCCCTCTTAGAAATACATACATTGGTACTTTCCTCTATAGCACCAATCTGTGATATAACATGCTCGAACCAGCCTAGCCCGTCAAGCGGCTTTGCCACTCTATCCCAGTTTGCTTTTACTGCATCATACATTGATTGATCCGGCGGTGTAATTTTATATTTTTCTCTTAAAAACTTAATTGCTTCCATATATAGATGACTTTAATCCTTTCTTTCAGCGCAAGTTAAATTTTTGCTTCCCGTAAAATGCTGTATACAAAATCCATGGCCATATGCTGGCGAATGGTGTCTGCCAATAAATCATATTGTGACTCCTGAAACTTTTTATAATCAAAGCCACTCTGCAGTGCCTCTAATGTCACATTCTTTTTGTCTGCAAGCATCTTTACAAGCTTCCATGCAAGATCGCCTTCATCAAACAAACCATGAACATAGCTGCCGCACACCATACCATTCTCGCTGCATACCACAGTTGGAAGATCACTAGATGGCTGCTTTTGGGACTGACCTACTTTTTTCTCTTTTGAGCTTGCAGCATTGACGGCTGTTGACTTTCCCATATGAATCTCATAGCCCTCATATGGACTGCCATTTAAGCAGGACCAGACTCCACTCAAATGATCAATTGTTCCTGTCACCTGTAATCTCGTCTTTTCTTTTGTGAGAGTCGTCTGAATCGGAAGAAGTCCCATTCCCGGCGCATCCATTCCCTGCTCGATGCCAAATGGATCAGCAATCGACTCGCCAAGCATCTGAAATCCTCCGCATATACCAATCACCGGTGTCGTTTTTGAAAGCTTTTTAACTGCTGCCTCTATTCCGCTTTGACGCATCCACAAAAGATCACCAACTGTATTTTTGCTTCCTGGAAGGAAAATGCAGTCTGGTGTTTCTAGCTCTCTTACATTATGTACGTAGCGCACGCTTACTCCCGAAAGCTGCTCAAACACATCAAAATCGGTATAATTTGACATTCGCGGAAGACGAATTACTGCGAGATCAATCAGTCCCTTTTGGCTTTGCTCTAGCTTTTCACTTAGGCTGTCTTCCTCTTCGATTGCCACCTTCATATATGGAATGACGCCTGCTACCGGCACATGACCACGCTCTTCAAGCATCACAATTCCTGGATCTAAAATTGTCTTATCTCCTCTGAATTTATTGATGATAAGACCCTTTACCAGCTCTTTTTCATCTGGCTCAAGAAGCATAAGAGTACCAAGAAGCTGAGCAAACACTCCGCCTCTGTCGATATCACCAGCTAAAAGCACAGGTGCACCTACAATCTTTGCTAAACCCATGTTGACTATATCATCTGCCTTTAAATTAATCTCAGCCGGACTTCCTGCACCCTCGATTACGATGATATCTGCCTGTTCCTCTAGCTTTTTAAAAGCATGAATAATATCAGGAATCAGTTGCTTTTTGTAGGCAAAATATTTTCGTGCCGGCATATTGGAGACTGGCTTTCCATTTACAATCACCTGTGACCCCATGTCACTTACTGGCTTTAATAAAATTGGATTCATATAAACTGATGGCTCTATCCCTGCTGCTCTTGCCTGAACTACCTGAGCACGTCCCATCTCAAAGCCATCCTTTGTAATAAAAGAGTTTAATGCCATGTTTTGTGACTTAAACGGTGCCACCCGATAGCCATCCTGCTTAAAAATACGGCAAAGTCCTGCCGCAAGCAGACTTTTTCCTGCATTTGACATCGTGCCTTGAATCATAATTACTTTTGACATGCATTATTCCTCCGTTTTTTTGCTGTTTTCTACTTAAATGAATAATTTACACTCAATATCATTTATTGTATCGCATATGAAAAACAATTACAAGTGGAAGGCAAAAAATAATACAATAAGGGCAGACCTTAATTAGGTCTACCCTTAATACAAGAGCTATATAGTTGTCATTATTACGTAAATGGTGATGAGACGCATGCACTTTACTCGAGATTCGTATATCCCATCAAGCTTTCGTCGACTGCCCTCGCTGCTTCTCTGCCCTCGCGGATCGCCCATACAACAAGCGATTGTCCACGGTGCATATCACCTGCTGTAAATACGCCCGGCTCAGAGGTTTCATATGAATCTGGTGCTGTCTTTACATTTGTTCTTTGTGTCAGCTCTACGCCAAATGCATCTGATACATAGCTCTGGCAGCCAAGGAAGCCTGCTGCGATCAGTACTAGCTCGGCTTCGAGTGCAAATTCACTTCCCTCTACAGGCACCATCATCATGCGTCCTGTTGCTTCATCCTTTTTTGATTCGAGTTTCACGCAGATTAGTCCGCAAAGCTTTCCGTCTGCATCCTTTACAAACTCCTTTACGGTTGTCTTGTAGATACGAGGATCTGAACCAAATACGGCAATTGCTTCTTCCTGACCATAATCTGTCTTGCAGACTCTTGGCCACTCTGGCCACGGATTATTTGCGGCACGTGTGAGCGGCGGCTGCGGCATCATCTCTAACTGTGTAACAGATGCACAGCCCTGACGAATTGCAGTTCCTACGCAATCATTTCCAGTATCACCGCCGCCGATGACAACGACATGCTTATCCTTTGCAGAGATATAATTTCCATCTGCAAGATTAGAATCAAGTAAACTCTTTGTCGTGCGTGACAGATAATCAACTGCAAAATAAATACCCTCTGCATCTCTTCCCTCTGCCTGAATATCTCTTGGATTTGATGCACCACACGCTAAAATCACGCTGTCGTATTGTGATTTAAGATCCTCTGCACTTATATCCTTTCCTACATTCACACCAGTCAGGAAATGAATGCCTTCTGCCTTCATAAGCTCCACGCGGCGCTTTACAAAACGCTTTTCCAGCTTCATATTCGGGATTCCGTACATCAAAAGGCCGCCTGGACGATCTGAACGCTCATACACAGTAACTTCATGGCCTCTCTTATTTAACCAGTAGGCAGCTGACAGACCAGATGGACCAGAGCCTACAACTGCAACGCGCTTTCCTGTGCGTGTCTTTGGCGGATTTGGCGCCAGATATCCGCTTTCATATGCATTCTCAATGATGGACAGCTCGTTCGCCTTTGTTGTAACTGGCTTTCCATTTAAGTTACATGTGCAGGCTGCCTCGCATAGTGCCGGACAAACTCTTCCCGTAAACTCCGGGAAGCAATTTGTCTTTGTCAGGCGATTAAATGCCTGTACCATATTTCCAGTATATAAAAGATCATTCCACTCTGGAATTAGATTGTTAAGCGGGCAGCCGCTTGCCATACCAGAAATCATTTTTCCATACTGACAAAACGGCACACCGCAGTCCATACATCTAGCTGCCTGCTGTTTTCTCTCAGTCTCAGACAGCTCCTCGTGAAATTCATTATAGTTTTGGATTCTTGCCTTTGGTGAAGAAGCCGGGGCATCTTCTCTGGCATATTCCATAAATCCTGTTGGCTTTCCCATTGTCTTCTCCTCCTTTATTTTCTTCCGGCATTTGCATAGAATGCCTCGATCTGTGCCTGCTCGCTGCTTAAGCCCTTCTCCTCCATCAGAACGATGGCATTAAGCATACGCTTATAATCATTCGGGATAATCTTCTTAAACTTCGGCAGATACTCGGAGAAGTGTTCCAGGATATACTTTCCTTTTGCAGAGCCTGTTGTCTTTGCATGCTCTGTGATCATCTCCTTTAATTCCTGTACATCGTATTTATTTGTAAGCTCCTCAATACTGATCAGTGACTTATTCAGTCTTGTGTAGAGATCATTGTGCTCATCAAGCACATAAGCAATACCGCCGCTCATACCAGCTGCAAAGTTCTTTCCCGTCGGTCCAAGGATGGCAACGCGGCCGCCTGTCATATATTCACAGCCATGATCACCCACACCTTCAACAACAGCAATTGCACCAGAGTTTCTTACAGCAAAACGCTCACCTGCCACACCTTCGATAAATGCCTTTCCGCTTGTCGCACCATAAAGCGCAACATTTCCAATAATGATGTTTTCATCTGGCTTGAATGCTGCCTTCTTTGGTGGGAATACGACAAGCTTTCCACCTGAAAGTCCTTTGCCAAAGTAGTCATTGCTGTCTCCTTCAAGTGTCATTGTAAGACCCTTAGGTATAAATGCACCAAAGCTTTGTCCGCCGCTTCCCTGTGCATGAACAGTAATTGTATCCTCTGGCAGTCCGTCTGGATGAAGTCTTGTTATCTCGGCACCAAGCTGAGTACCAAATGCACGATTTACATTGCCCACATGAATATCAAGTGTCTTTGCATGGCTGCTCTTTACAGACGGCATAAGCTTTTTAATAAGTACACTCTTATCAAGTGTTTTTTCCAGCTCAAAATCATATACATTCTTATGATAATAACCTGCTACTGATGCATCACTGTACGGATTATCAAGGATGCGGTGCAGATCAACCTCATTTGCTCTCTTATTTGCAAAATCCTTTCTCTGGTATAAAAGATCGGTACGGCCAATAAGCTCATCAACAGTGCGCACACCAAGTTTTGCCATATATTCACGCATTTCCTGAGCAACGAAACGCATAAAGTTGATTACATACTCTGGCTTTCCACGGAAGTTTTTTCTTAACTCTGGATTTTGTGTAGCCACACCAACAGGACAGGTATCAAGGTTGCAGACACGCATCATGACACAGCCCATTGTAACAAGCGGTGCTGTTGCAAAGCCATACTCTTCTGCACCGAGAAGAGCAGCAACTACTACATCATGACCATTCATAAGCTTTCCATCTGTCTCTAAGATAACACGGTCACGAAGACCATTCATTATTAAGGACTGATGTGTTTCTGCTACACCAAGCTCCCAAGGAAGACCAGCATCATGGATTGAGTTTCTCGGTGCGGCTCCTGTTCCACCGTCATAGCCTGATACAAGAATAACCTGTGCACCTGCCTTTGCCACACCTGCTGCAACAGTTCCAACACCTGCCTCAGATACAAGCTTTACTGAAATTCGTGCCTGATCATTTGCATTCTTTAAATCATAGATCAGCTGTGCCAAATCCTCGATTGAATAAATATCATGATGCGGCGGCGGAGAAATAAGTGCAACTCCAGGTGTTGAATGTCTTGTCTTTGCAATCCACGGATACACCTTTCCTGCCGGCAGATGACCACCCTCGCCAGGCTTTGCGCCCTGTGCCATTTTAATCTGAATTTCCTTTGCGCTCGTCAGATAGCGGCTTGTAACGCCAAAACGACCTGAAGCAACCTGCTTGATTGCTGATGAACGATTCAGTCCGTCCTTGCCGATTGTAAGACGCTCTAACGCCTCACCGCCTTCACCGCTGTTGCTCTTTCCATGAAGAGTATTCATTGCGATTGCAAGTGTCTCATGTGCCTCCTGAGAGATAGAACCATAGGACATAGCACCTGTCTTGAAACGTCTTACGATGCT
>ERZ1673699.1783-NODE-1783-length-16055-cov-3.153563_pt1 | contig 16055 bp, 7 predicted proteins | sample MGYA00580229_ERZ1673699 | MGnify/ENA primary metagenome ERZ1673699 (study PRJEB41218, sample SAMN15661785) | gut metagenome | host: Homo sapiens | place: Canada: London | collected 2015-08-20/2019-03-30 | study: EMG produced TPA metagenomics assembly of... | reverse complement strand
GAACGATAAACCTATCGTAAAATTCCTGAACATTATGGTATTGCTCAGTAGCATACTGGTTCTGGTAATTATTTCTATCGAATTATTATCTGCAACAACGATTTTATCCGAACGCTTTATTCTGAATACCCATTTAATGGTCTGTACGATTTTCCTGGCAGATTTCTTTGTCCGCTGGTATTTTAGTCAGGAAGGATGGCACTTTCTGGGTCATCATATCTTTTTATTATTGATTTCTATCCCCTATCTGAATATCGTATATATTTCTTCCGCCCATCTTTCCCATGCCACCTGGGTTTTACTGCGTTTAATTCCTATCGCCCGGGGTATCTACGGTATATCGATCATCGTCAGCTGGATGACCCGCAGTAAAGTAACCAATCTGTTCGTCACCTATCTGTCCATCGTCTTTGTTATCATTTATTTTTGCAGCATCATGTTCTACTTCGTCGAGCATGGCCCAAACCCCATGGTCAAAGACTACTGGGATGCCTTCAACTGGTCATTGATGAACGTCACTACCGTCGGTTCCAACATCTTCGGCGTCACAAAATTAGGCCAATCGCTGGCTGTTATCTTAGCCGCCTCTGGCATGGTATTTTTTCCGATTTTTACTGCATTCGTAGTGGACAACTTCCAAAAAAAGCGGAAAGAAGCGGAAACACCGACACACAATTGATTCTAAAGACCTGAAACAGTATTTCTGTATCGTTTTTAGTTACAACAGTCAGACTTGACTTTTAAAACCTTTATAACCGTTAAAACCGCCGCTACTATTTAAAAAGTACGCTTATGAGTGCAAATATGTATATAACTACCTAATATAATAACCGGGCAGCTTTTCTGCCCGGTTACATTTTCCGGCCCAAATACCGGCAATAGTAGGATGCCCAAAAACCTCCCCTGATTATTGGGGAATGGTCTGGGTCTTACATTTAAAATCGATGTATCTGCCGGAGGCTCCAGCAATATTCATAATACCTTTCCGGCCGTCTTCCGTTATAAAACCTATATTATCACCTTTTTTTACCTGAATTTTCGTTACTGTATTTGTAAAATCTATGGCTAGAATCTCTTTATCTTTCACCTTTGTAAAATTTATATCCTCCAGTTTTACCATACGGGTTCTCCGCATCTCCGTCAGTACATAATCCGTAATTCCCTGCCCTTTCAGTCTTTCAACGACCTCCGGATCTGTGGGTGAATAGATAAAATATTCCCTGGCGCCGTCAGAAATAGAATAAAAATCAATATAAGGAATATTCCTCTTATAATAAGTAGCTAAGTTGGGATTTACACCATAAAGAGCATCTTTTTCCGAAGAGTAAAAAGCATAATTCTTGGAAGTATAGGTATTGGCAAAAAAGAGCCCTTTCTTACTTTCTTTATAATTAGCAACCAGCATCGAAGAGGTTATAGTCTGGAATTTCCCATTGACAGCAGTCACCGTAAAATCCAGGCTGATTGATTCTCCGGGCAGAGGAGGAACAACGATGGGATATTCTATAATTGCAGTTTTCACCGGACGGCTTAAATATCCATTTGAATCCACTGTAACAGAGTCCACTAATACAATTGTCGGTAAAGCCGGAGCAGAATCCAGTTCATGACTAACATTCGAAATAACAACCCGTTCAAGTCCACTCATACTCTGCGCCATCAATTTATATACATACACATCCTTGGGATTTGCATAAGGTTCTTCTATGGCTTCCAGCATAATCAGACGCAGATTATCTTTTTCTTCAAAACGATCATCGATACTGTTACACCTCCAGCAACAACATCCTAATAATAGAATCAATATATATTTAAATCTCATAACAAGCAATCTAAAATCATTAAACATTCATTACTCCCGTATAAACACCGGATTAGGCTCCATCAGGGTATTGTAACTTACCTCATCGTCCGGAATCTGCCAGGCTAACTGTTTATCATCTGAATAAACAGGATTCAGTTCCGATATCAATCTTTTACCTGAAGATAAACGCATCCGGACAGCAGCAAACCATTCAGCCCCATTTTCCAGTCCCATTTCCCGGACGATTTCATAAAATATGGTTCTGACCAAATCATCCCTGTCCGAAAAATCTTCCGCTTTTAAAAGCACATTGCCCGAACGCCGACGCAAATCATTCAAAGGAGCCAACACATCTGCAACCGACGCCCCATTATGTTCCAACGCCTCAGCCTGAAACAGTTTCATCTGAGCCAAACGCATATAAAACATCGGACAATTTCCGTCCGTACGCCATAATTTCTTTAAAATCAAAGTCTTATTTGTCGAATTAAACTGTTCATACAATACCGAATCGAAAGTCAAAGCATAACGGGTGTCATTGGTTGCGTTGAAAATATCGAGGAACTGCTCGTTGGGCTTATATTTTCCACACATCAATTTTTTTATACTGGCAACATTCATATCCACATCGGCCAACTTTTTAGCAGAAAGGAAACGGGAAAACATGATTTCAGTAGATTTATAACCGTTTTTAAAAACATTCTCAAAGCTCTCTTCCAGCTTAAATTCATAATCAGAAAGTACTTCATTTGCCAATTCCGGCACTTTTGCGTAATCTTCATCTGTTCCCCTCAGTAATAAAACTTCCACTTTGAACCCCTTTGCCAATCCTTTGGAAGCGGAAAAAACATCTTTATACCCAGGTCCGTAATCAATAGCATAATCCAAATCCTCCAGAATCAGATCATAAGTCTCCCGGACTCCGGAACGTTTCATATTATTATTACTCAGCGTCCCAGGCACACGACGCATCAATGGCCCGTATTTACTATCCAGGTCCCAGAAAAATGCATAATGCTTCATCAGATAAAGCTGAGCAAAAGCGCGCAGGAAGCGGGTTTCTGCAATAATCTCTTTTTTACGTTCTCCTACAAAGTTAGCATCGTTCACTTTTTCAATCGCTGCCAACAAATTATTGGCAGCATTAATCATTTTCCCGCACAATTTCCATTTTTCCAGCAATTCCCTGTGTTCAGAAGGAACAGACAAAGCTTCCAGATTTCTCTCATAATCTGAAGATCTGTATGTTCCCTCCAACAAACCACACCGATAGGCATCATCAACTAAATAATAAACAGAAAACACACCATAGTCCCCCAGATAAGAATATACGCCCAGCAAAGCTGTTTCAGCAGAAGCCTGATCTGTGACAGCCGTTGCATCTGAGACCTGATACTCAGGAATCTCTTTATCAAATAAAGAATTACATCCGGATAGTATGACCATCAGAACCATCACTACTATATAATCTATCTTATTCATAGGATATTTCATTACTTAACTGACAATTTAATTCCAATATTATAGGTTCTAGTCTGCGGATAAGCAGTATAGTCGACAGCAGCTCCCGCTATCTTATCGGCCCTGTTAAAACTTTCAGGATTTGGGCCGGGATAACTGGTAAATGTATACACATTGGTAATCGAACCGAATAGTTCGGCACGATCAATAAAACCTGTCCGTCTCAACCAGTTAGCCGGCAACTGATAAGTCAAAGAAATATTATTGATCTTCAGATAAGAGGCATCATGCAGCCAAAAATCTGTCATCCCGTAATTCGTACCATTCAAACGGATTTTAGGATAATCGTTGGTCGGATTTTCCGGCGTCCAACGTTTTAAGGCGATGTCTAACAAATTCTTCGGCCGGGCTGCATTAAACTGAAACTGCCTGCCTTCGGCATCCCAACTCTTCATATTCCCATAACTAAATGTTCCGGACATACTAAATGTAAATCCTTTATAAGTCAGACGGGTAGAAAAACCACCCGAAAAATCAGGCAATGAACTTCCCAGAACTGTCTTATCTTCATAATTATTCGCCGTAAAATTCACATAACCATCGTTGGATAAATCCAATAATTTGATATCTCCCGGCGACAAAACATCCGACCTGAATTTCTGTTGATAGGGCATTTCGGGATTTAAAGCCTCACAGGCTTCGATTTCTTCCCAATTCTGGAAAATGCCGTCACTCTTATAACCAAAGAACAGTCCTACCGACTTTCCTTCTTCTATCACAGTATTATTCAATGCCGGAGATCCTGGAGATGAGACATATTTAGAATCCAGTCCCGTGACTTTGTTTAAATTCTTGGAAATATTGAAAGAAAACGACCAGGACAAATTACGGGTATTAATAATTTTAGCATTGATGTCAAAATCTATTCCCCGATTCTCTATAGCTGCAAAATTTACATTTGCAGAAGGCAGGCCGATCCCCGGAGACAAGGTATACCGATAGAGCAGATCTTTTGTCTTTTTCTTATAGAATTCTAATGTCCCTGAAATACGGTTATTCTTAAAAAATCCATAATCCAAACCCAATTCATAAGAAACAGTTCCTTCCCATTTCAGGTTATTATTACCCATCGATCCCGGGACAATAGCAGGCTGATCCAGGTATTCCGTAGCATCATACAATGTTCTCCAGCCATACTCATCCACATATCCCATTCCTACCTTTCCAACGCTGGCACGCAATTTTAAAAAGTTAATCACTTTATTATGCCGGAGAAATTTTTCTTCTGTCAAATTATAAGCTACAGCCAATGAAGGAAAATAACTCCAACGATTGTCAGGAGAGAAACGAGACGAACCGTCTGCACGCCAGGATACCGTCAATAAATAACGATCATTAAAACTATAATTAGCACGGGCAACGTAAGATAACAAGAGAGCACCCTTGTCATATCCCATCTGATCTTTATAAGTAACTCCCTGCCAAATTGAAGTCTGAGTTTTATCATCAGGAAAATCAGCAAAGGTCATAGAGGCATAAGAATTTTTGGAATCTGTCAAAGTTCCCACCATTGTAATATCAAAATTGTGTTTCTTTATACGTTTCCCATACATAATCTGTCCCATCAATTCCTGATTTTCAGACAGACGTTCTGTATTCGTCAACTGACCTTTCTGTCCTTTGTATCCACCACTCCCATATAAAGTCATACTCGGATAAAAATCCCGCCCTTTACTTTGTTTATAGTTATAGGAATATTGTAATCTAAGACTCAGTCCCCCGAGCGGTCTGGCCACTAAATAAGAGGTAATATTGGCCCCCAGATCCCGGTTCACATTATCTCTTTCCTTGGCTTCAATCATAGGATTGGATTCAAACCGTTCTTCTCCCAGATACATGTATTTATGAACATAATAACTTCCATCTTCGTTGTAACAGGGTAAATCGGGCCGCGCTTCTGCAGCAACGTTAAAATTTTCCGTCTGTCCCTGTTTACTGAGATCCCCCCTGAAAGTCACTCCCATTTTCAACCATTTATTGAGATCGGTATCGAGGTTCAAATTCAGATTATGACGACGGTTGGAAGTATTTACCAGCATCCCATTCTCATCTATCAAGCCATAGGAAACAGAATAATTGGAAGAGTGTCCCCCTCCCCTCACACTGATATTATGTTTATGCACCCTGGCAGGCTGCATCAATAATTTCATCCAGGGAGTATTCACCTCTCCAAAATATCCCGGTGTGGTATAGTCCTTATAATAACGATAATCACTCAAATTCGTATACCCCTGCTCCTGGGCAGAATTACGGGTGGCTTCCAATAGCAAAAGTTTAAATTCTTCTGTATTCAGAACATTAATATCTGACACCAACTGACGTGTTCCAAAGGTATAATCGTAACTGATCAACGGTTTCTCATTCCGGCTTCCCTTTTTCATCGTGATTAAAATCACTCCGGCAGATGCCCGGGAACCATAGATTGCCGATGAAGATCCACCCTTCAATACATCAATACTTTTAATATCAGAAGGGTTCAGCTGATTGATAGAGAAATCGGAAGGCATAGGTACCTCATCGACAACAATCATAGGTGAAGTATTCCCGGATAAGGAAGCACATCCCCTGATTTGTATCTGTACTTCTTCACCGGGAGCACCACTACCGGTCAGAATATGGAGCCCCGACACCTGTCCCTGAATAATAGTACCAATGTCTGCGGCAGCAGACTCTTCAATCAAACGAGTATCTACACTGGAAACAGAACCGGTCAAATCTTTTTTCTTTACAACACCATATCCAACCACCACTGCTTCTTCCAGACTATTCTGTTCTTCTTCCAAAATTACATTACACTCCGGACCGGTAACCACAATTTCCTGAGTTCCCATCCCTAAAAATGAAAACCGTAAAGTCAAACCTATCTTAGGTAAAGAAATTTTATAGTTGCCATCAACATCGGTAACCGTGCCCATAGTAGTTCCTTTCACCAACACCGTCACTCCCGGCAATGCCTGTCCCCGGTTATCGGTCACTCGGCCGTTCACTGTACACTGTTGCTCCTGCGTCTGTTTTTTCCGGATCACCACTGTTTCTCCCTCGATGGTATACTCCAGTCCCGTCTTCCGCCCGATAAGCAGACTATCGAGCGCCTGTTGCAGCGTCACCGACTGTAAATGCACGGAAATATCCGTATAGGGCTGCAAGTCCTTAGAATTGAACAGAAAATTATAACGCGTCTGACTGCGCAATGCTTCGATCGCACGGATCAAAGATGTTTTTTCAACCTTCAGGTTGACCCGGGGTGCCGTTTTCTGCTGGGCGGTAGCCGGAAGATTCAACATTCCTCCCAGCAACAGGCAGAGCCACCATTTCAGGACCATCCTTCCCAAGCAGGAAATTTGCCTTAGATAATTTTTTTTCATATGTTTGTAAAATTAAAAGTGATTGTTGAGCAATCGGCAATCCTGTACACGGGAGATGGAGTCAGCATCGCCCGTGTTTCTTAATCTATCGGAAGGTATCGCCTTTTGCGTAACCTTAAATTAAACTATTTCAATCGCTATCAGTCCCACCGGTATGCCACTCCCCAAGCCAGACCTTTGTTCCTTGCCGTTCATAACGGATGTTCCATGCCTTGGAAAGCATATCCAGCGCCTCGTCGAGCGTCTGAGAACGGTTCATATAAATGTGTACCCGCGATTCCCGGAACAAGCTGTGGTCGTACACCATTTCCACATTATACCAACGTGCCAATTCGTCGATCACCTGGTCCAACGAAGCGTCCTTGAATACGAACTCCCCATTTTTCCAAGCCAATGTGGACACCAGGTCGGCCTTACCCACGATCAGCGCATGTGCTTCACCGGCTGCGATCCGGCATTGCTCGCCGGGTTGTAACACAACAGCCTCCTGGCCCCTGGCCACTTCCACCTTCCCATGAACCAGGGTAGCCACAGCTTCCTCTCCCCCATACGCTTTCACGTTAAACTGTGTACCCAATACCCGCACCGTCCCCTCGCGGAAATCCACCCAAAACGGGCGTTCTCTTTCCTTCGCCACCTCGAAATAAGCCTCGCCTTCCAGAAAGACCCTGCGTTCGCCGTCTCCGAAAGCCTCCGGAAACCGCAGCCGCGTCTCTGCATTCAACATCACCCGTGTCCCGTCGGCCAGCACCATCCTATACTCCCCGCCCCGCGGCACCATGATTTCGCCATAACGAACGGTATCTCCTCCCGTTCTGCTTTCCACCGCTTCCTGCCGGATCACTCCCCCCGTATCCACACGGAATCCGGGAATCGAACCGGACAACCTACAGGGCCCGAGTTCATGCCTGCTACCATCGGACAACAGCAACTGCACCGCCTGTACCCCCTGTTCCTGCCCATCCGGCACCACCCTGCCTTCACGCGTACCCGGCAACCATACGCTCCAAGCGATCCCTACCGCCAAAAACACACAAGCCGCAGCAGCAGCCCAACGGAAAATCATCCTGCGACGCCATATAGACACAGGCATCGTCTGCCAAATCCGCCGCATCCGCTGTTCTATTTCCCCATCGGGGATTTCCTCCCCGGCATAGAACCCCCGGGCATCTTCCACAAATCGCTTCCGTTCAGCCGACCCGCCTTCCCAGGATTCCACTTCCTCCCTTTCCTCCCGGGAAGCTTTTCCCATCATTACTTTTTTGATTTTATCTATTTCCATACCTCGTCATTAACCGTCTTTATAAGTAAAACAACCTTACACAAAAACAGGGGACAAGAAAAAGCATATTTTTTTTAATTTTAGTAAAAATATGTCCGATAGCCCGAACCATTCAGAAAGAAATAAGATTCCACCAACCACACACAATAATACCTCCGGTCAACATTTTGAAGAATAATACGAAATAGCTGAATAACACTGATCCGGAAATGGAATCCTTTAAATTTTACCCAAGACAGACCATAAGAAATACACCACAGGCAATGCCTCCCGTATAGCTTTGTAGGCCCTCTTGACATGGGTATGCACAGTGACTTCCGAAAGGTTCAGTTCTCTGGCAATCTCCTTATAGCTCATATCCCTGAAAATCTTCATTTCAAGCACCTTGCGCTGTTGCTCCGGAAGTTTACGCAAGCAGTCCTGCACCTTTCCGAACAGGTCCTCTCCCTCTTCGTATTGCAGGGACCCCATATAAATCAAGGCTTCGGTAAGTTTTGTCCGGTTGGTATCTTCCACACGGAGATGCTTGTAATAATTCAGGCAGGAATTTTTCACCGAAGCATAAAGATAAGTACTCACCAGTGTATCCTCCGGCAGCGTTCCCAGAACAGACCAAAAATGCATAAACGTATCCTGCACCACATCCTCCGCCATCTCCGCATTCATAAGATAAGAGAAGGCAAAACGATATAACCGGGGTCCCATTTCCTTGAAAATCCGCTCAAAAGCCCGATGAGACCGTCGCCTTAAATCTCCTGCCAATTCTGCATATAAAACTTCATCACCGTCACCACTCATAGCACAGACGTTACTGAACTGCAATATTGGTTAAAATAATTTACATAAACAATCCCCATGATCGTTTTTCCGCGGATTTCAACAGTGGAAAAGTAAATTTTACCCGGATCGAAAGTAAATAAACGCAAACCAGTAGTCTTCAACCGATAAAGCCCGGGATGTTCCAATACCCACCCGGCCTCTTTCCCAGTAAATGACCGTTCACATAGATCTCACTCCGGTTATAAATCCCTTCAAAATAAAGAAAAACCTTTTCTTACCGTTTATCTGCAGGAATCCGAAAAAAACTAAGCAGAAGCAGAGATTCGCAACAGATGCGACAAAATAATTCCTAAAACAAATTTACACCCTTTTGTATTCATAACTTCACTCTTTTATTGAGGATCCACATCACAAATGACCCGAAGTGTTCCCCACTGTTTTTCTTGTTTCAATATTCTGATTTCTTCACGAAGCCTGTTTTTCACCCCCGAACAAGAGATTCCGTTTTCCAGCTTCAATAACAAAATCAGCCGATGATACCCACCGATTTTACTAATCTCCGGAACAGCAGGCCCACACACCCGTTTGCCCAGCTGCCCGCGCAAACGGACAGCCAGCCGGTTAGCGGCATTCCGTAAAGGTACCACCTCTTTATGTCTTAGTTCCACCTGAATCATCCGGCCGAAGGGAGGATATACAAACAACTCCCGTTCTGCAGCCAATTGCTCGAAAAACGTCCGGTAATTCCCATCGGTCAGCATGGTATACACTCTGTTTTTAACATCCGCCGCCTGAATAACCACTTTCCCCCGGTCACCTTTCCGTCCACTACGCCCGCTAACCTGCAACAACATACAATAAACCCGTTCCTCCGCCCTGAAATCCGGGAAATTGACCATACTATCGGCATCTATCACTCCGACCAGCTTGACATTTGCAAAATCCAGGCCTTTAGTGACCATTTGAGTCCCGATCAGGATATCGGTCTTCCCCTGTTCAAAATCTTCGATGACACTCCTGAAACGAGACTTACTACTCATCACGTCCAGGTCCATCCGGGCTACCCGGGCCTGCGGGAAAAGCCGTAATACTTCTTCCTCTATCCGCTCCGTTCCGGGTGTTCTTTCCCGGTAATGCCCCTCCCCGCAAACCGAACAACGGTCGCTCATCGACACGATAGCCCCGCAATAACGGCAAACGAGTACATGGCGCTGCTTATAATAGGTCAGACTCACATCGCAATAACGGCATTTCGGGATTTCCCCGCAACGGTCACATTGTACATAAGAAGAATAACCTCTGCGATTCTGAAATAAAATAACCTGTTTGTGTTCGCTCAGCACTTTCTCCATCTCTTCCAGCAATAAGGGAGAGAAACTACCTTTCATCAGCTTTTTACGCCGGTATTCTCCCACATCGGCCAAACGAATTTCGGGCATCTGAATTCCACCATAACGGCTGTTCATCTGTACATACCCATATTTTCCGGTAAGCGCATGTTGAAAAGACTCGAAAGAAGGCGTCGCCGACCCTAACAGGACTCTGGCTTCCGACAATTTCCCCAGCATAACCGCAGCATCCCGGCCATTATAACGGGGTGCAGGTTCTTTTTGTTTGTAAGAAGCGTCATGTTCCTCATCCACAATAATCAATCCCAGATTCCGAAAAGGCAGAAAGATCGACGAACGGACTCCGAGTATCAATTGAAAAGGTTCGTCGCTACATTGCTTCCGCCACAATTCAGCGCGCATATTATCCGACATACCGGAATGATAAATTCCGATACGGTCACCGAAAACCCGTTGCAACCGTCTTACGATCTGTACGGTTAAAGCGATCTCGGGCAGCATATACAACACCTGCTGTCCCCGATTCAGATATTCCTGTATCAGACGAATATATACCTCCGTTTTCCCGGAAGAGGTCACCCCTTGTAACAAAACACAATCTTTTTCAAGGAAAAAATCCCGGATGCGCCCTAAAGCGCCCTGTTGTTCTGCATTGAGCTGCCAAGAACTTCCTCCGGCGTCTCCGTCTCCTCCCAACCGACTTATCTTTCTTTCTTCGACCTTCAAAATCGCTCTGTCACACAATCCTTTGAGTGTAGCGGCCGATTGTCCGGTCAAACGCAACCACTCCCCTTTTTCGATTTCAGTTTTACCCCATTCGATCCATCTGCAAAGCATAGCATATTGGGCCGGTGCTCTTTTCAAGCGATCCAACAACGCCCCCAATTCTTCCTCTGTATACTCTTTTGCCCAAGTGACGATACGCTCCTTTTTTTCCCGGAACAAGTCGTCCACTGTTTCTTTAATCTGGATGTAATTCCGGGCCAACAGATTTCTCACCAACGGAAGCCCGTTTTTAATTTTCAGATATTTCTCCGCTTCTTTCAGCGAAACATATTCGCCAGGCTGTAAAAATCGGAGTAAGATTTTTTCGTTCGTAGTCAACCCCGCATAATCCACTTCCTCCGTGGTACGGGTAATGCTGGTAAAACTCTCCAAACGGAAAGCCACCGGTAAAGCCGCCTTCATCACTTCGCCGGGAGTGGCCATATAGTACCCGCCGAGCCACAATAAAAACCTCAGGTGCAGAGCCGAAAACGAAACCTGTTTCTCGATGACATCCTCGATAGGCTTTACCTGATATCCGACAGGCGCCTGGTCATGTATACGACCGACCAAAGCGGTATACCGCTTGTTACCGGCAAACGACACCAATACCAATGTACCCTCGCGAACCTCGCTTTCCAGAGACACAGGCACCGTATAGGTATACATTCCTTCTACCGCCAGGGGCACGATGACATCAGCATATCGCATAAAAATATTTTAATACCATTTATTCACAAAATACCCGAATGAGAACTCATTCATCATGCAATAATAACAAAAATAACGGTAAGAAAGCGGGATGCTCCTACCGTTATTTCATTACCAAGACCAGATTCTATTAAATAGACAGAATCCGCACCAGATTCAATAATTCAGGATTCAGGTTTTTGGTATGCTTGATCGTTTTGTTAAAAGGAACATGAACAATCTCTTTATTCATGATTCCCAGCATAATGCTCTTCTGATCATCCATCAAAGCATCGACAGCGGCAGCACCCAACTGACTGGCCAAAACCCGGTCGAACTGAGAAGGAGAACCGCCTCTCTGCATATGTCCCAATACAGACACCCGGATGTCATACTCGGGATGTTTCTGAGCCACCTTTTCAGCAATGCTGTAAGCCCCACCTGATTTTTCACCTTCAGCGACAATTACGATTCCACTGGAGGTTTTCGGATTATAATCTTTTTCAATAAAATGTTCCAAATCGGTCAAGTCCGTTTCCACTTCCGGCACCAACACAGCTTCGGCACCGGTGGCGATAGCGGTACGTAAAGCGATAAATCCGGCATCACGTCCCATCACTTCTACAAAGAAAAGCCGGTTGTGAGCACTCGCCGTATCTTTAATTTTATCGACAGCTTCCACTGCAGTGTTGACAGCCGTATCGTATCCGATCGTCGAATCGGTACCGTACAAGTCATTATCGATCGTTCCCGGAATACCTACCACCGGAATGTCATGTTCCTGAATCAATAGTTTAGCACCGGTAAAAGAACCGTCTCCCCCGATCACCACCAAAGCATCGATTTTATGCTCTGCCAACATCTGAGCGGCTTTGGTACGTCCTTCCGGTGTACGGAATTCCATACTACGGGCAGATTTCAGAATCGTTCCTCCCCGCTGAATAATATTGCTTACATCATTGGATTTCAATCTTTTGATATCTCCCTCGATCAATCCCTGATAACCACCGAAGATACCATATGCTTCACAGCCATTAAAGATAGCTGTCCGGACTACAGCCCTAATGGCAGCATTCATTCCCGGAGCATCACCTCCTGAAGTCAGTACTCCAATTCTTTTTATTCTTCCCATAATTAAGAAAACTAATTCATTTATTGTAGTTCTATTTTATGTCTTATTTCTTCCATCACCCATGCCGGTGTAGAGGTCGCCCCACTAATTCCGACACTTTGAGCATTCTCCAACATTTCCGGCTTTACATCCTCCGCCCTTTGCACCAAATAAGTCCGGGGATTCACTTCACAACAAGTAGCGAACAATTGCTTTCCGTTCGAACTCTTTTCGCCACTGACAAAGATGACAACATCATGTTTCTGTGCGAACTCTCTCAGCTGAGGTATACGATTGGCCACTTTCCGGCAAATCGTATCGTTCACCACCACCTGTGCCCCGCCTTTCTCTTTTAGCAAAGCTGCAATAGCCTGAAAACCTTCCAGACTTTTGGTCGTCTGTGAAAATAAAATCACCGGACGCGAAAAATCGATCTGCCGGATATCCTCGGGATTCTCGATCACCAAAGCCTCCCCATTCGTCTGTCCGACCAAGCCCACGACTTCGGCATGCCCGCGTTTTCCGTAGATGACCACCTGTCCACCCTGTTCCCGGGTTTGCTCATAAGCTTTCCGGATTCTTTTCTGCAAATTCAATACCACCGGACAAGAAGCATCGATCACTTCAACCTCATTCTTTTGAGCGATCTCGTATGACACCGGAGGTTCTCCATGTGCTCTGAACAATACCCGGCAATGTTGCAATCGTGCAAACTGCTCGTGTTCTATCGTTTTCAATCCACGTAGCCTCAAACGCTCTACCTCGAGGTCATTATGCACAATATCACCGATACAATACAACATCCCCCGCTCCAATTCCTGTTCCGCTTTGCGGATAGCATTCACTACCCCGAAACAAAAACCCGAATGTTCATCGATCTCCACTCTCATATTCTATCTTTCATTTATCCTCCTGCTTCTTCCTCCTTCTTCACCTATTACTTCATACTTCTTCCAACTCTCCTCCCCCGCTGCCAGCTTTTAGCCTTTAGCTCTCCCGTCTCTAGCAACCTTGAGCCTCCCAACCTATAGCTTATAGCCTATAGCTTTTTTAGCTCTCTTAGCACGCACAAAGATATAATAATTTTCAATAAATTATCTGTGTAAATAAATATGATTCAGCCTAAAAAAGTTGCAATCGATAGAAATCCCTTTTCATAAACCAAATTCTAAAATTTTGATTATTTTTGCAAAATACATACATCATATATAAATTTTTAACCATGAAAATTCTTAAAATATCCACTATTACAGTGGCTGTTCTCGTCGCAGTGTTCATTATCATCGCTTGTATTTTTCCGCCGATCGCCAAAAACTACATCAATAAACATAGTAAAGAGTTGATCGGGCGTCAGATCAACATCAAAGGACTCTACATAAACATTTTCACCGGCTATGCCCGTATCACCGATTTCCAATTATTAGAAGCCAACGATCTGGATACTTTCGTTTCTTTCGATACCCTCAGTGTGGATATGTCTCTACATCGTCTGTTAGCGAATGAAGTCAGAATCAACCACATTAGTCTGACCAATCCCAGCGTAAAGGTACTTCAGCAAGGCAGTGAGTTCAATTTCGACGATCTTTTGGCCCTCGGGTCAACGGATACGTTATCCGCCGATAGTCCTGCTGCCCAGCCGGTGGCTTCTTCTACTCTACAATCGCCGGCCTCCGACAGCCTTTCTCCGGCCTCTCCGGCCACAACTTCGGCAAATCCCCTTGCCATTGCCCTCTATAATATCAGCATACAGGGAGGTCATATCCTTTACAAAGATTTAGAGCGTAATTCGGTTTGGCAAATGGAAAATTTCGGACTTCAGATTCCGGGGGTTTATTTCAGTGGTCAAAATACCGATGTCGGCATCGCATTGAATTTCAATGACGGTGGACATTTGCAAACGGCTATCCAATACAACATGGAAGCAGGCAATTATCTATTGGATATCGACCTGACCAATTTCTCAATCGCTCCAATCCAACCTTACCTGACAGATTTTACCCGGATCAGTACAATCGGCGGAATCCTGAATACTCACCTTAACATCGAAGGTAACGCCGAACATGTAACCGAATTAGTGGTTCGTGGCAATCTGGGTATAAACCACCTGTCACTTGCAGACGCCAGTCACAAAGAAGTCTTGGCTACCGATAGCATTTATATCGATATGGAAACGATCAACCCCGGAAAAGCTATTTTTCATTTTAACACGATCGCTGTCAACGGTATCAAAACCGGTTTCGAACTCCGTAAAGACGGAAATACCATGAGCGACCTGTTCCTAGAAACTCCCGAAGATACCGTCCGGGGGGCGGCAGAACAAACTCCAGCTGCCGGACCTCAAACTACAGCAACAGCCCCCGATTTCAAAGTCAGCACCTTCCGGATCAATAATTCGCTTTTCACCTTCAAAGATCAGACCTTGCGTCACCCCTTCACTTTCAGTCTGGAAAATATCAATCTGGTTGCCGACCAACTGAGTCTCACTCAAGAAAATAAGGCCAAAGTCAGCAGTACCCTCAAAAATGGAGGGACCATTATTTTCAACTACGAAGGGAAATTAGACGATCTCAGCAATACAGATATCTTACTCAGTATCAATAATCTGGATTTAAAAACTTTCACTCCTTATAGCATGCAATATTTCGGTTATCCATTGCAAAAAGGGATCCTTTCTTTCAGCAGCGTGAACAATATCCGTAAGAGTATGCTGGACGGACGTAATAACCTGAATATAGCCAAATGTGAAGTCGGAAATAAACACAAAGATCCGAAACCCGATTATAACATCCCATTGAAAACAGCTTTATATCTGATCAAAGACAAAGACGATCTGATTCGAATGGATTTACCTGTAAAAGGAGACATCAACTCTCCTGAATTTTCTTACCGGAAAATCATTTTTAAGACCCTGACCAATTTATTGGTGAAAGTAGCCGTTTCTCCGGTTAACTTTCTGGCAAATTCCCTCGGTTTCTCTCCAGAAAAACTGAAAAATCTTCCATTCGAAGCAGTACAGAACGACTTTACTCCTGAACAATTGACTCAAATCAACCAATTAGCCGAAATTATAAAAGCCAAACCGGAGATGACCCTACTCCTGGAACAATTTGTCAATGTACAGCAAAGTAAGGTACAATTGGCCGATTTCTATGTAAAACGCAATTATTATCTACAGCAACACCCTGAGAAATCACAGACTACCCTGTTACCGAACGACTACAGTAAAATAATGGAAATAGATCCGAAAGACATTCAATTTCTCAATTATGTCGGAACCCAGGTCAGTGAGGACAAAAAAACGGCTTATTTGGATGACCAACTTCTTTCACTGGCCGACTCGACTCAACTGAACCAACTGACCCACCAATTGATGGACAGACGCAACCAA
>ERZ1673699.1780-NODE-1780-length-16079-cov-6.193085_pt1 | contig 16079 bp, 13 predicted proteins | sample MGYA00580229_ERZ1673699 | MGnify/ENA primary metagenome ERZ1673699 (study PRJEB41218, sample SAMN15661785) | gut metagenome | host: Homo sapiens | place: Canada: London | collected 2015-08-20/2019-03-30 | study: EMG produced TPA metagenomics assembly of... | reverse complement strand
GCGGCGCAGATGGAGGAGGCGTTCTGGCGCATCGTCGAAGGCAAAACCGGCGGGGTCGTCGCTGCCGCGCCACGCCCGATCGTGATGGTGCCCATCGACGCGCACGCGCGCATCCTCGCCGGCAACGGCGACGACATCATCCTGACCCTGACTGGCGGCACCATCATGACGGGTGCGGAATACCTCCAGCAAGAGTTCGGCGAAGCACTCGAGGTCGCCGCCTTCCACCCGGAGGAAGGGGCGGTGAACCTCTACGACACCGAGCGCTTCGCCAACCAGAAGCAGCGCGATATGGCCTGCATGGTCTCCCCCGTGTGTGCCTTCCCCGGCTGCAGGCATGGGGCGTACGGTGCGGAGATCCACCACGTGGACGCGTGGAAACACGGCGGCTACACCAACATGAACAACCTGATGCCGCTGTGCAAGTACCACAACCGCATCAACGACGACGACCCCTGGCGCAAGAGTCGCGGCCGCATCGCCATGATCAGAGGCGCGCCATGGTGGATCTCACCGCGGGGGTACCACCTGAGAAACACCGACCGCGGAGCACTCGACCAACTCTTCGGACCACGAAGCACAGGCCCCTAAACAACGCGAAACGCCGCCGCCCAACAACGGACGACGGCGAATCTCGCACGCGATAAGCGATTAACGCTTGGAGTACTGCGGTGCGCGACGGGCCTTGTGCAGACCTGCCTTCTTGCGCTCCACGGCACGGGCGTCACGGGTGAGCAGGCCAGCCTTCTTCAGGGTGGTACGCTCAGCCGGGTTGTAGACGTTCAGTGCGCGGGCGATAGCCAGGCGCAGAGCACCGGACTGGCCGGTCGGGCCGCCACCGGAGATGTTGGCCTTGATGTCGAACTGGCCCTCGCGCTCGAGCAGGGTCAGCGGGGTGAGGATGTCCTGCTGGTGCAGCTTGTTCGGGAAGTAGTCCTCGAACTCGCGGCCGTTGACGGTGATCTTGCCCTCGCCCTCGACGACGGTCACGCGAGCGATGGCCCGCTTACGGCGACCAACGGTCTGGATCGGACCCTCGTGCAGCGGAGCGGCCTCAACGGTATCCTCGGTTGCCTCAGCCTCGGGGGCGATGGCGTCGCCGATGGTGTAGTTGAACTCCTCGGTCGCGGCGGTTGCGGCGTCGACGTCGGTACCCAGGGACTCAGAGGTGTTTTCGAAGTTGTTCGGCTCGGTCATTACTGTGCCACCTGCTTAAACTCGTAGGTTTCCGGCTGCTGGCCAGCGTACGGGTGCTCGGCACCGACGAAGACGTGCAGCTTCTTGATGGACTGACGGGAAAGCTTGTTGTGCGGCATCATGCCCTTGACAGCTTCCTCGATCACGCGATCCGGACGCTCGTCTAGCGCGCGGCCCAGGGTCATGGACTTCAGACCACCCGGGTAGCCGGAGTGGCGGTAACGCATCTCGCGCTCGCGCTTGTTTGAGGAGATGTGGATCTTGTCGGCGTTGATCACGATGACGTGGTCGCCGGTGTCGACGTTCGGTGCGTACTGCGGCTTGTGCTTACCGCGCAGGATGTCTGCGACGGTGGAAGCAAGCTTGCCCAGCACCACGTCGGTTGCGTCGATGACGTACCACTTGCGGGTGATGTCACCGCTCTTCGGGTGGTAAGTAGACATGCATGACTCCTTAAAGTCTGTCTAGATGGCTGCCGGCCAAATTCTTCGCCTGCCCCTTTGCGCTTCACGGCGGCCGGTGGAGACCCGAAAAGCGCATCCGGCGGGACACACAGGGATAACACCCTACGGCACACCTGCCCGAAAACAAAAAGGCCCGCCGCTGGTGATACCCCCAACCCCTGCGGCGCCACGTCCCCCGTAACCCCCGAGTGTTGCGCCGCGGGCCGTGTGAAGCCGTGCCCGTCCCCCGATGAAAACGGCCCCTTGCACGGCCTGCGACGCAAGTCTTGTTGTGTGTTTAGCCCCAGCTGTTCGCGGCTGCGTTGTTGACGGCGAGCATGGTGGTGTTGCCGTCTTCAACGGTGTTGGCGATCTGGTTGAGGATCTGGTTGAGATCCGCTGCCGCCTGGTCCCACTTGGCCTGGTGCGCCTGGTAGGCCGCGGCTGCGGTGCCTTCCCAGGTCTGGGCCATGGGCTGGAGCATCTGCTTGAGTTCTGCCAGGTCGCCGTTGATGCGAGAGGCGGAGGCGCGCATGTCCTCTGCGGCGCCGGCGATCTGCGCGAAGTCGTACTTGATCTGCATGGTTTCCCCTTTACAGTGCGAGTCCGCCGGCGATCTGGCGGAGGCTGTCGGTGTTGGTGGCGTCGGTGGTTTCGTAGTTCTTGGCGTTGTCGCGGATGTTCACGGCGATCGCGCTCAGTGCTTCAGACAATCGCCTTTGGGCGTCGTCGTACCTGATCATCAGGTCGTCGAAGCTGCGCTGTGCGTTGCCCACCCAGTAGCCGCGGGTGGCTTCGGCGACTTGCTGGACGCGGTCGATTTCGCGGTTGACGTCGGCGTTGGTGTCGTCGGTGCGGTCTGCAGCGGCGCGCATGACCTCGGCTTCGGTTGCGAACTGCTCCATGGTTTCTTTCCCCCTCGTTGTGTGTTGGGACGGACAACTTCTGTGCTGTCCGTATATCTGACTGACGTTTTACCCAATCGGTTCCATCGTTTTCAAAACTATTTTATGGCCCCACGTCAGCCCCCTTATATTCAGCTGATTCCATGGCCATGCGGCAGGTGGCGCGTTGCACGACGGTGGGTTCGGCGCGCGTGTGGCAGCCCACGAACAGCTGCACCGTCCCGTCGGGCCAGGTCTTCCACAGCGATTGCGAGCCGTCCCCGGCGCGCTCGAGGTAGGTCACGGACACACCGTCGGTGTCGACGAGTTCGACTTCCGGGTCGGCCTCGATGTCCGCGAGCAGCTGTTCGGCCATGGTTCGCGCGGGCAGCTGGTAGAGGTGCTCGACGGCTATCTGCAGCCGGAAGTTGGGGTCGTCGCCTGTGGCGCGCCACATGTCGTCGTCGGCTTCGAGGGTGAAGCCCGCAGGAAGTTGGACGGTGAGGCCCTCGCGTTCAATGCTTATCGATGTCTGCTCCGCCCGTTCCTCCTCCTGCTCAAGAGACGGAGACTGCGCAGCCTGCGGCGGTGACGGTGACTGTTCCGTTTCCTCCTGCGCAGGAGCCTGCGACTGCGCTCCCCCGCTGGTTAGGCCCCAGATCACGGCGGCGCAGGCGAGCGCGACTGCGGCGACGACGGCGGCGATGATCCACACGCCGGAGCGCGATTCCTGCTCGGGCGGCGGGGGCCGGCGGAAGGCTTCGGTAGCGTCGTCGGGCGCGGGCGTGGCGGGTTGGAGGGGTTCGGTGGTCAGGTCGATGTCGTAGTCGGCGAGCGCGTGGGTGAGCTCGCGCAGGCGTTGCGGGTCGGCGGCGATGTGCACCGGCGCGCCGTGCGGGTCGGGGCCCAGCACGCTGCGGACGGTGCCGGCGATTTCGCGGCTGGTGGGCGCGTCGAAGCGGTGAATGTTGGCCGCACCGGTGATGACGGTGGATGCGTCGGTGGCGGTGATGCGCAGCTCAGTCATAGTGCCTCCGGGAGTTGGACGGTGCCGCGCGCTTCGCCGTGGATCCAGGTGGCGCGGCCGGGTTGTTGCGGGCTGGGTCGCACGCCGAAGATGGCGCCTTCGTCGCGGGTGCCGTCCATGAGCAGCACGTCTGGGTGCAGGTCTTTGATGGCGGTAAGGAACGGCCCGAACAGCGCGCGCGAGACGCCGCCGAACTTGCGGGCGGCCACGACGTGCAGACCGATGTCACGCGCGTGCGGCAGAAGCTCCGCGATTGGGCGTAGGGGTTCTTCGCCGACGAGTTCGTAGTCGTCGATGATCAGGTACAGCTCGGGGCCCGACCACCAGGAACGCTCACGCAGCTGCTCGGGTGTCACATCGGCGCCGGGCAGGCGCTCGGTGAGTGTGACGGCGAGCGATTTCGCGGCCTGCGTGATCGCGCTGGTGGAGGCGGCGTACGCGGCGACCATGTCCTCGCTGGCCCGGCCCAGGTGCGCGCGCCTGGGGTCGAGCACCACCATGCGCGCGGCCTCGCGGTCCATGTGCTCCACCGCGGCGATTGTGCTGGCGATGAAGGTGGATTTGCCGCAGCCGCCGGCACCGATAACCAGGACGTGCCCGGACGAGTACACGGGTTCGAGGTTTGGCCCGCCGATGCCGAGGGGGATCCTTTGGCCGTCGAGAAGCGAGTGCGTAGCCACGGCCTCCGGGAGCACCCGCAACTTCTCCACCGGTGCCTGATCGGTGGTGGCGAGGTGGGCGATGTCCTCGCCGCTGGTGAAGGCGAGCTGGACGGTCTTGCCGTCCGGGGTCAGGCCGCGGCCGGGTGTGGCGGGCAGTTTTTCCTGGTGTTTGCGGTTGATCACGGAGTCCATCGGTTCGGTCAGCCGCAGCTCGAGGCGGGTGCCGATGAGGTCGCGCACGTTCGGGCGGATCGCGCTCCAGCGCTGGGTGGTCACCACGAGGTGGATGCCGGCGTCGGGGCCTTCGGAGGCGATGCGAGCGAGCGGTTCGCGCAGGTCCTCGTCGAGCGCGTGCCAGCCGTCGACGACGAGCATCGCGGGACGCGGTCGGTCCAGGAACCCGGTGACTTCGTCGATGACGCGGCGGGTGCGCTCGGCGTCTTTCATGCTGGCCACGCCGGCGACATGCGGCAGTGCTTCGAGCTCCGGCAGGTCGCCGATGATGTAGACGGCCAACCCTGCGCGCATGTGCGTGGCGACGATGCTTCGCACCGCCATCGTCTTGCCCGTCTGCGGCCCGCCCGCGATGGCGACGTGCCCGCCAGCAGTGTCCAAGTCCAGGTGGAAGGGGGTTTGGCGTTGCTTAAACGGCTCGTCGATAAGCCCGAGCGCCCCGTCCGTGTGCGCCAGCTGCGGCAGCGGGATGCGCTCTGGCAGCGGCGGCAGCCACACCTGGTGCGCGCGCATGCCGCGGGCGTCGGCGACCTGCGCAGCTTTCGCCACCACCGCGTCCAAAAGCGTGGTGGAGCGGTCCTCCTCGACGTACGCGGTGGGTGCGAGCTCAATCTCGTCGCCGGTGAACAGCCGCACGTGCTGCTCGCCGGGGTGCTCCACCACCGTGCGGGTGAGCGGGCCGGAGACGTAGGCCGCCCGGAAACGGGTCAGGTCCATGCCGGCTTTGAGGTAGCCGGAGCCGGGCTCGCCGGGCAGCTCGTACGCGTCCGGCACGCCGAGGACTTGGCGGGACTCGCCGGCGGAAAACGTCTTCAAGCCGATGCGGTAGGACAGGTGCGAATCCAGCCCGCGCAGCTTGCCCTCCTCCAGCCGCTGCGAGGCGAGCAGCAGGTGCACGCCGAGTGAGCGGCCGAGCCTGCCCACCGCCACGAACAGGTCCGCGAAGTGCGGGTGCTGGGTGAGCAGTTCGGTGAACTCGTCGACCACGATGACCAGCGACGGCAACGTGTTGCCCGCCTTGGTGTAGTCCGTGATGTTGGCGAAGTTGCCGGCTTTGCGCAGCAGCTCCTGGCGGCGGTGCATCTCGCCGGAGATCGCATCAAACATGCGCTCCACCAGCACCGCCTCGTCCTCCAAGTTGGTGATCACCGCGGCGGTGTGCGGCAGTGACTCGCAGCCTAGAAAAGTCGCGCCGCCCTTGAAGTCCACGAGCACGAAGTTCAGCTCGTCGGGCGAGTGCGTCGCCGCCAGCGCCACCACCAGGGTCCGCAGCAGCTCCGACTTGCCGGACCCGGTCGCACCGATGCACAGCCCGTGCGGGCCCATCCCGCCGAGCGCCGCCTCCTTCAAATCCAGGTACACCGGCTGGCCGTCGGGGGTCGCGCCAATCGGCACGGTGAGCTTGTTGCGGACCCCCGGCCACATCGTGTGCGCATCCAGCGCATCGACGTCCGGCACGCCCAGCATGGACAGAAAATCCCCGCCGGCCTCCACCGCGCCGTCGGGGCGGCGGTAAAAGCCTAAGTGCCTAGCGACGAACTCCGCCTCCGCATCCGTGAACCGATCCGGCACGCCAAGCTGCTCCACCCCCTGCGCCGTGACCGCTTCCAGCACGTCGGTGCAGATCAGGTGGAACGCGTCCGGGTCCACGAAGAAGTCCGGGTCGTCGTGGATGGTCACAACCAGATCGGCGTCGGTGGGTGCGGGGGACCCTTTAGCGTCGATAAGCGCGATGCGAAACGCCCCCTCGGAGCGCGCGTGCGGCAGCCACTTCGCCCACGCAAACGGCGCGTCGATGCGGACCTTTTCCGGGCCGTAGAAAAACGCCAGCTGGCACACGATCGAGCTCGCCACATCGGCCGCCGTAGGACCTGCGAGCGTGATCGCGGGAAACGCGTCGAGCTGCACCAGCATCGGCATGCCGGGCACCGTGCTCACCGCCGCGACGGTGCGGCGCAGGCTCACCGCGCACACCGGGTCCAAATCCTCGGGGCTGCCCGGATCGTCCACGTCCACCGGGGTGCACAGTGCGCCCGCGCCGGTGCCCAGGCGCACCGTGGGGGCACCTGCGCGCTCCCAGACGCGCTCCACCGGCACCGCGGCCACCAGCTCGCCCGGCGCGGGGTGCAGCGTGGTGGCGTGCGTGCGCTGGGTCGCGGCGTTTGCGCGGGCCTTTTTCGCCAGCGCGTCGAGGTGGCGCAGGTAGACGCGCCGGGTCTCGTCGATGTCGCCCTGCTTTTCCTGCGGGTTGAACATGCCCACCAGCCCGAAGAGCATCATCAGCGGGAAGATCAGCATCATGGGGCTCACAGCGCGGCCGGAGGTGGCCATGAGCACCATCACCGCGCCGACTGCCACCACCATCACCACCGGCAGCAGGATTTTTATCACCGGCGGCGACTGCGGCTTTTGCGCCGCGGGCACGGGCTCGGCTCGCAGGTTGCCGGACGGCGGCGGCGCGGCGTCGATCGCCGCATCGTTGGTGCCGGTTGTTGGTGCGAGCACTTGGTCGTAGTCGAGGCCAAGCATCGTGGATTTCCCCCCTTGTGTTTTCTCACAGTTCCCCCGAACTGTGGACGCGCTGTGGATTGTAAGCCATACTGTTTCCCGTCGCGCGGCGAATGGGGGCCGCGCCTGATATTTCGGGGGTTTTGAAGTTGGTTGCAACGTCTGCGCACCACATCGTGCGCGTCACTGTCCGCATTTCGGTTGTCGCGTTCCACCGCGACATCGACGTCACGCTGCCGACGTCGTCGACGCTTTCGGAGGTGCTGCCGGAGCTCGCGCGCCTAGTCGAGCTGCCGGAGGTGCACCGCCCGTGGCAGGCCACCACCGCGGGCGGGGCGGTGCTGGATATGCACACGCCGCTGTACGCGCTCAAGCTTCACGACGGCGCCACCGTCGCCCTCCGCCCCCAAGAACCCACGCCCCCGCCCGTCGTGCGCGACGCGGCAGACGCCTTGGCCGGGGCGGCCGAGTCGGCGCGGCAGGTGCGCGGGCTGGACGCGGCGGCGACGTTCGCCGGTCTTGCGGCGCTGCTGCTGTTGGCGCGGGTGTTCGCCCCGTGGCCGGTCGCGCTGGGGGCGGTGGCGCTGTTGGCGTTGGCGGTGGCGTCGATAGGCAGGTCGCGTGCGGCGTTTGCGGCCGTGCCGCTGCTGGCGGGGCTCGCCGCGGGTGCGTGGGTTACCGGTGGCGACGGCGACGTCGGTGACCCAAGCTCGCTCGGCCTCGGTGCGTTGGCGGGCTTGCTTGCAGCGGCGGTGACCGTCGGCATCGGCGTCGCGCTGGGCCTGGCCGGGGCTGCGCAGGTGGCATTTACCGCCGCGGTCTGCGTGCTGGCCGGCGCCGGCGCGGCCGGCGTGTGGCTGCCCGGCCCGCTCGCCCCGCCCGCGCTGACCGTGCTGACCGGGGTGCTCGGAGTGATGGCCACGCCCGGCGCGGCCACGCGCGCGGCCGGGCTGACGGTGCCGCGGGTGCCCACCGCCGGTGAGGAGTTCGACCGCTCCGACGACTACCAGCACGACGTGGACGCCCGCAGCGCCGCCGCTGCCGCCATCGCCTCCGCCATCTCGGCGGCGATCGCCGCGTGCTGCGTGCCGGCGCTGTTCTGGCTGGGCCGGGCCGGCGGGGCGTGGACGTTCGCGTTCTGCCTGGGTGTGGCCGCGGCATTGGTGGTCTACGCCTCGCGCCAGCACTGGTCGGTGCCGCGGGCGTGCCTGACCGCGGTGGCCCTTTCCGCAGTGATCGCCGCCGCGGCCGCCGCAGCACAGACCGGGCACCCGGCGTGCATCGCCGTCGCGGCGCTCGCGGCACTGGCTGCCGCGGCGACGGTCGCGTGGGCGCCGCGCGTGCCGGATGTGGAGCCGACCACCATCGTGTGGTTCGAGCGCGCCGAGATCGCCGCCACCATCGCCGTGATCCCGCTCGCGGTGCACTTAACGGGGCTGTTCGACATGATCCGGGGGCTCTGACATGCGCAAGCTCACCGCCTCTGCCCTGCTCGCGCTCAGTCTCACGCCTGCGCCTGCCCAAGCTCAGGATGTGGCGTGCGCGGTGCCGGCGCTCGTCGACAAGCCTGCTGCTTTACCCGCATCCGAAGCACTGCGGGAGTTCGCCACCGGTGCCGGGGTGCGCGTGGCGGTGATCGACACCGGCGTCGCCCCGCACCCCGAGATCACCCACCTGCGCGCGGGCCGCGACTTCGTGGCCGCGGACGCGCTGCACGACTGTGACAACCACGGCACCGCCGTCGCCGGGATCATCGCCGGGCGCAGCCTCGGTCTCGCCCCGGACGCGGAGATCATATCGGTGCGGCAGACTTCGGCGCACTACCGCGACGTCGACGCCGGCAACCTGCAAACGCTCGCGGACGCGATCCACAACGCCCTCGACGAAGGCGCGAGCGTGCTCAACATCTCCGTCGTGTCCTGCTTAGAGCCCGGGTTCGCCGCGCGCATCGACACCTCCGGCATCACCGCCGCCCTCCACCGCGCCGAGGCGCAAGGCGCGGTGGTCGTCGCCGCCGCGGGCAACGCCGGGCCGGACTGCGAACCCGGCTTCGAGGTCTTCCCCGCCCGCTTCCCCACCGTGATCGCGGTGGCCGCGCGCGCCGACGACCACACCATCGCCGACTACTCCCTGCCCGCCGCGCTCTCGGCGCCGGGGCATGTGCCGGCCGCGCTCGCCCCGGGCGGGTGGGCGGAAGGCACGCTGGTCAAAGACGGCGTGCACCCGTACGCGGGCACGAGCTTCGCCACCCCGGTGGTCAGCGGCACGGTGGCGCTGTTGCAGTCGCGCTATCCCGGCATCACCCCGGAGCATGTGCGCTCGCTTCTCGACGCCTCCGCCCAACCCGGCGGCGGCGCCATCGACCCGTTAGCCGCGCTGACCCAACTGTCGCCGCACGAGCTGGCGGACCGCCCGACCGCCCGGGTACGCCCCGTGGACCCGCAGCCCAACCCGGCCGCGGGCCGGCTCGGAGTGCTCGCCGGCGTAGCGCTCGCGCTGGCGGCGCTGGTGGTCGCACTGCGCGCCACGCGGCGTTAGTACGTCGCTGTCAGCGCCGCGTCGCGAGTAAGCTCCGCGCCCTCCGGCAAAAGCGCGACGATCTCCCACGGCACGTCCTCCACGTGCGCCGCGCCCACCGTGGCAAGGGTTTCCGCGTCCGGTGCGCGGTGGCGCAGCCCGTTGGCGGAGACCACGTGGAAACCGTGGCCCGAATCCACCCCGACGGAGCCGCCATCCAACCCCGCGAAATGGGTGGCAACGGACGTTCCCGAAAGCTCGATGCCCTCCGGCACCTCGTCCACGGTTGCCCCGCCGCGGTGCTGGTCCACGCACGCCAGGTGCGGCTCGACCCACCGCGGCCGCTGCCCCGGCAGGCGCAGCTCCTCCTCCGCGTCAGGGTACGACGCCAGGCTCTCACGGCTCGCGACGGCGGCCTTCGCCCCGGCGTCCAAAAGCATGGTGCGCTGCGTGCCGGTGATCGGCTGGATGCGCCCGTCCGCGAGCGCCCAGGCTTGGTCGTCCGCGTCGATGATCCGCGGCAGCGGGTCCGGCAGCGTCGCCGGCGGCAGCTCCCGCAACGCGGAAATGACCTGTGTCGGCGGTGTCCACCGAGGCGTGTCCGGGGTGATCCCCAGCGCACGGCGGATCACGCGGCCCTGCGGGGTGTTCGCCTCCGGCAGCAGGCGCCGCCCCTCAGCAGTAACCACCCACTCGCGGGTGGCGTCGGCGGCGAGGACGGCGGCGTCGATAGGCAATGGCTCCGGGGCCTTGCCCGCGACCACCGTGATCGTGTCCGCGCCGCACACCGACCAGCTGGCCGAAGGCGCGTCTTCGGGCGCGAACATGCCGGGTGCCGCGACGATGCCCACCGGCACACCCCGCGGCAACTCGGCGAGCTTCTCATCGCCGATGCGCGCCGGATCCGCCGCCTGTCCGGCGATCAGGCGCGCCGACGCCAAGTTCGTCACCGGGTGCGCCGCCTCCCCCACGCGCACGTACAGCGTGCCGTCCGCGGCGCGAACAATCGGCGCATCGCCCGGGTCCGCGTTGGGCCGCATCCACGCGAACAGCCCCATCACGCCCGCGATCATCACCACCGCCGCGGTGCCGAAAATGGTCGCGCGGCGTCTTGAGGCCAACGGGTCGTGGATCATGCGGATATCCCCGAAAATCAGGCCGTGCTCCATACGACGGCGCATGAACTTGTGCCCCGACACCTGGGCACGCGTGGTTGGCAACAGCTTCGCCATAACAATTCCCCTCCCCCGAGAAAAACACCTGGCGGAAAGCTTACTGCGTCGCGCCCACCTCCGCGAGCGCAAACAGCTCGTCCGAGCCGTGCTCCTGCCCGTCGGCGACCATCTCCTCCAGCTCCGCATCACTGAACTGGCTGTTCACCGCAAAGATCGCCGTGGAGCCCTTGCGGTAGACGGGTGTGACGCCTTCTGAAACCCAGAAGTCGCGCAGCATCTCGTACGGCGGGTACTGGTAGTGCCAGAACGCGCCGGGGCTGAGCAGGAAGAACTTCACGTTTAAGTTCTCCACCGTCTCGTCGACAAGGTTGCGCTCGCCTTCGCCGATGAAGTCGGCGTTCCAGTACATGATGTCGCCGTTGGTGCCGCGCCCGCCGTTGGGCCACAGGTAGTGGCGGTTCAAGGTGGGCACGCCGTTGTAGGCGTACATCCAGGAGTAGCCGTCGGCGGGGTCGCCGGCGGTCAGGCCCTCCCAGGCGGCGGATTGGGTGGCTAGCCAGTCGTAGGCTTCGAGGTCGTCGGCGTCGACCATGCGGTCGATGACACGGGCTGAGGCGTAGGTTTTCTCGGCGCCGTGGTCGGTGTGCTCGCGGATCATCGGGATCGCGGCGGAGGCGACGATGCAGGCGACGACGATGCCCGCGATTGCGGAGGTGCGCTCGCCTTTCGCATACCGCTTTGCGACGGGCGCTGCCGTGACCACGCGAATCCCCGCCGCCACGGCAATAGCCGCCGACGCCGTGACAGCCATGACCACCGGCATGATCAGGCGGTGCCCGGTGCTGTAGTGCAGGTTGCCCACGTAGTCGAGCAGTCGGCCGAATGTGTTGCCGAACGGCACCAGCGCGTTGGCGGTAATGGCCAAAGACACCGCGTAGAAGAGCACCGGCCAGACCTGGCGGCGCCACAAGAGGCACACCACGGCACCGGCGGCGGCGAGCCAGAGCAGCACGGTGGGGTCGTACGCCGGGAAGAACTGCAGCACGTGGCGCGTTTCCATTCGCAGCGCTGTGCCCCACGCCCCGCCGACTCCCAAGGTTTCCTCGGGGCGCCAAGACGCCACCTCTCCTGCCTGGGCGGAGCCGGCGAGCACCTGGGGGACGAACATGGCCACGCCGGCGACGGCGGGAAGCGCGATCCACAGCGTGTCCGTAAGCCGCGTGCGCTCCGGGGAGATCAGGGTGGAGGTCAGCCAGTAGAATCCGACGGCGAGCACGACGATGGTGACCGCGGACGGGTGCACGCACAGCACGGCCACGAAAGCTAGCGCCGTGGGCACGGCGCTGGCCCGCCGGCGCGGCACGGTGACCAGCAGCCACGTCACGGTGCCGGTGAGCGCCACGGCGAAGAGGTAGGGCCACATGCCCACGTAGTCCGGGATCCAGAACAGCTGCGGGGCGGCGTAGCCCATGATCGCGGCGAGCGCCGCGGCGATCTGCGCGGTAACCCCTGTGGAGCGCAAGAACGCGAACACCAGGCACGCGAGCGTGGCCGGCAGCGCCAGCGCCGGCAGCACGGCGGAGGCGATGTTCAGCGCCGGGATGGGGTCCAGGCCCGCCGTCTCACCGAACAGGGCGATTCCGGCGTGGTAGGCGGACGGGTAGAACAGCTTCAGCTGCGATTCCACGTTCTGCAGCTCGCCCATGCGGGTGGCGGAGGCGATGCCCTCGTCCATGATGAAGCGCACCAGGTTGGCGTGCCACTGCACGTCCCAGCCCTGGACGATGTTGAAAACACCGTTGGGCATCCGTTCCAGCCACCGCAGCCTCTCCGAGGCCGCCATGAACGCGCCCACACCGACACCAACGGCGGGCAGCACCCAGTACGGATCGGCGATGCTGCCCTTTCGCACGTCGCCGGGAAACAGCGCCCGGCGCCAACTCACTGCCCCGCCGCGGCGCGCGCGGCGCACGAACAGGTACCGCCACGCTACAGCCGCGAGAAGGGCCACGACCATGCTCACGCCGAAGGTCCACAGGTTGTACGGCGCGCTGGTCAGCCCCCAGAACCAGGAGGTCACGCCGAACAGGCCGAAGGTCACCGGCAGCGCCGCCGCACCGGCGGCCGGCGTTTTCATGCCGGCGACCCAGGACAACACGAAGCCGGGGAGGGTGAAGAACACGACGGCGAACCACGCGGCTGCGACTGTAGTCATGGTGGTTATGGCACCTCCCGGTTCTGATGTAACCCAAGCATGCTACATCTCACGGGTGGCTCTCGTCGCTTCGGCTCGCGCCGCCAGTTCGCTATCTTCCGGGTATTCCACGCCCACCAATGTCAGTCCACGGGCGGGGGCGAGGGGGACGTCGGGCGAGCGGGCGTCGAGAAGCAAGAGCTCCTCCGGCCACTCTGGTGCGCGCCTGCCTTCGCCGACGGTGAGGCAGGTGGCCACGAGCGCGCGGACCATGTTCCAGCAGAACGCGTCGGCGGTGATGCGCGCCTCAAACAGGTGCGGCTCGACCTCGCGCCAGGTGAAGCTGTGCACCTCGCGGATCGTGGTGCCGTGCTCTTTCGGGCGGCAAAACGCGGCGAAGTTGTTCAGGCCGACCAGGGCGTCGGCGCAGGCTTGCACCGCGCCTATGTCCACGGGTTTCGGCCACACGGCGGTGTCGCGCGCGCGGGTGGGCACCGCTCCCGCGGGGTGGGTGGACACCCGGTAGCAGTAGGTGCGGGTCAGGGCGGAAAACCGCGCGTCGAAGCCGGCGGGGGCTTCCGCGACGCCGAAGACGCGGACGTCCTCAGGCAGCAATTTTGCTAATCGACGCACCAGCCGCCCCGGATCCCCGTCAATCGAGCGTTGGTTGAGCGACTCGGCGGGGATGTCCGCGTGCGCGACCTGGCCGGAGGCGTGCACCCCCGCGTCCGTGCGCCCCGCCACGGTGAGTGCCACGTCAGTGCGCAGGACTAGCGAGAGCGCGTCCTCGATGGTCTGCTGGACAGTGCGCAGGTCGCCTTTTTGGCGGGCCCAGCCGTGGAAGTCGGTGCCGTCGTAGGCGATGTCCAGGCGCAGGCGCATCGTGTTGTCCATGGTGAGGCATTGTATCGCCGGAAATGGTGCGCACAGCAAAGCGCCCGGGGGCACTGACGTTGCGGTGCGTCCCGGGCGCTTGGCGCAAAGGGAGGAAGTGTTGGACTACTTCTCCTCTGCGGCCTCCTCAGCCTCAGCCGGAGCCTCCTCAGCCTTGGCCTCCTCGGCCTGGCGGGAAGCGGCGGCGCGTGCTGCGCGGGTTGCCTCGGAAGACACGGTCTCCTCGAGCACCAGAGAGATCTGGGTCATCGCGGCGTTGTCGCCGGCACGGTTCTCCAGCTTGATGGAGCGGGTGTAGCCGCCATCGCGGTTGGCGAACTTCGGTGCGAGCTCGTTGAACAGGTAAGCAACGACTTCCTTGTTCGGCAGCTCAGCGGCCACGGCGCGGCGGTCAGCCACGGTGCCCTTCTTCGCCTTGGTGATCAGCTTCTCGGCGTACGGACGCAGCATGCGTGCCTTTGCGTCCGTCGTCTTGATTGCGCCGTGCTCGAACAGGGCCAGGGCCAGGTTGGACAGAATGTGCTTCTGGTGGCCGGCCGAGCCTCCGAGACGGGCGCCCTTCTTCGGGGTAGGCATTTTCGTACTCCTCGTGTGCGGTTAATTGAGCGCGTGCTCTGTGGTGTTACTCGGTCTCGTCCGCGCTGGTGTCGACGTAGTCGCCAGTCTCGGCGTCGTAGCCTTCGATCTGGGTCGGGTCGAAATCTTCCGGAGCGTCCTTGAGGGTCAGGCCCAGGTTGGCGAGCTTGATCTTGACCTCGTTGATGGACTTCTGGCCGAAGTTGCGGATATCCAGCAGGTCAGACTCGGTGCACTCTGCGAGCTCACCGACGGTGTGGATGTCCTGGCGCTTCAGGCAGTTGTAGGAGCGAACGGAGAAGTTCAGGTCCTCGATCGGCGTGGAGTACGCGGCGATGTACTCGGTCTCCTGCGCCGACGGGCCGATCTCGATGCCCTCGGCCGCGGTGTTCAGCTCGCGCGCCAGGCCGAAGAGCTCCACCAGGGTGGAACCGGCCGACGCGAGGGCGTCACGTGCGGTCATGGAGTTCTTGGTCTCCACGTCGATGATCAGCTTGTCAAAGTCGGTGCGCTGCTCAACACGGGTCGCCTCAACCTTGTAGGCGACGCGGGTGACCGGCGAGTAGATCTGGTCGACCGGGATGCGGCCGGCCTCACCGCCGGAGTTGGGCATGGCCGGGACGTAGCCGCGGCCGCGCTCGACGACAAGCTCCATCTCGAGGCGAGCCTGCTCGTTCAGCGACGCGATGTGCAGGTCCGGGTTGTGGATCTCCACACCAGCCGGCGGCTCGATGTCGCCTGCGGTGACGTCGCCAGGGCCCTCAACAGCAAGCTGCATGACAACCGGCTCGTCGGAGTCGGAGGACAGCACGATGTCCTTGATGTTGAGGATGATCTCAGAGACGTTCTCCTTGACGCCGGTGATCGTGGTGAACTCGTGGAGCACACCGTCGATCTTGATGGAGGTCACGGCTGCGCCCGGGATGGACGACAGCAGCGTGCGGCGCAGAGAGTTGCCCAGGGTGTAACCGAAACCAGGCTCGAGCGGCTCGATGATGAACTTCGAGCGGTTGGTGTCGATGTACTCCTCGGTCAGTTCAGGACGCTGAGAGATGAGCATGAACTTCTCCTTTGTCGGCTCCCGCTATATGAAGCCGGTAGGAACGGATATTTGGAAGATTTTCGAGCACCGGCCGAACACGTCGGCAGTGCGCGGGGTGAAGCAAACGAGAGTTTACTTCGAGTAGAGCTCGACGATGAGCTGCTCCTGCAGCGGGACGTCGATCTGAGCGCGCTCGGGCAGCTGGTGCACGAGAATGCGCAGGGTGTCCGGAACGACCTGCAGCCAGGCCGGAACGACGGCGTCGAGCAGATCGTCCTGAGCCTCTTCGAACCACAGCATGTTGCGGGACTTGTCGCGGACATCGATGATGTCGTACTGCGTCACCGCGAACGACGGCACGTTGATGTGCTTGCCGTTGACGGTGAAGTGGCCGTGGGAGACCAGCTGACGTGCCTGACGGCGGGTCTTAGCCAGACCAGCGCGGTAGATCACGTTGTCCAGACGGGACTCCAGCAGGATCAGCAGGTTGTCGCCGGTCTTGCCCGGACGACGGTTCGCCTCTTCGTAGTAGCGGCGGAACTGCTTCTCCATCACGCCGTAGGTGAAGCGAGCCTTCTGCTTCTCCTGCAGCTGGAGCAGGTACTCGGACTCCTTGATGCGAGCGCGGCCAGCCTGCCCCGGAGGGTACGGGCGACGCTCGAAGGACATGTCGCCGCCGACGAGGTCGACGCGGAGGCGACGGGACTTACGGGTAGCAGGGCCGGT
>ERZ1673699.1767-NODE-1767-length-16193-cov-5.596728_pt1 | contig 16193 bp, 9 predicted proteins | sample MGYA00580229_ERZ1673699 | MGnify/ENA primary metagenome ERZ1673699 (study PRJEB41218, sample SAMN15661785) | gut metagenome | host: Homo sapiens | place: Canada: London | collected 2015-08-20/2019-03-30 | study: EMG produced TPA metagenomics assembly of... | reverse complement strand
GTCGGAGTTCCAGATGTTGGCGACGATCTGGTCCGCCCCGGTCTTGGAGAATTGGTAGCTCGAACTTCCGCCGGTGAACTTGTCGGAACCGCGGTAGAGCCTGATTTGGAAATCGGGGTCGTATTTCACGGGCTTGTAGAGCCATTCCGTGATCTTTGCGCCGTCGATGTCGTAGACCGCATAGCCGTTGGGCGTACCCTCGGTGCAGACGGTCGATTTCCACCACGCTCCGCAGGTCGTGCCGGTGATGTGCTCGTAAATCTCCTTGCCGTTGACCGTGTGGATGTAGTTGATGTTCGAGTGCGTGTGGGCCGACATGATCGTAGCCGAGCTGTATTCGGAGAGCAGCTGGAGGGTTTCCGTGTAGTACTTGTCCTTGTTCATGCTCGATCCGCCCGATGCGGCGCCGCCGCGGAAGGGGATGTGTACGCAGAGGATGACCTTCTTGCTCTTCGGAACATAGCTCAGGTCCTGTTGCAGCCATTTGTACTGCCATTCGAGGAATCCGGCTTCGTAGTTGTCGCTTTTTTCGCAGCCGTGGATGACATTGTCCATTGAAACGATGTGTACGTCACCCCGGTCGAACGAGTAGTTCACAGGACCGAACATGGCTTCGTAGGTACGCTGTGCGAGGAAGTCGGTCTTGGCGTTGAAGTCGTGGTCGTGGTTGCCGATGGTCTGGAAAACGGGCAGGCTGGTCTTGCTCTTCTGCATGGCCGAGAACATGTTGGGAAAGAGGTTCCACTTGTTGTTCACCAGGTCGCCCAGTGCGATGGCATAGCAGGGAACCGTCGCATCCGCGAGATAGGCTTTCATGTCGGGCACGGTCTCGTTGTTGAACCGCGAGACGTTGCCCGCGTCGTTGACCTGCGGGTCGCCGATGCAGACCAGGCGGAACGCCTTTTCGGGAGCCGCGAGCGGTTTGAGCTGGAAATCGTAACGGGCGGTCCCGGCAGTCAGCCGGCTGTAAAATTCGGGCATGTCCGACGTCTTGCCGATGTTGACTTCGTAGCCGGCGGGAATGCTGTAATAGACGTAGTAGGCGAGCGTGTTGCGCGTGAGCTTGTAGAGGCCCTGCGCATCGGTCTGCGTGCAGGTGTAGCCGTCGCTTACGACCACGCCCTGAATCGGTGCGCCGCTGTTATCGGTCACATAGCCGAACGTGTCGCAACCCTCGGGTATGCCGCCCTCGTTGCCGCCCTCGCTCTTCGAGCATCCCCCGAAGAGGAGGGTGAGAAGCAGGGAAATCGTACTGATTATCGGGTTCATTTTCATATTCGTCATCCATTAATAGTAGGGGTTCTGTTCGATCCCGGTGTTGGCGATGTACTCGGCGTTGGGGATCGGCCACAGATAGTCTTTCAACGGGTTGAAACTCATCTCGAGGAACGTGCGGAGATTCATCTTCTGTCCGTCGAACGTCGTACCGTTGCTGTAATCGGGGTGCCAGTTGGCGTCGAAAGAGGGCTTGGCATTCGACATCGGGCCGTCGTTGGCGTCCGACGGTGCGTACATCGTGCCGCTGACGACCGTCTCCGCGATCTTCCAGCGACGGATGTCGAACCAGCGGAAGCCCTCGTTGCAGAGTTCCACCATACGCTCGTAACGCAGCGCCTTGCGCAGTCCGGCCTGGTCGGAGACCGTGAGCGCGGGCATCTTGGCGCGGGAGCGGACGGTCTCGATGTCGGCTTTCGCCTGCACGAGGTTACCGCCGGTCATCTCGATATTGGCTTCGGCGCGGATCAGGTACAACTCTGCCAGACGCATGAGCGGGTAGTTGAGCACGCATTTCGAGCTGGTGCTGAAGCTGCCGCCGTTGTAGGTGATCTCGTCCATGTCGAGGTACTTGCGCCAGAGATATCCGGCGGGACCTTTCGATCCGTTGGCGCCGTACTCGGACTTGGTGCCCGAAGCCTCGATGTTTGCGACCTCCTTTTTGTTGGTGTAGTCGTAAATTTTGGTTTTGCTTTTGGCGGTCTGGAATTCGAGACCCAGCACGCGCGATCCGGGACGTACGCAGTAGAGGTCGAGGCGCGGGTCGCGGTTTTTCCACGGGTTCTCCCAGTCGTAGAGATCCGATTCCGTGATCGACTTGCCGTCGGTGCACTGGAACGCGTCGATCAGGTTCTGCGTCGGGCCGAAGTAGGAACAGCCGCCCGCAATACGGGGCGCGGCGTAGTAACCGCCGTTGTGCTGGTTGCTCGAAATGGTCTGGTCGTATTGCAGGGCCCAGATCATCTCGTCGCAGTTGCGGCCCTTCGTGCCGAAGATGTTCGATACGCTGGGTTCGCCCTCGGTGTGGTCTTTGCCGCAGTAGGTGATGTCGAACGGCTCGAGGCTGTATACGCCCTCGGCCAGCGTCAGGGCCTTGTCGGCGCATCTGGCGGCCTCCTCGTAGAATCCCCAGTTCAGGGCGATGCGGGCCTTCAGTCCGTAGGCGCCCACGCGGCCCAGACGGCCCGTTCCCCATTTCTCCTTGTCGTAGCGGACGGGCAGGTAGTCGAGCAGTTCGTCTTTGAGGTCCTCGTTCAGGATGCGGTCGATCACCTGTGCGCGGGGCATGCGCTGGTTGGCGACCTCGCCCAGGGCGAGCACGTGGTCCACGAAGACCAGGTCGCCGAACATCTGGCAGCCCAGTTCATAGTAGTAGTCGCGCACGAGCAGCAATTCGGCTTTGATGGCGTAGAAATCCTCCTCATCCATTTTGTCGCGGAGGTTGTCCATGTTGTCGAGCACCATGTGCACACGGCCTGCGCCTTTGTAAATCAGTTTATAGAGCTTCTCGGAGAGCGCATTCTCGGTGGAGAACTGCGAGCGGAGCTGGTCGATGTAGTTGGCCGTCGAGGTGACGCGCGTAGAGCCGATGTCCGTGACGTTGTCCTGAATGCCGGGGAACGGCGTGGAGCTGGAGTCCATCAGCGTGAGGTTCTTGTAGGCGGACATCAGGCCGCTCAGCGCCTCGTCCGCGGTGGCGGGGAACGCACCGGCCGAAGGGCCGTTGAGATACTCCTTGTCGAGCGAGCAGCTGGTCGTCATGAGGCCGCCGATCGCTATGGCAAAATATATGATGTGTTTTTTCATGATCCGGGTGCATTAAAATTTGAGGTCGAGTCCGATCGTGTAAATCTTCACCTGCGGGTAGTTGTTGGCCGAGCTTGCGCCGCCCATCTTCACCGCGTCGTAATCGCCGGTTCCGTCGGCACCGTAGGCTACCTCGGGGTCGTATCCCTGCCAGAAATTGGTGACGGTGAAGAGGTTCTGGGCATTGACATAGACGAGTGCCGATTTGAGACCGATCTTGTTCACCCAGCGCTTGGGCAGGGTGTAACCCAACTGGAGGTTCTTCAGGCGCAGGTATGCGGCGCTTTTCATCCAGAACGACGAATCCTTCCAGTTGTTCGAATCGTTGGTCAGGCGGGGCGTTTTGCCGTTGGGGTTGCTCTCGCTCCAGTAGTCGAGGTGCTCCTTGCGGTAGGTGCCGCCCTGGTAGTTGGGCATGACGTAGTAGTAGTTCAGGTAGCCGTCGACCTTGCCGACGCCCTGGAAGAACGCGCTCAGCGAGATGCCTTTCCAGCCGAAATTGAGGCTCATGCTGTACGTGTACCGCGGAATGGTGCTGCCGATGATGGTCTGGTCCTTCTCGGTGATCTGGTTGTCGTTGAAAGTGTCCGCATAGCGGATGTCGCCGGGTTTCACCGTATTGAACTGCGGGCAGTTGGCGTTGACCCAGTCGGCCTCTTCCTGCGTCTTAATGATGCCGAGGCTCTTCAGGGCGTAGATGCTGCCCACGGAATGCCCTTCCATGTTCATCAGAACACCGCTGGAGGCGGTTTTTCCCTTCATGTCGATGATCTCGTTCTTCACGTCGGAGAGGTTGGCGTTGACGCCGAACGAGAAGTCGCCCCACTGGTTGTTATACCCGATGCCGATCTCCCAGCCCGTGTTGCGGACCTCGCCGGCGTTCTGGTAGGGCGCTCCGAAACCGTTCACGAGCGGCAGGCTCAGGGTCATCAGGATACCGTCGGTCGTTTTGCGGTACCAGTCGGCCGTGATGCTGAGTTTGTCGAACAGCGTCAGGTCGACGCCGATGTCGGTGATGGTCGTGGTCTCCCATTTGATGTCGGGGTTGGCCATCGTGTTGAGCGTCACGAGCGGATAGATGTTGTCGTTCATGCCGATGAATCCCAGGTCGAGGTTCGGCGAGGTGGGGTAGTATTGCGCCGCGTCCGAACCGGCCATGTTCTGGTTGCCCAGCGTACCGTACGATGCGCGCAGTTTGAGCTGGCTCACGACGTCTTTCGCGTCCTTCATGAAAGCCTCCTCCGAGATGCGCCATGCACCCGATACCGAGGGGAAGTATCCCCAGCGGTTCTCCTTGCGGAAACGCGACGAACCGTCGATGCGGATGTTCGCTTCGAGCAGGTAACGGTCCTTGTAATTGTAGTTGATGCGTCCGAAATAGGATTGCAGCGCCCACTGGTAACGGTAACCGTCGTTGGTGAGGTTCGTCAGGCCGCCGGCCGTGATCTGGTCGTACTGGGGGTAGTCGAACACCTCGCGGTATGCTTTGAGGTATTTGTAATCGTAGGTGTTGCGCTCGGCGCCGAGGATCAGTTTGAGGCTGTGGTCGCCGAAGTCCTTGGCTGCCGTGACGAGGAAGTTGTAGTTGCCGTAGAAGGCGCGCGAGGCGCTCTCGGTCAGCGTATGGAACGATGCCGAGGAGATCTCCTGCGTGCCTTCGGCATCGCCGTAGGTGGTCACCGGAGCCTTGAAGTTGTGGCGGTTGACCGTATTGTACTGCGGGGCGATCTTACCCTCGAGGGTCAGCCACTCCCACGGCTTGAACGCCAGCGACGCGGCGCCCGAAAGGCGTATCGTGTTGGTTTGGTTCTGGCCGCCGTAGAGCATCAGGGCCACGGGGTTGTTGCCCTGCAGGCCGTTGCCGTTGTAGAGACCCGTCGAGAACTGGTTGGGAATGTCGGCCGGACGGGTGTTCATGTAGTTGAAGATCGTGCTCTGGTAAGGCGATGCGTTGCGGTCGCCGTTGGTGAACGAAAGGTCGAGCTTCATCGAGAGTTTCTTGTTGAACTCCACGTCGGCGTTGTTGCGGAATGTGAACCGCTGGTAGTCGGTGTTTTTGATGATACCGTCCTGCTTCACATATCCGAACGTGGTGAGCATCCGCACGCGCTCGCTGCCGATACCCAGCGAAACGTTGTGGCTGTGGGTGAATCCCGATCCCTTCAGCACGGCATTCTGCCAGTCGGTATTGGGGTAGAGGTCGGGGTCTTTGCCCATGTTCTTCTTGTAGAGGGCCATCTCCTCGTCGAGCAGCGCCTGTGCCGCGGGGTCGAGCGGGGTTTTGCGGTCGTTGGCGTCGATGACGTTGGTCAGCAGGCGGTGTTCATAGGCGTTGACGTTGTCGGGCAGCGATGTGGGGTCCTGCCAGCCGACATAACCTTTGTAGGTGATGGTGAAACGCTCTTTGGAACCGCGCTTGGTGGTGATGAGGATCACGCCGTTGGCGGCGCGCGAACCGTAGATCGAGGCCGATGCGGCGTCTTTGAGGACCGAGATCGACTCGATCAGGTTGGGATCGACGCTGTCCATGCTGCCCTCGATGCCGTCGATGAGCACCAGCGGCGATGTCGAGCTCCCGCCGAACGCATTGATGCCGCGGATGCGGATCGAACCTCCGTCGGCGCCGGGAGCGCCGGATTGTGTCGTGACGGTGACGCCCGCTGCGAGGCCCTGCAGGGCCGAGGAGACGGATACGATCGGACGGTTGTCCAGTTGCTTGGATTCGATCGACGAAACGGCGCCGGTCAGGTTGACTTTCTTCTGGGTGCCGTAGCCGACCACCACTACATCGTCGATCGCCGCAGCGTCCTCGTCGAGGACGACGGTGTATTTGGTCTGGGTGGCGACGATGTCGATCTCCTTGTCGAGATATCCGACGTATGAAATCTTCAGTTTCTGTCCGGGAGCCGCTTTCAGCGTGAAGGTGCCGTCGGCGGAAGTCGTTCCCCCCCCCCTCGAATTTGCCGGAAGTGTTCTTTATCACCACCGTGGCGCCGACCAGGGGAGTCCCCGACTGATCGGTAACGACACCGCTGACCGGGATCGTCTGGGCCGGCAGTGCAATACTCCAGCAACAAACGACCGCGGCGAGCAGCAGCTTGGTAAGGATTCGGAAATTTTTTCTCATGATGTTGTTTGTATAAAGTTTAAGGTTTCTGTGTGCTCAGTTCCTGTCTTTCGGGGCCGGCTGCCCGCTTTCCGGTAGTAGTCGGTTTCTTTTCATTCGGCTTGGTTTTGATTCTCTTATCGGTCATTAGCTCATTTGTAGTGTCACGAAGATAAACAAGAAATTTGTTTTTGCAAAATAAAATTTTCTTTTTGTGTGCATTTTTGTTGTTTTTCTTTCTTATTGGTGATTTATGGATGTATATATTTTACTTAATAGCTATTTTGGGGAATCTGGGTTCTGTATTTTGCGTGGCAAAGATAGGCGCGGAAAAACCGAATTGTATACCTATTATTATATATTAATAGAATTATTACCGGTTTTAAACCGGAATGTAACACATCCGGTTTTTGGTATTTCTCCCGTTGGCTTTCCGGAATCCGAATTTTTTGGATCGCTCTAAAATAGGCCATAATGACACAAAAGCAAACGAAAAGAAATTTTATAAGATGAAATATGCTGAAAATAAAAAATATTTTGTTAGATTTGTTCCCGTCAACCGGTTCCGACAATACCAACCCTGCCGGAACGGGATAACCTGAGCTTCATAAAATGGAAAATATTTGTGTCATAGGAGTCGATTACGGGACGGATTCGGTTCGTGCCGTATTGGCCGATGCCTTTACCGGCGAGGTGTTGGCCTCTTCGGTCTGCAACTATCCGCGGTGGGGTCGGGGGCTCTACTGCGACCCCGCCCGTTCGCAGTTCCGCCAGCATCCGTCCGACTATGTCGAGAGCCTCGAAACGGTGCTCACCGACCTTGCCCGTCAGTGTCCGGATGCCGTCCGGCGGGTCCGGGCGCTTTCGGTCGACGCCACTTCCAGCACTCCGTGCCTGGTCACGGCGGATTGTACGCCGCTGGCCCTGCTGCCCCGTTATGCGGACAACCCCGACGCGATGTTCGTCCTGTGGAAAGACCATACGGCCAACCGCGAGTCGGAGGAGATCACGGCGCTTTGCGCCCGCAGCGAACCGAATTACGCCCGCCATTCGGGCAACCACTACTCCTCGGAGTGTTTCTGGGCCAAGGCCCTGCACCTGCTGCGCGGCAGCGACGACCTGCGCCGCGACGCCTATGCGCTGCTGGAACTGTGCGACTGGATTCCGGCCCTGCTGACCGGCGGACGGGCCATGAAGGACCTCCGGCTGGGCCATTGCGCTGCGGGTTCCAAGCAGATGTGGGCCGAAGAGTGGGGCGGGTATCCGCCTCAGGAGTTCTTCGCCGCGCTCGATCCCGATCTGGCGCGCATCGCCCGCAACATGAACCCTGCGAATTACACCTGCGACACCGTGGCCGGAACCCTCACTTCGGAGTGGGCATCGCGCTTCGGCCTGCCCGAAGGGGTGTTGGTCGGCGTCGGCAACATCGACGCCCATTCGGGGGCCGTCGGTGCGGGCGTGGGTTATAAAACCGTGGTGCTCAACCTCGGAACTTCGGCCTGCTACATGGCCGTGATGCCCGCCGGGAAGATGGGCGGACGCCTGATCGAAGGCATCTTCGGGCAGGTCGACGACTCGATCGTTCCGGGGATGGTCGGCTTCGAGGCCGGACTTTCGGCTTTTGGCGACGTATATGCGTGGTTCAAACGCCTGCTGTGCTATCCGCTGCGCGACATCCTGTCGCAGACCGAACTGGTCGACGCCCAAACCCGCAGCCGGCTTATCGGGGAGACAAGTGACAAACTGATGGGGGCGTTGACCGAAGCCGCCGCCGCACTGCCCCAGCGTGTCGATGCCCCGCAGGCTACCGACTGGCTCAACGGCCGCCGCAATCCCTATCCCGATCCGTCGCTTACGGGGAGCCTTCTGGGGCTGACCCTCTCCACCTCGGCCCCCGAACTCTACTATGCTTTCGCCGAGGCGACGGCTTTCGCCACCAAAGCCATCATCGACCATCTGGAAAAAAACGGCGTGGAGATCGACCGTCTGGTCGGTATCGGAGGCATCTCGCAGAAATCGCCTTTCGTGATGCAGATGCTCGCCGACGTGATGAACCGCGAGGTCATCGTGGCCGGATGTCCGCAGGCCTGCGCCATAGGGGCCGTGGTCTACGCTTCGGTGATCGCCGGGTGCTACGCTTCGGTGGCCCAGGCGCAGGAGGCCCTGTGCCGCTTCCCCTCGACGACCTTTCTTCCCGATGCCGAACGGCATACGATATTCCTGCGCCGTTATGCCCGTTACCGGCAGATCGGGGCTTTCACATCCGCCAACTAATTTAACCTGAACAATATGACCCAATACCTGAAAAACCCGGATAAGCGAAAATGGGTGATCGTGGTGACGATCTTTATCGCGATCATCTGTAACTACCTGGACCGGCAGTTGCTTTCGATCCTCAAACCGACCATCAAAGCTGCTTTCGACATGAATGACGACGGCTATGCGCTGATCGTCAACATTTTCCTGATATGCTACGCCCTGATGTATCCCGTTTCGGGCATCCTCGTCGACAAGTTCGGTCCTAAAAAGGTGATGTTCGCCGGCATCTTCGCGTGGTCTGCGGCCTGCATCGGCGGCGGCCTTTCGACGAACATGTGGGAATTCGCGTTCTTCCGCGGCCTGCTGGGCCTTGCCGAGCCGACGATCTTCGCCGGTCAGATCGTGGCCGTCACCGTGTGGTTCACCCGTAAGCAGCGGGCCACAGCCAACAGTCTTTGTACGGCTGGCGGTTCGATCGGTACGGTGATCGCGCCGATCGCCATTGCCTGGCTTTCGACGATTTTTCCGTGGAACGAGGTCTTCGTCCTGGCCGGCGGCATCGGCCTGCTGATCGCCGTCGCCTGGCACTTCGTCTATGTCGATCCTCCGCAGGAGGTGCTCGACATCACGCTCAACGAAAGCACCTCCTCGGGACACGGAACGTCGTTCACATGGCCCCAGCTGTGGAAAACCCGCAGCCTGTGGGGTGTTTTGCTGATTCGCTTCGTCAGCGATCCGGTCTGGTATTTCTGTCTCTTCTGGCTTCCGGGCTACCTGCAGGAGGACTCCGGGCTGTCGCTCAAACAGGTCGGCTATGTGGGGTGGATTCCTTTCCTGTTCGGCGCTGTGGGCGGGGTGCTCACCTCGGCCTGGTCCGACAAAATGGTGCAGCGGGGCATGGAGCCGCTGAAGGCCCGCAAGCGGATGATGACCCTCGCGGCCATCGTCGCCCCGCTCTGTATCTTCACGCCCTATTTCAACTCCCTGCCCGGATACTGGAACGTGGCGGCCATCATTGCCGCATACAGCCTCATCGCCATCATGTGCCTGAGCTGGCTGTACACGATCTGCGTGGTGATCGCCGAGTCGTTCCCCGTGCGCAACGTGGCCAGCGTCGTGGGCATCACGGCCGGATTCGGCGCCGTGGGCGGAGCTATTTTCAACTACTACGTGGGCCAGCTCCTGAGCACGATGGGCAACACGCTTTTCCTGGTCATGGGCTTCCTGCACTGGATCGCCGTGATTATCCTCTGGAAGATGACCCGTCCCGAGAATCCCGAAAAATTGCTGAAAAAACAATCTAAAACAGCCTGATAATATGGAACAGATCAAAACTATCCACGAACCCGCGCGGGAGATTCCCGTGCGCGCTTCGGTCGACATCCTCGTTGTCGGCGCAGGTCCTTCGGGACTGATGGCGGCGCAGGCCGCCGCTGCCGAAGGTCTCAAAGTGATGCTTATCGAAAGCCGCAGCTACCTGGGCGGCAACCTCACGATCGGACTTCCCATCCTCGGTTTCCTCGGACAGAAAGGCAACCAGATTATAAAGGGACTTCCCCAGCGTTTCATCGACCGCCTCAAAGAGCGCGGCGCGGCGAGCGACCACCGTCCCTGCGCCCTGCACGTGAGCCTTACGATCGTCGATTCCGAGGAGGCGAAGACCCTCGCCATGCAGCTCATGGAGGAAGCCGGCGTCGAGGTGCTGATGTATGTCTTCTGCACCGATGTCGTCAAAGAGGGCGACGAGGTGAAGGGCGTCGTGATCGAGAGCAAGGCGGGCCGCGAGGCGATCCTCGCCAAGACGGTCATCGACTGCACGGGCGACGGCGACGTGGCTTTCCGTGCCGGCGTGGAGTGCCACAAGGGCGATGCCGACGGCGGCATGCAGCCTCCGACGCTGATGTTCTGCATGCGGGGCGTTGAGACGCAGAAACTGCGCGACGCCATCGTCAACGACCCTGAAACCTACGACATGGATATCATGCCCCACGAGTCGTTCCGCCAGCGGAACTTCATCACCGTGGGCCTCCGCAACCAGATCCGCAAGGCGCAGGAAGCGGGCATCGACATTCCCGTGGCCCGCACGATCCTCATTACAGGCATGAACGAGGATGAAATCTGGGTCAACATGTCGCGTGTCAACGGTACCGACCCGACCAAGCCCGAAAGCTACACGTTCGGCGAGATGGAGGGCCGCAGGCAGATTTACCGCATCGCCGAATACCTCAAACGGTTCGTCCCCGGGTTCGAAAATGCCTGGATGGAGAAGGTCGCGCCGTTCATGGGCATCCGCGAGAGCCGCGTGACGGTGGGTAAATACGTGCTCACGGCGCAGGACATCCTGGCCTGCCGCCGCTTCGACGACGCCATCGCCGTTGCGAGCTATCCCGTCGACCTGCACCACCCGAAGGGCGGCGACTGCACGCTCGAATACTGCGGCGACTGCTACGACATTCCCTACCGGACGCTTGTCCCCGAGAAGGTCGAGAACCTGCTCGTCGCCGGACGCTGTTCGTCGATGAACCATGAGGCGATGGCCTCCACGCGTGTCATGTCCACCTGCATGGCCCTCGGCGAAGCCGCAGGCCGTGCCGCCCGCATTGCGCTGCTCGACGGTGTGAAGCCCTCGCAGGTCGATGTGCAGAAGGTGCGTGACGAACTTCGTGCCACGGGAGCTTACCTCCGTTAACCGCATACGACAGGCATGAGACACCTGAAAATATTCCTATTCCTGCTGCTGGCTTTCGGCGCCTCGGGGCTCCGGGGCCAGAGCGCCCGGGAGGAGCTGTCCGCCGATCCGGCCTGCGCCGACGGTATTTACCGGGTCTATACGCCCGAAAATACCGTTCGCACGCCTGCGCCGAAAGGCTATAAGCCCTTTTACATCAGCCATTTCGGTCGTCATGGTACGCGCTGGCTCCTCCGCAACAACGAGTACACCGACCTGAAGGCGTATTTCGACGCTGCGGCCGAAGCCGGCGGACTGACCGATTTCGGGCAGGATGTCCGCCGCCGCATCGAGCTGATCTATGCCGACGGCATCGACCGTGCCGGGGACCTTGCCCCGCTGGGTGCCACCCAGCACCGGGAGATCGCCGGGCGCATGTATGCCGACTATCCCGCGGTCTTTGCCGACGATGCCCGCATCGACGCCCGTTCGACCGTCGTCGTGCGGTGCGTGCTGAGCATGGCGGCTTTCTGCGAACGGCTCAAAGAACTGAACCCCCGTCTGCAGATCACCCGCACGGCGGGAATCCGCAATACGCGCATCTTCAATTTCTTCAATACGCAGGCCAATCCCGGCGTCTCTGCCGAATACCTCGCGCTGCCGAAGAGCAAGGCGTGGAGACAAGCGGGGGAGGAGTTCCGCGCAAGCCGTATCGATCCCTCGCGTCTCTTTGGACACCTTTTCACGCCGGAGTATGCACCCCGGGTGGAGCAGCCCCAGCGGTTGCTGCAGATGTTGAACAACACCCGCGCGAGCCTCCACGGCCTCGATCTGGACGTGACGCTCGACGACCTGTTCACGCCGGGCGAATTGTATGCCCTGTGGGAGTGCGAGAACCGCGACTACTACCTTTTCAGGGGACCCAATCCTGCGACCGGGCGTTATCCGGAATATCTGGCGAAGATACTTTTGGAGGATTTGCTGGACCGTGCCGACCGTGCGATCGCCTCGGGAACGCCTGCCGCCGACCTGCGTTTCGGCCACGACGCCAACCTGATGACCCTGCTGAACCTGATGCGTTTCGAGGGGTGCTCGACAACGGCCGCTTCGCCGGACGGGATTGCCGAAGTGTGGCGGAATTACCGCATATCGCCGATGGCGGCGAACATCCAGCTGATTTTCTACCGCCGCAAAGGTTCGGACGAGGTACTGGTGAAGATGCTTCACAACGAACGTGAAGTGCGTATCCCGCTCCCTTCCGACAGCGCACCCTATTACCGCTGGTCGGAGCTGGAGAAGTTCTATCGGGACATCCTCGACGGGGTCCCCGCACCGCCGGCCGTTTCGAACCGATAGCGATGCATTCATACGAAGGCCCGGAACATGACGTTCCGGGCTTTTGTAATTCCGCGGCTAAGTATAAATGCGTATTTTCCCGAAAACCAGGCTTGCACAGCATGGTTTTCGGGAGGTTTTTGCTATTTTTGCAACTGTTTTTAGCTTAAAAACGATTCGATGATTGACTTTCTGAAACTGCCTTCGCCGTGCTACGTTCTCGACGAGGAACTGCTGGACCGGAATCTGGCGACTGTCGACCGCGTGCGCCGGGAATCGGGCGCCGAGATTATCGTGGCTCTGAAGGCATGCGCCATGTGGAGCATCTTTCCCGAGCTGGCGCAGCACTCCGACGGTGCGACTGCGAGTTCCGCCGCCGAGGCGCGCCTCGTCTTCGAGGAGTTCGGAAAGCCCGCCCACACCTACGCTCCGACCTACACGGACCGTAATATCGACGAAATCCTGCGTTGCAGCGACCATATCACTTTTAACTCGGTCTCCCAGTTCCAGCGCTTCGGCCAGCGGGCGCTTATCAGCGGCCTTTCGTGCGGCCTGCGGATCAATCCGCAGTATTCGCCCGTCGAGACCGACCTCTACAATCCCTGCGTCCCCGGCTCGCGGCTGGGCGTCACGGCGGAACAGTTGGCGGCGCACGGGGGACTCCCCGACGGCGTCGAAGGACTGCATTTCCACGTCCTCTGCGAATCGGGCCCCCAACACCTGAAACTGGCGTTGGAAGCCGTCGAAAAGCATTTCGGCCGGTATCTGGACCAGGTGAAATGGCTCAATATGGGCGGCGGCCACCTGATGACCGCTTCGTGGTACGACTGCGACGCGCTGATCGCCCTGCTGAACGGTTTCAAAGCCCGGCATCCGCACCTGCGGTTGATCCTCGAACCCGGCAGCGCCTTCACGTGGCGCACGGGTTACCTGGTTTCGACCGTCGAGGATATCGTCGAGAACGACGGGGTGCATACGGCGATGCTCGACGTGTCGTTCGCCTGCCACATGCCCGACTGCCTCGAAATGCCCTACAAACCGGCCATCGTCGGGGCGCACGATCCCGCCGAGGGGGAGAAACGCTGGCGCATGGGCGGTACGAGCTGCCTTGCGGGCGATTTTTACGGCGACTGGGCTTTCGACCACGACCTGAAAGTGGGGGAGCGCATCGTCTTCGAGGACATGATCCACTACACGATGGTCAAAACCACGATGTTCAACGGCGTTCAGCACCCCGCGATCGTCATCGCGCGCCGCGACGGTAGCACGGACATCATCCGCGAGTTCGGCTACGAGGATTTCAGGAACCGCATGTCGTAAACAATACAAACACCGATAAATGAAAGATTTTACACCTACACCTTACACCCTGGAGTGCGTCGCCACGGGGCGCCAGTTCGAAGACACCGGTTGGATGCTCACCGACCCGCAGTATAGGGAGCCGTCGCTCATCCGCGCCAGGTATGCCAGCAAGCAGCTCGACGTGAAACCCGCCGAATGGGGCCTCTACCGCTTCGTGGACTGGATGCCCGTGCAGCGCATCCTCAAAGGCTCGTCGGCCCCCGTGACCTACAAGAGCAAGGGACTGGCCGGGCACCTCGGACTGGAAAACCTCTGGATCACCTTCAACGGTTACTATCCGGCCATCGGGGCCACGATGACCACCTGTTCGTTCAAAGAGACCGAAGCCTACTCGGTCTGCGGCCGCGCCGCTGCCGACGAACAGCGTGTGCTGGTCGTAGCCTCGGCAGGAAATACGGCCCGCGCTTTCGCCAAGGTCTGCTCCGACAACAACATCAAACTGCTGCTGTCGGTGCCCCTCGACAATATCGACGCGCTGTGGTTCGACGAGCCGCTGAATCCCTGCGTGAAGCTCATCGCATGCGATAAAGGCGGCGACTACTTCGACGCCATTTACCTGAGCGACCTCGCGCTGAAAGGCCCGGGCTTCTATGCCGAGGGCGGAGCCAAGAACATCGCGCGCCGCGACGGCATGGCCTGCACGGTCCTTTCGGCCGTGACGACCATCGGCCGCATTCCCGACTACTATTTCCAGGCCGTGGGCAGCGGCACGGGCGCCATTGCCGCCTGGGAGGCCAACATGCGCCTGATCGAGGACGGCCGCTTCGGCTCGAACACCATGAAGATCATGGTGTCGCAGAACGCGCCGTTCGTCCCGATGTACGACGCCTGGCGGGCCGATTCGCGCAAAATGCTGCCTTACGACGCCGACAAGGCGCGCCGCGACGCGGAGATCATCGACGCCAAGGTGCTGTCGAACCGCCATCCGCCCTATGCCATCGCCGGCGGGCTCTACGACGCGCTGAAAGCCACCGGAGGCGACATCTTCGTGGCCACGAACGCCATGGCCCGCAAGGCCCGCAAACTCTTCCACGACCTCGAGGGCGTCGACATCTATTCGGCGGCCGGTGTCGCCACGGCATCGCTCATCAACGCCGTTGCCGCCGGAAAGATCGAGAAGGACGCCACCGTCATGCTCAACATCACGGGCGGCGGCGAGGAGCATTTCAAAGAGGGCAAAGAGCTCTGGTACCTCAAGCCGAGCCATGTCTTTCCGCTCGATCCCGATCCCGAAGACGTGGTGGAGACGGTCGAGGCGTTGTTTAATTGATACTTCAAATAACCGGGCTTATGAAAAAGACAATCATTGCGTTGGTTCTCGCTATTGCGGCCTTTTCGGCCGCTGCCCAGCCGCAGGTCTCGTCCAAACGCTTCGCCGATGCCGTGAACCACTGGAACAAGGAACACGGCGCGCAGGCCTGCGAGCGTTATAAGCCCGACCAGTTCCGCGAGATTGCCGACAACATCGTGGCTTACCAGAACGCCGACGGCGGCTGGCCGAAAAACCTCGACGTCACGGCGATACTCGACCCCGATTCGGTGAAAGCCTCCCTCAAGCCGCGCCACCGTCTCTCGACGCTCGACAATGCCAATGTCTACACGCAGGTCGAGTACCTTTCGAATGTTTTCCTGCTGACCGGCGACAGCGTTTACAGCAACTCCGCCCGCCGGGGCATGGAGTATATGCTCGCGACACAGTACCCCAACGGCGGCTGGCGGGGATGGGACGCCGATGCCGTGACTTTCAACGACGGTATCATCTACGGCGTGCTTTCGACCTGGCAGGAGGTGCTTGCGGGAAAACCCCTCTATGCGTGGGTGGACGACGGCCTGAAAGCCCGGATACAGGCTTCGTGGGACCGGGGCATCGAGCTGATCCTCAAAGCCCAGTGGGTGCAGGACGGAGTGAAGACCGTCTGGGCCCAGCAGTACGACCACGAGACCCTGCAGCCCGTCAAGGCCCGTGCCTATGAACTCCCGGCGCTGTCGGCCTCCGAGAGTGCCGACATCGTGATGCTGCTGATGCGCATCAGGCAACCGTCCCCCGAGGTCGTCGAGGCCGTCGAGGCCGCCGCTGCGTGGTTCGACCGCACGAAGATCACGGGCAAAAAGGTCGAGACCGTTGCGGTACCCGGGGGGCTGGCCGAGGACCCGAAGATCAAAAAGGACCGGGTCTTGGTCGACGACCCTGCCGCCGCCCCGATCTGGCCCCGTTACAGCGAATTGTCCGACAACCGGCCTTTCTTTGCCACGCGCGAGGGTACGAAAGTTTACGACCTGCGCGAAGTCCCCGCCGAACGGCGCGTGGGCTATTCGTGGTACGGAACGTGGGGCAACAAGGTGCTGAAAAAATACACTGCCTGGCTAAAAGCCAGGTTTTAG
>ERZ1673699.1755-NODE-1755-length-16288-cov-5.873221_pt1 | contig 16288 bp, 16 predicted proteins | sample MGYA00580229_ERZ1673699 | MGnify/ENA primary metagenome ERZ1673699 (study PRJEB41218, sample SAMN15661785) | gut metagenome | host: Homo sapiens | place: Canada: London | collected 2015-08-20/2019-03-30 | study: EMG produced TPA metagenomics assembly of... | reverse complement strand
AGGTTACTAACGGAAAATGAGAGAGATGAGCACAAAAACGCAACTCGACGACGCGGCGCTGCGCTATCATAGCGAAGGCCGTCCCGGTAAGATCGGGATCGTCCCGACAAAACCCTACCACACGCAGTACGACCTGTCGCTGGCCTATTCGCCCGGCGTGGCGGCGCCCTCGCGGGCCATTGCCGACAACCCGGACGACGTCTACAAGTACACCGACAAGGGCAACCTCGTGGCCGTGATTTCGAACGGTACGGCCGTGCTCGGACTGGGCGACATCGGTCCGCTGGCCGCCAAACCCGTCATGGAGGGCAAGAGCATGCTCTTCAAAACCTACGCCGGGGTCGACGCCTTCGACATCGAAGTCGACACGACCGACCCCGAGGAGTTTATCCGCACGGTGAAGGCCATCGCCCCCACTTTCGGCGGCATCAACCTCGAGGACATCAAAGCCCCGGAGTGCTTCGAGATCGAACGGCGCCTGCGCGACGAACTCGACATCCCCCTGATGCACGACGACCAACACGGAACGGCGATCATCTCCTCGGCGGCGCTGCTCAACGGCGCGAAAGTCGCGGGCAAGCAGCTCGACCGGATGCGCGTGGTGGTCAACGGCGCGGGAGCGGCCGCCATCGCCTGCGCACGGCTGTTCATCGAGCTCGGCATCCGCCGGGACAACGTGGTGCTCTGCGACAGCCAGGGCGTCGTCACGGTCTACCGCGAGGACATCAACGCCATGAAGCGCGAGCTGGCCACCACACGACGCATCTCGACGCTGGCCGAGGCGGTGCAGGGCGCCGACGTCTTCCTGGGCGTCTCGAAAGCCGACACGCTGACGCCCGAGATGCTGCGCACGATGGCCGAAAACCCGATCGTGATGGCTTTGGCCAACCCCGATCCCGAAATATCCTATGAGAAAGCGATGGCCTCGCGTCCCGACATCATCTTCGCCACGGGGCGTTCGGACTACCCGAACCAGGTCAACAACGTCCTGGGATTCCCCTATATCTTCCGCGGGGCCCTCGACGTGCGGGCCACGAAGATCAACGAGGCGATGAAACTCGCCGCCGCGCATGCGCTGGCCGAACTGACCCGCGAACCGGTTCCGGCCATGGTCCTGCGGGCCTACGGGGTCGAGAAGCTCGAATTCGGGCGCGACTACCTGATCCCCAAGCCGCTCGATCCGCGGCTGCTGTGCACCATCGCCCCGGCCGTAGCCCGTGCCGCCGTCGATTCGTGCGTGGCCAAAAAGCCCGTTACGGACTGGGAAGCCTATGCGGAGAGTCTCCGAAAACGCTATCAGGAATAAACAAACAAAAAACTCCCGTCCAAAAAAGACGGGAGTTTTTGCAGGATAATTACTCAGTTATTCGCCGGGCGGATTCCGGTAATGATTTTCAGGGATTCAGTGAAATTATGGAGCCTTAACTTTTCACTGCCTGGATCGAGCTTGTCCGGATTCGCCAAATCGAAAATACCGATGGAAAAATAACCATTATTGTCTCCTTCCCAGCCCCAGTTGCAATGGGTGAGCTGCTCCGTTTTAGTATGGCTTTCAAGCAATCTGTTCGGTCCTCCCTTATCGGGAATAAACCATATCTCCGTCCTCGTAATGTTATGCCTGATACCGTCCACAACCCAGACATGGTCATAAATCTTTAAACCGTCGACGGCGGTTCCCCGCATACAAACCATTCCTTTCTTTTCGTAGCTCTGCCGGATAGCTTCGTAGCTGTAATCCGCCACAGGATCGGTTGCAAAGCCGAAATGCCGTAAACAGGCCGGGATCGACTCGAATTCGGCCGTGCTCTCCTCTTTGCCATATACCATGTTCATCTGCTGGCCTATCTCCCGGCACATCTGCGCAATAGCCGGATGCTCGGGACAGTCGAACCCGTCATTCTGCGAATTTTTATGCTGCAGAATCCCCGGCCAGTTCAGTGTAACCAAAGCGGCATTGGCATCGGCATAGGTCAATTGCATGGTTTTCGGACAGGTAAAAGCGGTCATTACCTGCGCAACTGCCGTAGCCGCAAAACCCGCCGGAGCCCTGTTTCCCGAAACCATCGGGCAATAACCGTTGTAAGGAAACTGCGTCCCCCATTTAACCGGTATCATCGGTTTGACTTCGGTTACCTCAAGAGGTATGTGACGGATTTGCATCTGTCCCGGATCACTCGGCAGATCGGAGCCGTAGGGTTTAGCATGCAACCCCTCCAGTAAATCCAACGCAGCATTCATATAGAGATCGAATCCGCTCATCACGTTTCGCGGCGTTTTCCGACCGGGAGAATAACTCCCCGTATCGACAGCAGCAAGCAACGCGCTAACGCGGCGGTCCGTCGCTATGACGGCAAAGCCGCCGCCGTCGAAATTAAAGACATACATCAGCGAATCGTCCGCATCTCCGGTACGCGTACTCTTCACGACATAACGGAACACATTGTTTTCATCGATCGAACGTCCCACGGATCGGACCTTCCCATCAGACTCCAGCATCTTAATAGCCTCCTGGGCAATCTGACACGCCTCTTCGTAACTAACGACCGGTTCATAAGCCACGGCACCCGACACATCGGCAGGACCCGCAGGTGATTGATTCCCGCCTTTTTCACAAGAAGAGAAAAAAACGCTTACCATTCCGAACAGAATGGCAATAAAGCATAATTTTTTCATAGCTGTTTTTAATTAAAAGATCACTGATAACTCCGTAAATTGTATTCCAGACCCTCAAATATAGCAAAAAAACAGCTATAAATTAAATATTGCATAAAAATTAAAAAACGACCTGAATTATCAGGTCGTTTTTTTTTAATTTTATAATCATCCGGACAGAATCGTCCTTCTATCAGAACAACGCCGCAAACTCCCCGGGCGTCATGGGCCGCACCTCGCAGTCGCCGATGCCCGCCGGCAGGACGATGCGCAGCATGCCGTCCTCGTTCTTCTTGTCCTTGCCGACCTCTTTCAGCAGCCGTTTCACCTCCACCGGAGGCGTCAGGTCGAAGCCCAGCTGCGTGAGCACCGCCACGATCCGGTCACGGTCGGCTTCAGCCAGCACTCCCAGCTTCACCGCCGCCCCGGCGATCAGCGCCGTGCCGACGGCCACCGCCTCGCCGTGGTTCATGCGGTTGGAGCACTTCTCAATGGCGTGGGCCAGCGTGTGCCCGAGGTTGAGCTTGCGGCGGTCGCCCGATTCCCGCTCGTCCCGCTCGACGATGTCGGCTTTGACCCGTATCGCCGCCGAAACGGCGTCGGTCAGCAGGTCCGTATCGGTGCGCAGCGCCTCGAAAGTCGTCTTTTCGATGCGTCCGAACAGGTCCGCATCGGCGATGATCGCCGCTTTGACCACCTCGGCCAGCCCCGCGCGGAACTCCCGGTCGGGAAGCGTCCGCAGCATCCCGGGGTCGCAGATCACGAACTGCGGCTGGGTGAAAGTCCCGGCCATATTTTTGTATCCGTCGACATTTACGCCGTTCTTGCCGCCGACCGATGCGTCGACCTGCCCCAGCAGCGTCGTCGAGACAAACCCGAACTTCAACCCGCGCATGTAGGTCGAGGCGGCGAACCCCGCCACGTCGGTGACGATGCCGCCCCCGACGGCCAGCACGAAGGTCGAACGGTCCACACCCAGCTCGATGAAGCGGCGGTAGATCGACTCGACGGTCTGCAGGGTTTTGACGCTCTCGCCCAGGCCGATCAGCACGGGGTCGTACTTCTCCAGCATCGGGTGGTACAGGCGGTCGATCGTGGCATCCGAGACCACCACCACGCGCCCTTCGGGAAGCACCCCGGGAAGAATATCTTTCACGGGACCGATGTAAATCTCGCTCTGGGAGCGGACGTTGAAGAGAGGTTCCATTATTTAACTTTTTTAGGAATCGAGCAAAATTAGTATAATTTCCCGAGAATTTGTTACCTTTGCACCACAAAATACATTTCTATGCAAAAACTGCGCAATATTGCGATTATTGCCCACGTCGACCACGGCAAGACCACACTCGTAGACAAACTGATTCTGACAGGCCACATCCTGCGCGACAACGCCAAGCCGACCGGCGAACTCATACTGGACAACAACGACCTGGAACGCGAACGCGGCATTACGATCCTTTCGAAAAATGTTTCGGTCATCTACAAGGACTATAAGATCAACATCATCGACACCCCGGGCCACGCCGACTTCGGCGGCGAGGTCGAGCGCGTGCTGAACATGTGCGACGGCGTGCTGCTGCTCGTCGACGCTTTCGAGGGCACGATGCCCCAGACGCGCTTCGTACTGCAAAAAGCCCTCGCGCTGGGCAAGAAGCCCATCGTGGTCGTCAACAAGGTCGACAAGCCCAACTGCCGTCCCGAGGTGGTCAACGAGCAGGTCTTCGACCTGATGTTCTCGCTCGACGCCACCGAGGAGCAGCTCGACTACAAAACCATCTACGGCTCGGCCAAGCAGGGCTGGATGTCATACAAGTGGAACGAACCGACGGATTCGATCGTGCCGCTGCTGGAAGCCATTGTCGACGAGATTCCCGAACCGACCATCGTCGAAGGCACCCCGCAGATGCTCATCACGTCGCTCGAATATTCGGCCTATACGGGCCGTATCGCCGTGGGCAAGGTCACGCGCGGATCGCTCAAATCGGGCCAGATGGTCACCCTCGCCAAGCGCGACGGCGTGACGATGCAGAAGACCCGGATCAAAGAACTGATGATCTTCGAGGGCCTCGGCAAGAAGAAAGTCGAGGAGGTTCCCTGCGGGGAGATCTGCGCCATCATGGGCATCGAGGGATTCGAGATCGGCGACACCGTCTGCGACTACGAAAATCCCGAGCCGCTGCCCCCCATCGCCATCGACGAACCGACGATGTCGATGCTCTTCACGATCAACAACTCGCCCTTTTTCGGCAAGGACGGCAAATACGTCACCTCGCGCCACATTAAGGAGCGCCTCGACCGCGAACTGGAGAAGAACCTCGCCCTGCGCGTGACGCCGGGTCCCTCGGCCGACTCGTTCAACGTCTTCGGCCGCGGTGTGCTGCACCTCTCGGTGCTGATCGAAACCATGCGCCGCGAAGGTTACGAGCTGCAAGTGGGCCAGCCCCACGTCATCGTCAAAGAGATCGACGGCAAGAAATGCGAGCCGATCGAGGAGATGACCGTCGACTGCCCCGAGGAGTACTCGGGCACGGTGATCGACCTCACCACGCGCCGCAAAGGTACGCTCACGAACATGTCCTCCGACGGCGGACGCACACGCCTGGAGTTCTCGATCCCCTCGCGCGGCATCATCGGCCTGCGGTCGAACATGCTGACCGCCACGGCCGGCGAAGCCATCATGACCCACCGCCTGAAAGGGTTCGAACCGTGGGTCGGGGAGATCGAGATGCGCACCAACGGCTCGATCATCTCGGGCGAGACCGGCACGGCCTACGCCTACTCGATCGACAAACTGCAGGACCGCGGACGCTTCTTCATCAGCCCGATGGAGCAGGTCTACGCCGGACAGGTCATCGGCGAGCACACGCGCCAGAACGACATCACGGTCAACGTCACCAAAGCCAAACAGCTCACCAACATGCGCGCTTCGGGGTCGGACGACAAGACGTCGATCGCCCCGCCGAAGGTCTTCACGCTGGAGGAGGCCCTCGAATACATCCAGGGCGACGAGTACGTCGAAGTTACGCCCCACTCGATGCGCCTGCGGAAAATCCTGCTCGACGAGAACGACCGCAAACGCGCGGCTAAATAAAACCCCTATGACGATGGACCATTTCACCCTTTCGTTGGCCGTAGGCGCCGCCGCCGGGGCGCTGGACGTGATCCCGATGATCTTCCAGAAGATTTCAGCCCGGTCGTGCCTCTCGGCGTTCTTCATCTATTTCTTTGCCGCGGTGATCGTCTTTCACAGCCGCCTGCCCTACCTTCCGTGGTGGGGTCAGGGCATGGCCGTGACGCTGATGCTGATGATCCCCGTGCTGTTCACCTTCTCAGGGAGGGAGCGACGGGCGATTCCGGTGGTGTTGTTCAACGCCCTGCTGTTCGGATTCCTGATAAGCGTCGCGGAACGCTACCTGGCATAACAAAAAAAACGGACTCCGGTCCGTTTTTTTTTGCATAGTCCGTGCAGTATCAGGGCATTGCCGCCGTTTTAAGGGAAACCTCCGCTCCTATGAAAAAACTTTGCTTCCTACTGCTTCTGCTGCCGCTTGCGTTCGGCGGCTGTGACGACGACGACGAATCGCGCGTCGAAACCTGGACCGTCGCTTCCGAAAAGGGGGTTACGGGCATTGCCGTAATGAGTTTCGGCCACAGTCCGGCCTGCATCGTCAAAACGAACACGCATACCGACTGGGAAATCTCCCCGGCCCATATCGAGGGTTTCACTTTCGAAAAAGGCTACGAGAGCGTACTCCGTGTCCGCATCGAGCCGATCGCCAATCCCCCGGCCGACGGCCCCGGATACCGCTACACGATGGAACAGATGATCTCGCACACGCCGATGCAGTCGGCTGTCGATCCGTTGCAGTTCAGCCCCGAATTCGAGGTCACCATCGCTTCCGAACGGGGTGAATATTTCGGCACCTCCGGCTACTGGTTCAAAGATATGCGCTACACCGAACCGCGTTGGGAGCCGTTCCCGTGGGAGATCGGGGGCTTCGATTTCAAACCGGGCTTCGAGGCCCGCATCCGGATACAGCCCGTCGCCGAATACGACGATGCAAAGGGCGACTACGAGGTGAAATACCACCAGACGAAACTAATTTCGAGCGAAGAAAAGGCCTCTGAAGGGATACCCGTCTCTTAGATGGGCTTTAGAAAGGGTCGGTGCGGAAATCAGGCTCCGGTGTGCAAAATGCCGATGCCGCCCTAAAACCCGCTTCTTAAGCGGGCAAATCACTTTCGCAGCGTTGCGAACGAGAGGATGTGCCACGTGACGCCGACGGCCACGGCCAGCAACGCCAGCTGCGCCCACCACCACCCGGCCAGTATCCCGAAGATGCAGTAGAGCATCGCCGCCCACATCAGGACGAGGGAAAAGACCTTGGCGCGAAGCGGTATGGCGCGGTTTTCGCGGAAGTTGCGGATGTACTCGCCGAAACAGCGGTGCGACAGGAGCCACGCGTAGAGCCGCGGCGACGAACGGACCCAGAGCGCCGCTGCCAGCAGCAGGAACGGCGTGGTGGGCAGCAGCGGCAGGAAGATGCCGACGATGCCCAGCGCGAGGGCGATGCACCCGAGTATGGCGAGGAGGATTTTCACGGTGCAAAAATAATATAAATTAGTGCCGCACCGCACTGCAAAACGGCATTTTTCACTATCTTTGGTGTCGTAACGACACTTTTAGCAACGGAAAGCCGTGCTGAACAAGCCGTAATCCGGTTTGGCCGGCGTCCGGATTTTCACGATCTTTAGCATTACAGAACACAAATAAACCGATATACGATGAAAAAAATAGGTATCGCCAGCGACCATGCCGGCTACGAAATGAAAGAATTTTTGGTAGGTTACCTCGACGCCATGGGCTACGAAGTGCTCGACTTCGGGACGCATTCGCCCGAAAGCGTCGACTACGCCGACTTCGCGCATCCGCTGGCCGAGGCCATCGAAAAGGGCGAGTTGGAACGCGGCATCGCGCTCTGCGGCTCGGGCGAGGGCATGACCATGACGCTCAACAAACACCAGGGCATCCGTGCAGGCCTCTGCTGGGACCCCGAGGTCGCCTCGCTGATCCGCCGCCACAACAACGCCAACGTCATCGTCTTCCCGGCGCGCTTCATCACCAACGACGAAGCCGTCAAAATGCTCGACGCCTACTTCACCGCCGAGTTCGAGGGCGGACGCCACGAGGCGCGCCTGGCCAAAATGCCCGTCGCAGGCTGTAAATAAGCGGGATTCACAATTCGAAAACAAAGGGCGAGAGGGCTTTCAGCCGCTCGCCTTTTTCGTGCCCGGCAAAGAGCCCGAAGACCGCCGAGCCGCTGCCCGACATCGAAGCGTACACGGCCCCGGCTTCCAGTAAACGCTCCCTGGCCGCGCGGATGGCCGGACGTGCGGCGAGGATATGCCGCTCGAAATCGTTGGTCACCAACCCCTGCCACTCCGTGACGTGTCGTGCAAGACGCTCCGCCAACGGGACCTCCGGCACCCGGGGCAGCACGCCGGCATAGGCTTCGCGGGTCGAGACGCCCTCGCCGGGTTTGACGATCACGAGCGTCATTCCGCTCAGGTCCAGCGGATAAGGCTCCATCACCTCGCCTCTTCCCTTGCATAACTGCGGGGTGTTGCGGACGAAAAAGGCCGTGTCGCTGCCCAGCTCGGCGGCGCACGCGATCAGCTCCGCTTCGGACAGCCCGAGCGCAAACAACTCGTTGACAGCCAACAGCACCGCCGTACCGTCAGACGAACCGCCTCCGAGCCCGGCGCCGAACGGCACGCGCTTGTCGAGACGGATGGCGAGTCCGTCCACGCCGTAACGCCGCTGCATCAGCCGGAAAGCCTTCACGCAGATATTGTCCTCCGGAGCGCAGTCCACAGCCAACCCCCCGGTGCGAAACGTGACGCCGGGCGTATCGGTGCGCACCGCTTCCACCTCGTCGTAAAGACCCGCAACGGGGAACATCACGGTTTCCAGGTCGTGAAATCCGTCCGCACGGCGGCGCAGGACGTCGAGGCCCAGATTTATTTTGCAGTTTGCTCGTAAGATCATGGAACAAAGGTAAGAATTTTCTATTTTTGCCGTATGAAATTCCGCACCGAAATCGAAACAACGCCCCTCGGCGTGCAGATCGGCTACGAAAACCGCGTGCTGACGCTCGGATCGTGCTTTGCCGCACACATCGCCGGGAAACTCGCCGGAGCGAAATTCCGCGTCACGGAAAACCCCTCGGGCATCCTTTTCAACCCGTTGTCGATCGCCGCGGCGATCCGCAGCTACGCCGCCCCCGCCGCCGTGACGCGCGACGAACTGGGGTTCGACGGCGAGGTGTGGTATCATTTCGGATTCCACGGCGACTTCTCGGCCCCGACGGCCGAAGAGGCCCTCGGACGGATGAACGCCGCGCGGCAGGCCGGGGCCGATGCGCTCCGCACGGCCGACCGGATCGTCCTCACGTTCGGCACCGCATGGGTCTACGAACACCGGGGCGAGGTCGTCGCCAACTGCCACCGGAGGCCCGCCGCGGAGTTTTCCAGACGGCGGCTTTCGGTCGGGGAGATCGTGGAGACCGTTGCGGAGCTGATCGGGGGACCGCTTGCCGGAAAGCAGATTATCCTGACCGTCAGTCCGGTACGTCACATCGGAGATACCCTGGCAGGCAACGCCGTGAGCAAAGCCGCGCTGCGGCTGGCCGCGGAGGAGCTGACGCAAAGGTTCGGGTGCGTCGAATATTTCCCTGCCTACGAGATCGTCACCGACGACCTGCGCGACTACCGGTTCTATGCCGACGACCTCGTGCATCCCGCTCCGCAGGCCGTGACGTACGTCTGGGAGAAATTCACCGAAACGGTCCTCACCGACCGCGCCCGGAGACTGCTCCCGGAAGTCGAAGCCATCGCCGCCGCAGCGGCCCACCGGCCCCGCAATCCGCAGAGCGAGGCGCACCGCTCCTTCTGCAGCCGCCAGCTGGAACGTATCGCCGCACTCCCGGAGATCGATTTTCAATCGGAAGCGGCCTGTTTCCGCCGATGTCTCGAAATAAATTCGTAAATTTGCGGCCAATTCCATTACGCAGATGACAAAAAGACTCTTTCTATATGCCATAGCCGCCGTGGCGGCTCTCCAGAGCGTCGCGGCACAGCCCCGGCTGATCGTCCAGATCGTCGTCGGCTCGATGCGCGGCGAGGACCTCGACCGCTATGCCGAAAATTTCGGCGAAGGGGGCTTCCGCAGGCTCACCGAGGGCGGCACGGTCTATGCCGACAGCCGCTACGACTACCTGCAGACCACCACGCCCGTATCGCTGGCTACGCTCACCACGGGGGCGATGCCCTCGACCCACGGCGTGATCGGATCGCGCTGGGTGGACTACACGACCAACAAAATCATCGAACTGACCGCCGGCCGCCGGGGCCCCGGGGCCTACAACCTGATCGCCCCGACACTCTCGGAGACGTTGCTGCAACACGCTCCCGGCAGCCGCTCGGTGACCGTCGCCGCCGAAGCCGTGTCGGCCGTGGTGATGGCCGGACGCGCCGGAGAGGTCTTCTGGCTCGACTCGGCGCGCTGCGACTGGGTGACCTCGCCCTACTATGCCCCTGCGGTTCCCGAGTGGATCGACCGCAGCAACCGCGAGCGATACAACCTCTCGTACATCTCGACCGAGTGGCGTACGCTGCTCGAACGGGGCCGTTACCTCAACACCCGCAACCACGACATCGCGCTGGCGGGCAAGAGCCGGAAAGAGAAAGACCTGAACGGCTCGGGACGCCTGAAACTGACCAACGATTTCGAACGCCTGCTCTACACCCCCGCGGGCAATACCGCCGTGCTGGGGCTGGCCAAGCAGGCCATAGCACAGTATAAGCTCGGTGACGACCAAGTCCCCGACCTGCTGAACATCTGTCTCGACGCACCGCGACGCATCAGCGAAGCCTACGGTCCCGAGTCGATCGAGGTCGAGGACATGTACTACCGGCTGGACCGCGACCTGGCGGACTTCCTGACTTTCGTCTTCGCGCAGGTCAAAGACGGCAACGCAATGGTCGTGCTCACCTCCGACCACGGGACGAGCCCCTCCTACGACGCCGGGCCCGGCGATGCCGACCGCTTCAACCCGCGGCAGTTCGAGGTGATCGTCAACGGATTCCTCAACGTCCGCTACGGCGTGGGCGACTGGGTGGTGGAGTACAGCGACCGGAGCGTATGGCTCAACCACAACCTCATCTACGAACGGGGGCTGAACCTCGCCGAAGTGCAGAACGAAGTGGCCATCTTCGCCATGCAGTTCAGCGGCATCTCCCACGCGCTGGCCGCCACGGCCATGCGCACGAGCTATTTCGGCAGCGGATACGCCCGGCGAATGCAGAACAGCTTCTATCCCCGGCGTTCGGGCGACGTGATCCTGAACCTGATGCCCGGCTGGATCGAGGAGCAGGAGCGCTGCTGGTCGATGTCGGGCTCGATGTACGGCTACGACACCGAGGTTCCGCTGGTGTTCTACGGCAAAGGCGCCGGCATGCAGCGGGTGAACCGCCGCGTGGACATGACCGCCGTGGCCCCGACACTGGCGCGGCTGGCGGGCATCCGCGAACCGGCAGCCTCGGAAGGCGGGGCGCTGGCGGAAATCGTGTATTTGTAAGGACTTTCAATAAACGCACACCATGGACAAAATACAGGACGAAATCATCGAAGAATTTTCCGTCTTCGACGACTGGCTGGACAAATACGACTACCTGATCGGCCTGAGCGAAACGCTCCCCCCGATCTCCCCCGAGCACCGCACCGGACAGTACCTCATCGAGGGGTGCCAGTCGCGGGTCTGGGTCGACGCACGGCTCGAAGACGGAAAGGTTTACTACACGGCGGACAGCGACGCCATAATAACCAAGGGCATTATCGCGTTATTGATCCGTGTGCTGAACGGCCGCACGCCGCAGGAGATACTCGACACAGAGCTCTACTTCATCGACGCCATCGGGCTTTCGGCCAACCTCTCGCCCACGCGGGCCAACGGGCTGGTGTCGATGGTCAAACAGATGCGGCTGTACGCTTTGGCTTTTCAAGCCAAAGCCAATTGAAAATGAAGAATTAAAAATTAAAAATTAGGGTATGGCGCCTGAAGAGATACTTCAAGTCGAGAAAGATATCGTTGCGACCCTCAAAAACGTATACGACCCCGAAATCCCGGTCAACATCTACGACCTGGGACTGATCTACGAGATCGACTACACGCCCGACGGCGTGGCCACGATACGCATGACCCTCACCGCCCCCAACTGCCCGATGGCCGACATGCTCGTCGAGGACGTGAACATCCAGGTCGGGAAAGTCAAAGGCGTGAAATCGGTGAACGTCATCCTCACGTTCGACCCCGTGTGGGACAAGAGCATGATGTCCGAAGAGGCGCTGCTGGAACTCAATATGTTCTGAGATGGCGGACACGGCGGAGCGCATCGTGGAACGGCTGCGGGCCGGGGCCGAAGTGTACGCCTGCGGCGGCTACCTCGGCGGGCTCTGCACGCTCCAGCGCACCGAACTCTGCACGACGCTGCTCTTCGACCGCCTCAGCCGCAAGATGCGCATGGTCGGCGAGCTCCGCAGCGAGGCCGCCGACAACTGGAACCAGACGTTCTACCTGCTCTACTTCCGCACGCTGGGCGACCGCCGCAACCAGGAAGCTTACCTCGAACTGGCCCGGCGCGTGCCCTACAAAATCGTACTGCGCGAACGGCTGGCCCCGCACGCCGTCGAGGCGATGCTGTTCGGCACCTCGGGGCTGCTGGAACTCTACTGCAACGACACCTATACGCTCGACATGAAACGCGGGTTCGAATACCTCGCAGCCAAATACGGCATCGAGCCGATGGAGGCTTCGGCATGGGCGCTGACCGAGATACGCCCGGCCAACCATCCGGTGCTGCGGCTGGCGCAGGCTGCGGAGTTCTTCACGCAGGACGAGTTCGTGATGGAACGCGCCATGGCCTGCCGCACGGAGGAGGAGATCCGGGAGCTGTTCTGCATCGAGGCGTCGCCCTACTGGCGCACACACCACATCCCCGGCGCCGCGAGCGACGAAAGCCCCAAGCGCATCGGGGCGTTCAAAGCCAACATCATCGGCATCAACCTCGTATCGGTCCTGCAGTTCGCCTACGGCAGCTACACGGGCTGCGAGCGGCTGCGCGACAGCGCCCTGACGCTCCTGGAGCGCCTGCCGGCCGAGGACAACCGCTACATGCGCGACTGGCAGTCGGCCGGAATCCGGCCCCGCAACGCCTTCGAATCGCAGGCCCTGCTGCAGCTGACCACCGAATACTGCGCCGGAAAACGCTGCGCGGAGTGTCCCGTCGGACGACGGATCGTGCGGCAGGCGGCTGCCGCCGGGGAGCGGACGGCGGATATTTTGGCTTTTCCGGAAAAATAGTTACTTTTGTGCAACGTCACACTCCCGACGGCAGACCCGGACTCCGGCAATCTGCCGTAAATCGTGTTTATACCCATGCTTTTCAATTCGTTTGAATTTGCGCTGTTCCTCCCGGCCGTCTTCCTGCTCTACTGGTTCGTGTTCAACCGCAGCCTGCGGGCGCAGAACCTCTTCGTCGTAGGGGCCAGCTACCTCTTCTACGGATGGTGGAACTGGCGGTTCCTCCTGCTGATCGCCTTCACGTCGCTGTGCAGCTATGCCAGCGGACTGCTTATCGACCGCTTCCGGAAACGGGGAAAGGTGAAATGGAGCCGGGCCGTCAGCGTGGGGAACATCCTGCTCAACCTCGGGATACTCGGCATCTTCAAATACTACGACTTTTTCGTGGCGTCGTTCGCCGAACTGTTCGGTATCGCCGACTGCGACAGCCTCCTGCTGCGGATCATCCTGCCGGTCGGCATCTCGTTCTACACGTTCCAAGCCCTGAGCTACTCGATCGACGTCTACCGCGAAAAACTCGCCCCGACGCGCGACATCGTCGCTTTCTTCGCTTTCATCTCCTTCTTCCCGCAGCTGGTGGCCGGCCCCATCGAACGGGCCTCGAACCTGCTGCCGCAGTTCCTGCGACCGCGGACGTTCGACACCGCGCAGGCCGTGGACGGACTGCGGCAGGCGTTGTGGGGATTCTTTAAAAAGATCGTCGTGGCGGACAACTGCGCCATCCTCGCCAACGGCATCTTCGACAACTACGAAAACCTTTCGGGAGGAGCGCTCGTCATCGGCGCCGTGGCTTTCTCGTTCCAGATTTACGGCGACTTCTCGGGCTACTCGGACATCGCCATCGGCATCTCGCGGCTGTTCGGGTTCAGCCTCATGCGCAACTTCAACTACCCCTATTTTTCACGCGACATCGCCGAATTCTGGCGCCGCTGGCACATCTCGCTCACCACGTGGTTCCGCGACTACATCTACATCCCGCTGGGCGGCAGCCGGGGTTCGAAATGGATGGTGTTCCGCAACACGCTGGTCATCTTCCTCGTCAGCGGATTCTGGCACGGCGCGAACTGGACGTTCATCGCCTGGGGAGGCTACCATGCGCTGCTGTTCCTGCCGCTGATCCTCTCGGGACGCAACCGCCGGTACACCGGGGAGATCGCCGCCGGACGGGCGCTTCCGTCGGCGGGCGACGCCCTGCGCATGGCCGGGACCTTCTGCCTGGCGGCCGTGGGCTGGATCATCTTCCGCGCCGAAACCATCGGCGACGCCTGGCATTATGTGCGGAGAATCTTCTCGCCGGCGATCCTCGACCGCGTGGCGCTCGGCGGCAGCTACGAGTCGCCCGGCATCAACGCCGCCGTCGGGGTGGCGATCCTGCTGGCGGTCGAATGGAGCCAGCGGACCCGCCGGCACGGACTCGAACTGACCGGACGGGCGCACATCCGCCGCCGAAGCGTACGCTATGCCGTCTACTACCTGCTGATCCTGGGCATCTACATCATGCACGCCCAGCAGCAGACGTTCATCTATTTCCAATTCTGATCCTGCCATGAACCGATTCCTGCGACGCATCTTCTGGTTCGTACTGCCCGTGGCCGCCGCGGCCGCCGGCGCGGAATGGGGACTGCGCAGCATCCCCCACCAGCTCGGGTACAAGGCGGCCTGCATGGAACGATACGCCCCGGAGCTCGAAGTGCTCTCGCTGGGGCTCTCGCATGCCTTTTACGGGCTCGATTTCCACGCCTCGAAATTCCGGGGGTTCAACCTCGCCTACCACGGACAGCCGCTCGACCGCGACCTGGAACTTTGGGAGAAATACGCCGACCGCCTCACGTCGCTGCGCGCCGTGGTGATCTCGCTCTCGTGCTGGAGCACCCACCACCGGCTGCGCAAGGACGGCGAGCAGTGGCGCGTGCCCTTCTACACGATCAACTACGACCTGCTGGGACCGTGGTACGCCTTCAAAGAGCGTTACATCATCGCCTACCCCTCGCCGGCGTTCCGCTACCTGAAACACGTCCTCTCGCCCGGGGACATCCGCGCCGAGGGCAACACCCCGCAGGACGAGTTCGGCTCCTACATGGTCCTGCGCGACAACCGGCGCCCCGACTGGGACCGGCGCACGGCCGAAGGCGCCGCCCGGGGACATTCGGATTTCGATCCCGCAGACGCGGCGCACAACCGCGAAGTGCTGCGCCGCATCGCTGCCGACTGCGCGGCCCGCGGCGTCCGGGTGGTGCTCTACACCCCGCCGACGTGGCCGACCTACCACGAACACCTCTCGGACGAGGTCGTGGCCCTCACGCGGCAGATCGGCACGTCGCTGGCCCGGGAGTTTTCCAACGTGCGGTATGTGGACCTGCTGAAAGACAGGCGGTTCACGGCCGACGACTTCTTCGACGCCTCGCACCTCAACTACGACCACGGAGGCCCCAAACTCATCCGCATCCTCGACGACGAGATCGCCGGAGACCCTTTGCCGGCAAAATAATTTGCGGAAAACCCATTCCGAGGCAGCCGCCCGGATGGATTTCGAAAAATTATTACTATTTTTGTAGGATTTAGAACCCGTAACCCGGAAAACAACAACAACATTATGGATATTCTTGCAAGTATAATCAAAGTTCTCTTCGGTTCGAAAGCCGATAAGGACCGCAAACAGATCGAGCCTTACCTGGAGAAGATCAAAGCCGTCTACCCCTCGATCGAGGCACTCTCGAACGACGAACTGCGCGCCCGCAGCGAGGCGCTGAAAAAACAGATCGCCGATTTCATCGCCGGGGACGAGGCCCATATCGTCGAGCTGAAAGCCATCCTCGAGAAGCCCGAGACGCTGCTCGAAGAGAAAGAGAAGATCTCGAAGGAGATCGACGAGACGACCAAGCGCATCGACGAGAAGATCGAGGAGGTGCTCGACAAAATTCTTCCCGAGGCGTTCGCCATCATGAAGGACACGGCGCGCCGCTTCGCCCAGGACGATACGGTCGTGGTGACGGCCAACGATTTCGACCGCAACCTCGCCGCGACGAAGGATTTCGTCACCATCGAGGGCGACAAGGCCGTCTACGCCACCCACTGGCTGGCCGGCGGCAACGACACGAAGTGGGACATGATCCACTACGACGTGCAGTTGTTCGGCGGCGTGGTGCTCCACCAGGGCAAAATCGCCGAGATGGCGACGGGCGAAGGAAAGACCCTCGTGGCGACGCTCCCCGTAT
>ERZ1673699.1753-NODE-1753-length-16300-cov-6.188981_pt1 | contig 16300 bp, 16 predicted proteins | sample MGYA00580229_ERZ1673699 | MGnify/ENA primary metagenome ERZ1673699 (study PRJEB41218, sample SAMN15661785) | gut metagenome | host: Homo sapiens | place: Canada: London | collected 2015-08-20/2019-03-30 | study: EMG produced TPA metagenomics assembly of... | reverse complement strand
ATACGCCAGTACCGACAAACACACCAATACCAACGGCAACGCCGACAAACACGCCAGTACCGACGAACACGCCAGTGCCAACGGCAACGCCAGTGCCGACGAATACGCCAGTACCGACGAATACGCCAGTGCCGACGAACACGCCGGTGCCAACAGCAACGCCGACAAACACACCTGCGCCGACTGGATATAAAGTGGGCACAACAGTGAAACATCCAGCGACAAACGGATATTATAAAGTTACCGCCACCGACACAGTAGAGTATATAAAACCGATAAAGAAAAAAGTAAGCACTGTCACAATTCCAGACAGCGTAAATCTAAAGGGCGCGAATTACAAAGTAACCTCAATAGCCTCCAAAGCATTCAAGAGCAATAAATACCTGAAAAAGGCTATTATAGGAAACAATGTAATCCAGATTAAGAGCTATGCCTTTTATAAGTGCACGAAACTCTCTTACGTACAAATCGGCGGCTCAGTAAAAGCGATCGGAAAACAAAGCTTTTATGGTTGCAAGAAGTTAAACGAAATGAGAATCTACACCTCCCGCCTGAAAGCCAAATACGTAGGCTCCAATGCCTTCAAAGGCACTCCATCCAGGATGAAAGTCTACGTCCCCAGGAAAAAGGCAAAAAGCTACAAAACGGTTTTGGTAAAACGAGGCATAAGCAAAAAGATTGTAATAAAGAAGATGTAGTATTTGTTTGTGTTATGGGGAGGTTTTCGAAGAAAGCTGGATCTTCAAACATCGAAAAAGCAATAGGCGGATCAAATTAATGTAACAAGAGAATATATAAGGGACTGTAATAGATGCGTGCTGCGTATGAAGTGACATTCATCTGTTATAGTCCCTTTTCTCTTGACATTTTTCCACGTAATGTGCAAAATAAACCTATAAAGTTCAAACAATTTCAGGAGAAATTATATCATGAGACAGGAGTTTTTACACTTAAAGGCACCGGAAAACTGGAGTTAGAAGACACTTTCCGGCCAGGATGCCCTACGCAGCAGTAACCCATTCTGCATAAAAACAACCTTCTAAAATGGGGACTGTCTGAATGTCGAAGATTACCAGATTTCCATAAGAAATGGAACAATTTGTACTGACAGAACAAGAGTATTATAAAAATATGAATTAAAAAGAAAGTTGTGAAACAAAATGAAACGAATTGATTTTGAAAATGGCACGGTAACCAGAAACATTTTCAGCGCTGCAATCCCCATGCTGGTGGCGCAGATACTCAGTCTTTTATATAATATTGTAGACAGAATCTATATAGCCAGAATCCCTGAAGTGGGAACTACGGCGCTTGGCGCAGTCGGCTTATGTTTCCCGCTAATCGTGATTATCACTGCCTTCGCCAATCTGTTCGGCAGTGGTGGCGCGCCTGTTTTTTCCATAAACAGGGGCAAGAAAGACAACCAGAAAGCGCAGGAGGTGATGAACACTTCCTTTACTATGGTGTGCGGAAGCGGGATCATTCTGATGATGGCTGGTATGCTTTTGGCAAGACCTCTGTTGGTACTTTTTGGAGCATCTGAGGATGCTTTGGTTTATGCATATCCCTACATGATGATCTACCTGATCGGAACGGTTCCATCCATGATCGCCACAGGAATGAACCCATTTATCAATGCACAGGGATACGCGACAACTGGCATGCTTTCTGTAGCAATTGGTGCAGTCGCCAATCTGATCCTGGATCCATTATTCATTTTTGTGCTTGGTTTCGGAATCAAAGGAGCTGCCATTGCGACTGTTCTTTCCCAGTTCCTATCAGCTGCTTATGTACTACTTTTTCTTGAAAAAAGAGCGGAAATGAAAGCTCGGCTTTTGAAAAAAACAGAGCTGAAAAGCTGCAAAGAGAATGCAAAAAACATTGTCAGTCTTGGTACTGCAGGCTTCATTATGCAGCTGACAAACAGCCTGGTAACCATCTGCTGCAACAATGTTCTGGGGGTCACCGGAGGGGATGTTTACATATCTGTTATGACTATCGTATCCAGTGTCCGTCAGATGGTAGAGACGCCGATTTATGCTATAAATGAAGGAACATCACCTATTCTGAGCTATAATTATGGGGCAAAAAGACCGAAGCTTGTCCGCAAGGCAATGGTCACTCTGGCAGTAATGGTTCTGGTTTATACAGCAGTAATGTGGAACGTGATTATCTTTGTTCCGGATTATCTGATTGCCATTTTCAGCTCCGATAAGCTCTTGATAAAGGATGCAGTTCCGGCACTGAAAACCTACTTTGCAGCCTTTATTTTTATGGATCTGCAGTACATTGGACAGACTGTTTTCAAGTCTTTAAATAAGAAAAAACAGGCCATTTTCTTCTCGCTTTTGAGAAAAGTTTTTATTGTAGTTCCGTTGACATACCTGCTTCCCTACGTGTTTAAAATGGGAACTCACGGAGTATTCCTGGCAGAGCCGGTATCTAATGTAATTGGCGGAAGCCTTTGTTTCGTTACAATGCTGCTGACTATATTGCCGGAATTAAAGAGGCTGGAAAAGAAAAACGGAGAGGCAGACCGCCTCTCGGGGGACTTTAAAACGAGGTAAAAATATATGGAAAATACAATTATAATCGCAATTGTAAGTTTTCTCTGTATCCTGGCTCATGTCCCCACTCTGATCCTGCGAATTGTTCCGTTTCACGAAAAAATCTCAGATAAAGACAGGATCAGACTGACTGTAATCTATGCAATTGGTCTGGCTGTGGACTTCGGAATCTGCATGTGGGTGGGAAATTACCGGGAAATTGACGTGCCGTTTTATAAGATAAATCTGATTGCTTTCTGTATTGTAATGGCTGCTGTAAATATCTGGCTTGTCCCTGGATTATTGAAGTTGCTACGGAGAAGAAACACGACATGCTTCTGATTACGGTAGACAATTCTTTTGATGGAATATTATTCCAGGAAAATGGGAAAATTTACTCAAAAAAACGGCAAAACAAACAGGAAGGAATCGGCATTCTTTCCATGAAAAAACTTTGCGAAAAACATGGCGGAGCCAGTCGCTTCGAAGCGGTCGGCAACAGGTTCCAGGCCAGCTTTATATTGAAAAATGAGGTTGAAGATTAAAAAATGGTTAAAGTTGATTTGATTACAGGCTTTCTTGGTTCGGGAAAAACGACTTTCATAAAGAAATATGCTGCATGGCTGATGAGCCAGGGGCAGAATATTGGAATTCTGGAGAATGATTTTGGTGCAGTGAATGTGGACATGATGCTGCTTCATGACCTGGAAGGGGAGAACTGCGAGCTGGAAATGGTTTCAGGTGGATGTGATGCGGACTGCCACAGAAGACGTTTCAAGACCAAGCTGATCGCAATGGGAATGTGCGGATATGACCGGGTTCTCATTGAGCCTTCCGGGATTTTTGATGTGGATGAGTTTTTCGATGCCCTTTATGAAGAGCCGTTGGATAAGTGGTATCAGATTGGAAATGTGATCACCATTCTGGATGCCAGACTGGAGGAGAAGCTGCAGCCACAGGCAGAGTATATTCTGGCTTCAGAGGCAGCTGATGCAGGTTGTATTGTTCTGAGCAAGAGCCAGGAGGCATCTGAGGAAGAGATTAGTGGAACTGTGAAACATCTGAATCGCGCACTGGAAAGTGTGAAATGTAAACGACGTTTTACGGAAAATGAGATACTGAATAAGGATTGGGAAACGTTTACAGATGAGGATTTTCAGCGGATTTTCAACAGCGGGTATGTGATGGAAGATTTTGAGAAACAGTGTTTTGATGAGAAAGAAGGGTTCCAGTCATTGTATTTTATGGAGCTGAAGATTTCCGAGACACAGTTGGAGAAAGCAGCGCATCAGATTCTGGATGATCCGGAATGTGGGGATGTTTTCCGAATTAAGGGCTTTGTGAAATTAGAAGAAAATGCTGCCGCGGTAACCGAAAACGAAAAAATGAATTCGGGCTCCGCTCAGAAAGTGTCCGCCGACAATAACTGGCTGGAATTAAACGCCACCCGTAAAGAATTTTCCCTAAGGCCCATTTCCGCAGGCCAGGAAGTCGTGATCGTGATCGGGGAGAATATGAATGAGGCGCGGATACGGGAGTATCTGGGGACAGCGAATATTAAGTAACCGCCATATTGACTAGAGCGTGTTTGAAAAATTATTCCCGCAATCTGTACGCCCCACTTTGCGGGAGATTTCACCCGAATTCGGTTGCCGTAGCCCGCTACGGCGCCCTCATCCGAGCGAAATTTCCCGCAAATTGTGACGCACATCTTGCAGAAAGCCTTTTTCAAATACGCTCTAGATTACCATTATTTAAGAAAATATCAAAGCGTAATTTTGAAAATCTGAAATTTAAATTACTTTCCGTCCCTGTACATATTTCCCAACCAAATTGCGGTCGTCGGACAGATAAACAAGCCTTTCCAGTCTGTCACGGGTGGAGATTTCCTGAGGATGACGGATATTGCTGTCGTCCAGGATCATGGCGTCGAATTCATAGCCTTTTTCGAAGCTGCCGACTTTTCCGAAGAAGGAGCCACCACCGATCGTGGCCATGTAAAAAGCTTCTTCCAGAGTAACCGGGGCCTGGGTCTGGTCCATCAGGCGCCAGCGGAGCTTGGAAACCTGGATGGCATCGGCAATTGCGCGGAACATGGAAAGGGAAAATCCACCGGCAACATCAGTTCCAAGACCTACGTGAAGTCCCATGTCAAGATAACGGCGGATGGGAGCGATTCCGGAAGCAATGTCGGTGTTGGATTCCGGGCAATGGGCGATGTAAACACCCTGGTCTTTGATCATCTGGATTTCCTCATCTGTGGAATGAACACAGTGGGCCATGATAGTAGGGCATGTATTGCTGCTTGCAGAAGCAGGATTGGAGACTTCTTCATTTGCTGCAGGTTTCGTTCCAAACAATCCAAACATATCATACGCATCCCCATAAAATCTGCTTGTGGGACAAAGCTCCTTTACCCATGCAATTTCCCCGAAATTTTCAGACAGATGAGACTGAATTGGAATGTGGTATTCCCGCTGGATTTTTCCCAGCTCGGTCATCAGCTCATCCGTACAGGATGGGGTAAAACGTGGGGTAAGGATCGGGTAGGTGTGGTCGTAACGTCCCTTGATTTCTTCCAGCCACTGGCGTGTATCCTGTGCAGAAGCCTGTGCGCTTTTCTCCTGAAGCTCCAGTGCTCCATTGCGATCCATATTTACTTTTCCAACCATAGTTGTTAGACCGCTTTCCTCCAGCATGTCCATGAGAAGCTCCGTTGCCGGACGGTGCAAGGTGGCGAAAATGCAGGCTCTGGTGGTGAAGCTGTGCTTTAAGTCATCCACGAAAATGGAGTAAGCCTTTTTCGCATAGGACAGGTCAGCGTACTTGGCTTCCTGTGGGAAAGTGATGGTGTTCAGCCAGTCCAGCAGCTCCAGATCCATGCCGGTTCCGCGGTAAGCGTACTGGGGAGCGTGCAGATGAAGGTCAGTGAATCCTGGGATGATCAGTCGATCACCCATGTCTTCTACCGGAATGTCCTTATATTCTGCCGGAAGCTGGGAAAAAATACCAGCACAGAGACTGTTTTCACAGACTACATAAGAGTTTTCATGAAAAACAAGTTCTTTCTGATTCTTGCTGTAACAAATTGTACCTTTCAAAGCAAACAAATCTTTTTTCATATCAGACCATCCTTTCTGCCAGAGGCGAGGCAAAGTAAAACTCCGGGATAGTTTGCGGCTGAGAACGTACTGCCGGAAACATGCAAAATGTGATTTCGGGCTGATTCAGCAATAAAAAAACCACCCGCAATATGCCATACCTGCATACCTCTTCGCATGCAGCTTATAGACAACTATTAGGGTAGTTGGTAGAAACGTCCAACCAGATTATGGACATATATAAGCGTTTGCTGTTTTTATTTTATACCTTTATTGTACATGGTAAAGGGTGCAGAATCAAGGGGATTTTCACAAAAAAAATCTACATTTTCATATCTTTATTGCTGGATTTGTTATATAATGAAGTAAAATTTGCGGACAAGAAATTAGAGCGTGTTTGAAAAAGGCTTTCTGCAAAATCTCCCACAAAGTGGGGCGTGCAGATTGCGGGAATGATTTTTCAAACAGGCTCTAGAATGGAGATTGACATAACATGAGTTACAGTTTTAAAGGCCGTGTCAGATACAGTGAAATAGGCGAAGATGGTTGCCTGACTCTTCCTGGAATTCAGAATTATTATCAGGATTGCTGCACCTTTCAATCTGAGAATATAGGGCAGGGAATGAAGGCGCTGGAGGAACGCCAGAGAGCCTGGGTGTTGTCATCCTGGCAGATTGTGGTGAACCGATATCCGGGATTGGGAGAGACGATTGTGGCATCAACGGCGCCATATGGCTTCAAAGGCTTTCTTGGAATGCGTAACTTCACTCTGAAAACAGAAGATGGAGAGCTTTTATCCTATGCAAACAGTATCTGGACCAATATTGATACAGAGACCGGTCTGCCGGCCAGACTTACAGACGAAGACACCAGAGGATACGAACTGGATGAAAAGCTGGAGATGGATTATGCGCCACGTAAGATTGCCCTTCCGGAAGGGATGGAAGCTCAGGAGTCTTTTGCAATACAGAAACATCATCTGGACACCCATCACCATGTTAATAATTGTCAGTATATCCGCATGGGGGCAGACTATCTGCCAGAAGGCTTTGAAATCCGCCAGATGAGGGCAGAATATAAGAAGCAGGCACTGCTTGGAGACGTTTTTTATCCGGCAGTGAAGCTGGAAATGGGAAAGGTTACGGTTGCGCTTTCCACGGAGAATGGCGAACCTTATGCGATTGTAGAGTTTATGTCTGCATGAGGTGAGACTATATGAATATCATGTGAGCGAAATAACTGTATCGCTTTAGAGATATCTCCATACAGGGAGGTCAGTTGAGAATGGCGAAACAGGAAATTTTATTAGAAAGGCGGTTTACATAAATGAAAATTGGAATACTTGGAGCTGGAGGAATTGCAGTTCAGATGGCGAAAACAGTAGCTGGAATGAAGGATGTGGAGAATTACGCAGTGGCAGCCAGAAGCTTTGAACGGGCGCAGGCTTTTGCCGAGAAATACGGTTTTTCCAAGGCTTATGGCTCTTATGAGGAAATGCTTGCAGACCCGCAGGTGGATCTGGTTTATATTGCAACCCCTCATTCCCATCATTATCTTCATGCAAAGATGTGCCTGGAGGCAGGAAAAAATGTGCTTTGTGAAAAGGCGTTTACTGTAAATGCAGACCAGGCAAGAAAGCTTTTTGCCCTGGCGAAAGAGAAAAACCTGCTGATCACAGAGGCAATCTGGACCAGATATATGCCATCCAGAAAGATGATCGATGATATTATTTCAAGCGGTGTGATCGGTGAAGTGACAGCTGTTACTGCCAATCTGAACTATGCCATCAGTGAGGTGGAACGTATCCGTAAGCCGGAGCTGGCAGGCGGTGCGCTTCTGGATGTTGGTGTTTATACCATTAATTTCGCAAGCATGGTTCTTGGGGATAAGTTGAAGAATGTACAGGCAACTGCTATTTTCCGTGAAGGTGTGGATATGCTGGATACGATTGCTATGGTATTTGAAGGCGACCGCATGGCTACCTTGCAGTGTGGTGCCCGTGAAATTTCTGACAGAATGGGAAGTATTTTTGGAACCAAAGGTTATATTCAGGTGCAGAATATTAATAATCCGGAGAAAATCACAGTGTTTGACAAGGAGCATAAGGAGGTTGCAGCTTATTTGCCTCCGGCACAGATCACAGGCTATGAGTATGAGGTTGAGGCCTGCGCCAGAGCAATCGCACAGGGCGAAAAGGAATGCCCGGAAATGCCTCATGATGAGACTGTGCGTGTGATGGAGATCATGGATGGAATCAGGAAATCCTGGGGCTATGAGATTCCGTTGTATGAGTAGGCAGGGAGGAAGCTCAGCTATTTTGCGCCTGTGGCGCTCTCACAGCTGCCGTCCGGGATCTTCATAGTTATAAACACCTTGTGAAATGCTGCCAAAGCCTGTTTGAAAAATTATTCCTGCAATCTCTTGCAAATTGTGACGAACATTTTGCAGAAAGCCTTTTTCAAACATGCTTTAGTGAACAGTAACAACAATAGAAACAGATACAAAAAATATAAGATACAAGTAGAAATACATCCGCACAAGTGCTATATTATGTTTAATATGATGTCTGCGGTAAAGAATGCAGGAGCTCTGATGGACAAGGGGAATGGAAAGATACCGGAAGCTTTTTGTGAGATGTAACCAGACATCTGAAGAATAAAATGCGTATTTGCGTGTGTAAAAAGGAGGATACAGCTATGCTTGAAAAATTAAAAGAAGAAGTTTACAAAGCAAATATGGACCTGCCGAAATACGGCCTGGTTACTTTTACCTGGGGAAATGTAAGTGGAATTGATCGTGAAAAAGGTCTTTTCGTAATCAAGCCAAGTGGTGTGGAATATGAGAAACTGACACCGGAAGATATGGTAGTTGTAGACCTGGAAGGTAATAAAGTAGAAGGTAAATATAACCCATCATCTGATACTCCGACCCATGTAGTTCTGTACAATGCTTTCCCGAAGATCGGTGGAATCGTACATACTCATTCCTCCTGGGCTACCAGCTGGGCACAGGCCGGCCGCGCAATTCCATGCTATGGAACCACTCATGCTGATTATATTTACGGTGAGGTTCCATGCGTCCGTAATCTGGATAAGAGTGAGATTGCGGAAGCTTATGAGAAGAATACTGGTATTCTCATTGCCGACTATTTCAAGAAGAGAGATTATGAGGCTGTTCCGGCTGTTCTTTGCAAGAATCATGGTCCTTTCACATGGGGCAAGGATGCGCACGAGGCAGTGCATAATGCAGTAGTTCTGGAAGAAGTTGCCAAGATGGCTTCCCGCTGCGAGCTGATCAATCCGAATGTGAAACCTGCTCCGCAGGAGCTTCAGGATAAGCATTACTATAGAAAACATGGTGCAAATGCTTATTATGGACAGGAAAATATTGAGTGAAAACTGAGATGAATTGCGTGACCGCTGTTTGTACCTTGAGATAGGTATGAATGGCGGTTACTTAATATTCGATGCTTTTAAAGGAGGAAAAATATAAGACGAACAACTAAGATAGTAGTTCGCCTTATAAAGATTATTTACTATATTCAATTTCCACTGGTTTCGCACCTGCAAGTTCCATACTTCTCTTGTCCGGCTGTGTACAGCCAACGTAAATATGGAAGTGGCTGCCGTCCTCTGTTCTTGCTCCAGTTTCATCTACTACGGTGAAGGCCTTTGGAGCAATGGAAAGTGTGACGGTTTTTGTTTCGCCTGCTTTCAGGAAAACAGGAGTGAAAGCAGCAAGCTCCGGGTTTGGAACGGCCAGAGAAGAATCTGCATTCTTTATGTAAACCTGAACCACATCCCGGGTATCAATTGCGCCCTGGTTGGTGACAGTGGCCTGGATTGTAACTGGTGCTGCTGTGGTATTAGTGCCGCTTTCGAAACCTGCCTTGCCGGAAACACTTGTACCATTTGTGTCGGCTGCGCTGTTTTCACTGACAACTGCATCTGTCACTACTACCTTCCCATAAGTCAATCCATATCCAAATGGGAACTGCGCCTTATTTTCCATATAGCGGTAGGTGCGTCCCTTCATGGCGTAGTCGGTGAAATCCGGAAGTTCTTCCAGGGTATTGTAGAAGGTCACTGGCAGTTTGCCGGATGGGGAGACATCTCCGAACAGTATTCTTGCGGCGGCTTTTCCACCTTCGGCACCTGGGTACCACAGAACCATCACTGCATCGAAATGTTCTTCTGCATAAGAAAGATCAATGTCACTTCCGGCCATTAAGCACAGAACAACCGGTTTGCCTGACTGTGCCATGGCTTCCATCAGATCCAGCTGAACCTGTGGAAGCTGCAAGGTCTCTTTGTCACCGGAAGCGTAGCTGTTTCCGGTATCTCCTTCTTCACCCTCCAGCGTTTCATCAAGTCCTACACAGAGGATTACCACATCACTGTTTGCGGCAACAATCTTGGCCTCGGCCAGTCGGTCCTGGGTAAGTGCCAGATGCTCAGTACGGTCGCGGAAAAGATCACAGCCCACGGAAGCAAGCACCCGGACATCGCTTCCGCCAGCACCAAGATAATCCTGAATGCCTTCCTGAATGGTACAATAACGGGATGCGGTACCGTGATAGTTTCCTACCAGTGCCGCGCGGCTGTCTGCATTTGGTCCCACGATTCCAATGGTTTTGATCTTCTCTTTCTGTAATGGCAGGATTCCGTTGTTTTTCAGAAGCACGAAGCTTTCTTCGGCGGCTTTTCTGGAAAGTGCCAGATGCTCCGGGGATTCTACCTCTGAATATGGAATCTTGTCATATTCTGTTTCTTCAAATAATCCCAGCATATATCTGGTTGTGAAAAGACGGATCGCAGATTCTGTGATAGTTTCTTCTGAAATCAGCCCTTTTTCATAAGCTTTCAAAATATGAAGATAAGTGTTTCCACAGTTCAGATCGCAGCCGTTGTTTAAGGCAAGAGCAGCCGATTCAGCGGGTGTGCTGGTTACCATGTGGTGCTCATGGAAGTCTTTGATCGCCCAGCAGTCGGAAACGAAATATCCCTGGAAGCTCCAGTCACCGCGCAGCTTTTTCTGAAGAGTAGGACTTCCGCAGCAAGGTTCGCCGTTAGTGCGGTTGTAAGCACCCATGAAGCCTTCCACGTCTGCTTCTTTTGCCAAGGCTTCAAAAGCCGGCAGGTAGGTTTCTTCCATATCCTTCGGGGTAGCAATGGCGTCAAATTCATGGCGGATCGCTTCCGGTCCTGAGTGGACTGCAAAGTGTTTCGCGCAGGCAGCGGCTTTTATAACTTCTCCATCACCCTGGAGTCCTTTTACAAAGGAAACACCCAGCTCTTTGGTAAGATAAGGATCTTCACCATAGGTTTCATGTCCTCGTCCCCATCTGGGATCGCGAAAAATATTTACGTTTGGGGACCAGAAAGTAAGCCCTTTGTAAATATCACGGTCCTCTTCCTGGGAATAAGCATTGTATTTGGCGCGGCCTTCAGTGGCAGTCACATCTGCGATTTCCTCTAGAAGCTCTGTGTCAAAAGTAGCTCCAAGGCCGATTGCTTGTGGGAAAACAGTTGCCTGGCCGGCGCGTGCGACTCCGTGGAGAGCTTCGTTCCACCAGTTGTAAGCCGGGATGCCCAGTCGCTTGATCGCCGGAGCGTCATAACGCAGCTGGCTTGCTTTTTCCTCCAAAGTCATCTGATTGACCAGTTCGGTCGCTTTTTTTCTAGCCTCTTCTCTGTTCATAATGTTTCTCCTGTTGTTGTCATAAATTCATGGTGACTATAAAACACAATGTTAAATCGGGGTATATAAACTCTGTGACCTGCACAAATACAGGTCACAAAGTTTAGTAAATGAAAAGGTTTCAATGTTATGTATCATCCCTTGACTGCACCTGTGGTAAGACCTTCTACGATCTGGTTACTGAACAGGGAGTAAACAACGACTGTAGGTGCGATTGCGATAATGATCGCAGCAAACATCTGCACATAGTTGGTTGCGTAAGGCCCAACGAAATAGGTTAGTGTAACCGGCAGTGTCTTTTTCATAGGATCGGAAATAAATACCATGGCAAGAAGCAGCTCGTTCCAGTTGTTGATGAAGGTCATCAGACCGGATACGAAGAAGCCGGTTCTGCAAAGTGGCAGTGCGATCCGGAAAAAGCATCCGTAGATTCCGCAACCATCAATGGCAGCAGCCTCGAACATTTCTCCTGGCATGGAACGGAAAAATCCGGTAAGCAGGAAAATGGTCATTGGCAGGGAGAAGGTAATATAAGGAATCATCAATCCGCCCTGGGAATTGGTAAGACCAAGTTTCGCAAATCTTACAAAAAGAGGAATCAGAACACAATGTACTGGAACCATCATTCCGATGAGGAAGAAGGTGTGCATGAATTCCGATAATTTCCAGCGCATTCTGGCGATGGCAAAAGCTGCCATAGCGCCGAAGAAAAGACTGACAATCAGGGTAGCGCCGCAGACGATGACAGAGTTTATAAGGGCGGTGCCAAGTTTTCCCATCTGCCATGCCTGCGCATAGTTTTCAAAATGAAATACTTCTGGCAGGGAAAATGGTGCGGACATAACACCAGCGTTATCTTTCAGAGATACAGACAGCATCCACAGAAGTGGAGCCAGATAAATAACTGCCAGGATCACCAGCAGGATATAAATCACTACGATTACCGGTTTTACCGGCTTTTTCGGAGCTTTTACTTTTACGTTGCTCATTTTCCCACCTCCTTATGACTCGTAAGTTTCAACTTTGATGACTTTCTTTACCAGAAGGGTTACAAGCAGGCAGAGCACCAGGAGCACCACGGAAATGGCGCTGGCGTAGCCGTATTTGAAATAGTTGAAACCTTCTGCGTAAAGCTCAGTTGCAAGGACTTCTGTTCTGTGGTTCGGACCACCCTGAGTCATATTGTAAACCAGGTCGAAGAACTTCAGGGAACCGATACAGTTCAGGGAAAGTGATGTGATCATCATTGGTTTGATCAGCGGAAGGGTGATATAGCGGAATGCTTTTACCTTTGACGCGCCGTCTATATAGGAAGCTTCATAAATATCACGGGAAATTCCGGTGATCTGTGCCATATAAAGCATCATGTTCTGACCAAGGTACTGCCACAGGGCAACAAATGCGATAACCCACATGGGAAGTACAATAAATCCGGTAGAGTCCATCAGCCACAGAGGTCCTTCAATGCCGAATTTTGCAAGCAGATTGTTGATACCAATTCTCGGATTGAAAAGGAAGGACCAGAGAAGTCCAAGTGCTGCTGAGGAAAGTACGCATGGAAGATAATAAATGTTCTTGAAAATGTTGCGGCCTTTCGGGATGTTGGTGAGCATAACAGCAAGTAAAAGACCGAAGATCTGCTGTGTGACTGCTGAAAAGATCATGAAAAAGATGGAGTTTTTCAGGGCAATACGGAATGTGGCATCACCGAAAAACAGTTTCTTATAGTTTTTTAATCCCACAAATTCAGGGGGTGTAAGTGCTGCGTAATCGCAGAGTGAGTAGTAAACCATTTGTATCGTCGGGATGATCAGGACCAGAAGGAACATGATCAGCGCCGGGGCGATAAATACGAAAATGGCTTTTTTGTCGCGCAGAATTTTATCCATAATATCTCCTTCCGTCAAATGTGTGCGGTTTTACTACTAAAGAAAACCGAATGATAGCAAAGAATAAGCCGTTGTCTGCATGAGTATTGTATTGATTTTGGTGGGCTCGCTGACTGGCGATAACCTTTTTAGTAAAAAGACTGCCGCGGAACATGCCTTAGTCCGTTCCGCGGCAGCCATGTGCCTGGGTTTATAACTTATTTTTTATAAGGGAGGATTTATTCCCAAACGTTCTCCTCATAGAATGTCTGTACGGTCTGGAATGCTTCTTCAGGTGTCTGGTTTCCAAGGAAGATGTCAACCATTGCGTTATCAAAGCAGTCACCAGCTTCTACAGATGCAAGGGACTCATTGTAGAATCCGAATGTACCAGTTGCTTTGGCCATGATATCCTGAACGTATTTCAGCTGTGCAGGAGCTTTGTCGTAGTCGATTTCAAGGTCTTTGATGATAGGGAACTTGCCGCCGATTTCTGCTGTGTATTTCTGAGCTGTCTCGTCTGTGAACATCTTCATAAGAGCGATGGCTGCGTCCTGATGCTCTGTTGTGGAGCTCATAAGCAGGTTGTCTGTCTTAACGATCATACGGTTCGGGTCATTTGCACCGTCAATTCCAGGGAACTGGAATACACCACATTTGGACTCAAAGTCTGGGTTGTTACCATTGATCTGTGCGATTGCCCAGGAACCCTGAACCAGCATAGCTGCTTCGCCGTTATAGAAAGCTGCTGTAGCCTGGTCGTTGGAATCTCCGGCTGCTGTAGCCTGGAAATACTGGGAAAGGTCTTTTAATTTGGTGCCTGCTTCGATACAGTTCTCGTCTGTCCAGTTAGCGGTATGGTCTGCGATAGCTGCGAGGTCAACGCCCTGGCGGTCACACAGATAACCAGCGATCATGGATAAGCACCATGCGGTACCTGCGGAGCAGGAGATTGGTGTGTAGCCAGCATCCTGAAGCTTCTGGCATGCAGCGATCAGTTCGTCGTATGTGGTAGGAACTTCAACTCCGGCATCTGCGAACATCTCTGTGTTGTAGTAAACGCAGGCTGCTGCGAAGTTGGTAGGAACTGCCATGATCTTTCCGTCATAGGTCATTCTCTCGAAGATACCATCTGTAAAGGATGCGTACCAGTCTGCTTCCTGATTCTCAAGGATATCGGTAAGATCAGCTGCTGCGCCTGCATTTACATATACGTCCATGTTTGGACCAGGGTTACAGATGTAAACGTCCGGTGTCTGTCCGGCTGCGATCAGTGCGTTCAGCTTGCCATCATACTCTTCCAGGTTGGTGGTGATCGGAGTTACGTGATATTTGCCATCGTACTCTTCGTTGAAACGATCAATGACATCTTTGTAACCTTTGGAAATAAGATCTTCCGTAGCTTCCAGGTCATCCCAGAACATCCATGTGATTTCTTCAACATCATCAGCATAAACCGGTACAGAGGTAACCAGTATTCCAGCTGCCATTGCTGCAGCCATTAATATTGAAAGTGCTCGTTTCTTGTTCATATTGAACCTCCTTTTAAAAATTTAGATCTCGTATTTGGTAATTCTTACTATAGCAGAGATTGCCTGGGTTTTCTTTCTAATTCTTGTTTGTTTACTATCAATTATTGCTATCTAAAATTGTACAAAAACAAGTATATGTCAAAGTATATAATTTAAAACATAGAAAATTATGCAATATATACAAAGATAAACGATACTTATTTAGATTTAAAATATAAATTTGGCTATATATTGATAAAAAAAGAAATATTTGATACAATACAAACATATTGAAAAACGCAATATTTGAGAACTAAATGACAATATTTGATACTGACCGTCGGAAAATGATATATGTTGGGAAAATTCAAACATGCTCTGGTAAAAGGGTGAAACTCAGGAGCATTATAATAAGAATATACAGGGAAGGAGCATGGGGAAATGATACATAAGCTTAGTGGAATACATGAAACAGTAGATTTCCGGGAAGATGAGCAGGTTTGTCTCTATTATAATGATGAATACGAGAATTACCCACCGCACTGGCATACCTCCTTCGAGGTACTTATGCCAATCGTAAATGGCTATAAGGCACTGTGCGGTGGAAAGGAATACAATCTGCGTGAGGGGGATGTGCTGATTATCGGTCCGTGTATGCTTCATGAGCTTTTTGCTCCGGAAAGCGGAGAGCGGATTATTTTTCAGCCGTGTCTGAACAATATTTCTACCAAGGAGCTGAACTTGCTTACTATGATTATAACCCCGGCTACTTTGATTACACCGGAGGGGTATCCGCAGATTTATGAAAAAGTAAAAACGCTTATGCTGGAAATCAAAGAGGAATATTTCGGTGAGTCTCCCTATCTGGAAACTATGATTATTTCGAAATTCCTTGAGATTCTTACATGCGTTGGAAGACAGCGTGTAAATGCACATACTGTAGCGGGACAGCAGAAGGAAAACGGAGCAAACAGCAGGCAGAAGGAATATGTGGAGAAGTTTATCCTGGTTACAGATTATATTAACAATCATTTTGCGGAAGATTTGAGCCTGGAGGGAGTGGCTTCCCAGGCAGGATTCAGTAAGTATCATTTTTCCAGGTTGTTTAAGCAGTATACAGATTCTACTTTTTATAAGTATTTGAATCAGAAGAGAATTGAATTTGCAAAAACGTTGCTGCAGGATCCAGGAGTGAGTGTGACGGAGGTGGCATTTAAATCGGGGTTTTCCAGCCTGTCGGCGTTTCTTCGGATGTTTAAGCTGATGAATAATTGTACGCCTACGGAGTTCAGGGAGATGTATGACAGGACGAAGATGGGGAACTAGAGCGTGTTTGAAATAGCAGGTGTCAATTTTATTTAGGTATTGATTTCTTATAGGAAGAAAATTATTATGGCATTAGAGCCTGTTTGAAAAAGCATTATTGCAAACTGCACGCCAAAATTGTGACGCACGTCTTACAGAAAGCTTTTTTCCAAACATGCTTTAGGGGATAAGCTGGTTATTCCTGACATTATAAAATGATATGAGTGTCAAAAGGTCTTTTGACACTCATTTGATACCCGGATTGCTAC
>ERZ1673699.1746-NODE-1746-length-16352-cov-21.044119_pt1 | contig 16352 bp, 12 predicted proteins | sample MGYA00580229_ERZ1673699 | MGnify/ENA primary metagenome ERZ1673699 (study PRJEB41218, sample SAMN15661785) | gut metagenome | host: Homo sapiens | place: Canada: London | collected 2015-08-20/2019-03-30 | study: EMG produced TPA metagenomics assembly of... | reverse complement strand
CGGAACACCCCTCCCTGCCTCTGGCCCAGCGGAGCGTCTTTGCACGCTGAAAGCAAGCAGAAAGTTGCCATAGCGGCAACGCTACATCTGCTGCTTCCCTTCACGCCCCTCTCGTGAAAAAGAAAAACCCGGTGCATCCACAGACGCTCCGGGTTTCTAAAATTATAGATGCTGTCAGGAAAGCACCGCGCTTTCCTCCACCTTGTCCAGCACAGCCAGCTGCAAGGCGTTCAGCATACTGCGCTGTGCGCCGTAGGTGTCGGTGTAGGAGCTGTTGGCGCTGTCGATCTGCTCCTGTGTGGGGGTGATGTCCAGCTGCTCCGCAATGGCCTGAAAGACCAGATCCTGCTTGGCCAGATGCTCAAAGTAAGCATCGGAATCTGCCAGCATCGCGTCGGCATCGGCGTAGCCCTTGGCCTGTGCGTAGGCGTCCAGCTCCATGCCGTACTGGGTAGCCAGCTGAGAGTGGTAGTTCAGGAACATACGGATGTAGTAGCTGGTGATTTGGGTGGGGATCTCCTTGAAGGTGGCGTTATTGAGCAGATAGTCCATCACGGCGTTGTCCAGATTGTTGGCGTACAGGGCGCTGTCAAAGTACTGGCGCAGGGCGTCTGCGGTGTGCAGATCGTCGCTGGCGGCAAAGTTCGTCTCCACCCACTCGTCGGTCAGGGTGGGCACAACGCTCTGGGTGATGGCGTTCAGTGTCACGCTGAACACGGCTTCCTTGCCGCTGAGGGTGATGGTGTTGCCCTCGGCGTCGGTGGAGTCGCCGTAGCCCTCCGGGAAGGTGACGGTCACGTCAAAGGTGTCACCGATATTGTGGCCGATGATCTGATCCTCGAAGCCGTCAATGAAGGTGTGGCTGCCCAGCGTCAGGTCGTAGCCGGTGGCAGTGCCGCCGGTAAAGGCTACGCCATCCACTGCGCCGGAATAGTCGATGTTCACAGTGTCGCCGCTCTGGGCTGCCCGGCCGGTGATGTTCTGGGTGGTGGCGTACTGGTTCAGCAAAGTGTCGATCTGGGTCTGGATCTCGGTCTCGGTGGGCTCAATGTCTGCCTTAGAAAGCGGCAGCGCGGATACATCATCCGGCAAGGTCACATAGTCCAGTGCGCGGATGCCGGTCCAGTGGCCGTTATCGTCCAGCCCCTCAGAATAATCGAAGCTGGCATAATCGAAATCCGACACCTTGCCGTAGATGGACACGCTTGCGCCGGATGCGGCAGAGGATGCCGTGGTGCCGCTCTGCTTTTTGAGCAGCATAAAGCAGGCCGCAGCTACGCACAGCACAGCAGCCACCGCGCACAGCACACACAACAGGATCTTGGTAATGCGTTTCAAAAGAGATACCTCCTAAAAATAGCAGACCGTTTTCACGGAGAATGCAAATATCATACCATCCTATTATAACGGAAAAATGCGAAAAGAAAAGATTTTTGCTAAAATTCCACAAATATCGCCCGGCACAGGTATCACTTTTGCCCGCTTTAAGGCGGGAAATGCCGCAAAACCGGTGGAAATACCCGGGCGGTTCTGTTACAATAAAACTGTATGAGCCTTTCCCTGCGAGGGAAAGCCTTTTGCTGAAATTGGAGGATAAAACCATGGATTACAATAAAGCAGCTCTGGAAATGCACGAGACCCACAAGGGAAAGGTGGGCATCGTGAGCAAGGTGGAAGTCGCCACCCGTGACGACCTGTCCACCGCCTACACCCCTGGTGTGGCCGAGCCCTGCCGCAAGATCAAGGAAAACCCCGACGATGTGTATAAGTACACCTTCAAGGGCAACATGGTAGCCGTTGTCTCCAACGGCACTGCCGTGCTGGGTCTGGGCGATATCGGCCCGGAAGCCGGTCTGCCGGTCATGGAGGGCAAGGCTGTGCTGTTCAAGGAGTTCGGCGGCGTGGATGCCTTCCCCATCTGCATCGACGCCCACGACGCCGCCAGCGTCATTGCTGCCTGCAAGGCTATTGCGCCCACCTTTGGCGGCATCAATCTGGAGGATATCAAGAGCCCCGAGTGCTTCGAGATCGAGGAGACCCTGGAGCGGGAGCTGGACATCCCCGTGTTCCACGACGACCAGCACGGCACCGCCATTGTGGTCACCGCTGCCCTCATCAACGCCCTGCGGGTGGTGAATAAGAAGATGGAGGACGTGCACATCGTCCTGAACGGCCCCGGCGCTGCCGGTACCGCCATCATCAAGATGCTCATGACCGCCGGTGCCAAGGACATCGTGGCGGTAGATCAGTTCGGCACCCTGTACAAGGGCTGCAACAGCGCCGAAGCCCACAAGAACTGGCTGGGCGAGGTGACCAACCCCCGCCAGATCAAGGGCGGTCTGAAGGAAGCGCTGGAGGGTGCAGACGTGTTCATCGGCGTGTCCCGCCCCGGCATCCTGACCACCGAGCTGTGCAAGACCATGAACAAGGACGCCATCGTCTTTGCCATGGCAAATCCCACCCCGGAGATCATGCCGGATGAAGCCAAGGCGGGCGGCGTGCGCGTGATGGCCACCGGGCGCAGCGACTTCCCCAATCAGGTCAACAACGTGTTGTGCTTCCCCGGCCTGTTCAAGGGCGCGCTCAGCGTCCGCGCCCGGGATATCAACAATGAGATGAAGCTGGCCGCTGCCTACGCCATTGCAGACCTCATCACCGATGCCGACCGCAGCGAGGAGAACATCATCCCCGGCGCGTTCGACCCCCGCGTGGCCGAAGCTGTGGCAAATGCCGTGGCAAAAGCTGCCCGCGAGACCGGCGTGGCACGGCTGTAAGCGGAGGACACAGGCATGAGAACAATCTCCGCACAGAGCATTACGGATACGGTGGCGCGGCTCTGCATCAAGGCCAACACCCAGCTGCCGCAGGACGTGCAGGCCGCGCTGGAAAAAGCCCGGGAGGAAGAGCCGTGGCCGCTGGCCAAGAACACGTTAGACCTGCTGTGGTCGAACCTTAGCGCCGCAAAGGAAAAAGACCTGCCCATCTGTCAGGACACCGGCATGGCCTGCGTGTTCGTGGAGCTGGGCACGGATGTGCACATTGACGGCAGCTTTGAAGCCGCCATCCACGAGGGCGTGCGCCGAGGCTATACGGACGGCTACCTGCGCAAGAGCATCGTGGCCGACCCGCTGCGCCGGGGCAACACCGGCGATAACACCCCAGCGGCCATCACGGTGCATCTGGTGGACGGCGAGGGCTGCCGCATCACGGTAGCACCCAAGGGCTTTGGCAGCGAGAACATGAGCCGCATCCAGATGCTCAAGCCCGCCGACGGCGTGGAGGGCTTTAAAAGGTTCGTGGTGGATACTGTAAAGCAGGCCGGCTCCAATCCCTGCCCGCCCATCGTGCTGGGCATCGGCGTGGGCGGCAGCTTTGACAAGGTGGCGTATCTTGCCAAAAAGGCGCTGCTGCGCCCGCTGGATATCCCCAACCCCGACCCCTACTATGCCCAGCTGGAGCAGGAGCTGCTTACCGCCATCAATGCACTGGGCATCGGCCCGCAGGGCTTTGGCGGCAAGACCACCTGTCTTGGCCTTGCCATTGAGCAGATGCCCACCCATGTGGCGGGTCTGCCGGTGGCTGTGAACGTTTCCTGTCATGTGACCCGCCGCGCCAGCGCGGAGCTGTAAGGAGGGGAGAACGATGGAATACAGACTGACGACTCCCTGCACCGCGCAGGATCTGGCCCCGCTGAAAGCGGGGGATACCGTGCTGCTTTCCGGTGTGGTGTACACCGCCCGGGATCAGGCACACAAGCGGATGATGGAAGCGCTGGACAAGGGCGAGACTTTGCCCTTTGCGCTGGAAGGCAGCGCTATCTATTATGTAGGCCCCACCCCGGAGCGCCCGGGCGAGGTCATCGGCTCGGCAGGGCCTACCACCAGCGGACGCATGGATGCCATGAGCCCCCGGCTGCTGGACCTTGGCAACAAGATCATGATCGGCAAGGGCAAGCGGGACGCCGCCGTCAAAGACGCTGTGGTGCGCAACGGTGCGGTGTATCTGGCTGCGCTGGGCGGTGCCGGTGCGCTGATGGCAAAAAGCGTGCAGACGCTGGAAGTGATCGCATGGCCGGACTTGGGCTGTGAAGCGGTGCGCCGCCTGACTGTGCAGGATATGCCTCTGACCGTTGTGCTGGACGCCCACGGCGGCGATCTGTACGAGGAAGGCCCAGCCGCCTATCTGGCGGCGCGGTAAATTGCACCCTTTGCACAAAACAGGAGCGGTGCAAAACCGACAAAACAGCAGTTCTGTGCAGAGAAATATGGTTAGTTTAACCAAACTTGCTGCGAATTGCTTGCATCAACCGCAAAAATGTGATATCCTTTAACATACGACAGAGGGTACACATACCCTGTCGGAAAAATCCCCCCAGAGGGAATAAGGCAGGAGGCCGGACAAACCATGCAGATCCACCAGTCCGCAGAAGATTATCTTGAAACGATCCTGATGCTGAGCCAGCGTATGGGCAAAGTGCGCTCCATTGACGTTGTCAATGAGCTAGGCTTTACCAAAGCCAGCGTGAGCATCGCCATGAAAAAGCTGCGGGAGAACGGCTATATCGCGGTGGACGGCGAAGGCAACCTGACCCTGCTGGAGCCCGGGCAGGAGATCGCTCAGCGCATTTACAGCCGCCACCAGCTGCTGACCCACTTCTTTGTGCAGCTGGGCGTGGACGAGCAGACCGCCGCCGAGGACGCCTGCAAGGCAGAGCACATCCTCAGCGAGCAGACGCTGGAAAAGATCCGCGAAAGCGCCCTGCGCAACGACGCCGCCCATCCGCAGGCAAAGTAATTTTTCAAAAGACACCGGAACGCCGAAAGACGTTCCGGTGTCTTTTTTTGTATGAATTTTTCGGTTTGTGTTGCATATTTGTTATGGATTTGGTACAATGGGTTTGTGCGAAAAAGGAACGTTGGAAGAGCGGAAAAGGGTCGGACGGCGCAAAGCCGCCCTAGGGTAAAGGAGAGCGTTGCGGCATGGATGCGATTGCGCATACTCAGGTCAGTGGGCTCTGTCTGGTCACACTGGTGGTTTTGCTGCGGGCGCAGCAGAAAATGCGGGATAAAAGTCTGCCCGGGCGGCAGTTTACGGCGCTGCTGTGGTTTGCCGGGGCGCTGACGATCGTAGATTATGGCAGTGCGCTGGCGCAGCTGGGCGCGTGGGAGGATCTGGGCATCCCCCTGACCTACCGGCTGAACGCCGGGGGCAGTATTTTGTTTTATCTGCTGGCGGCGTGTTGCTGCCTGCTGGTGTTTTTATATGTGGAGGCAGAGCTGGGGCGTACATGGATGGAGGACGGCCGCAGGCTGGCACTCAGCGCCGCACCGGTGACACTGCTTTTGCTGGTGCTGCTGACAGCGCGGGACGAAAACGGCTTTTGCTATCTGGACACAGAGGGGCTGCGGGGCAGCACCCTGTTCTGGGGGGCGAAGCTGGTGGGGCTTGCCTATCTGGCAGCAGCCTTTCTCCGCTGCAGCTGGACGCTGAGCCACTGGAAGCAGGAAACACCCAAAGAGGAACTGAAAACCCTGCTGCTGCTCGCGCTTGCGCCGGCGGCAGGCTTTTTGCTGCAAGGCTGGCTGCCCGGGCGCGGGCTGCTGTGCTGCGGCATTACGCTGGGGCTGGTGTGCGTGTATGTGCTGGTATTGCAGACCAAGTTCACGGTGGACACCCTGACCGGCGTCAGCAACCGTATCGTGGCGCTGCGCTATCTGGAAAGCGAGCTGCCCTATTACCGCCGCCACCCCAACCGCTCGCTGCACTTCCTCATGATGGACATGGATCACTTCAAGCACATCAACGATGAATACGGCCACTTGGAGGGGGACGCCGCACTGGTGCTGCTGGCGGGCATTTTGAAAAAGGTGTGCGCCAACTATAACGGCGTGCTGGCGCGCTACGGCGGCGATGAATTCTGCATCGCCTGCGGCTGCAACAGCGTGGAGGTGCGCACCCTGATCGCTTCCATCCAGCGGGAGCTGGATGCCGCCAACGCCGCTTCCGGCAAGCCCTACCAGATCGAGATCAGCATCGGCTGCGCCCGCCTTGAGCCGGACATTGCCACCGTGCACGACCTGATCGACAAGGCGGATCAGGAGATGTACCACCTCAAGACCCGCAAGCGCGGCACAGCCCCCGCAGAAAAACAGGGCTGAACAGTTGTGAACTTACTATAACACGATAAATGCCGTTTGCCTTTACGGCCTTTCCCGTGAAAAATGCAATACCGGAGCGTCCGCAGACGCTCCGGTATTGCTCTATATAAAAATAATTTTTCCGCTGAAAATGGCCAAAGCAAAGCGGAGGCCATTCAAAATCGTCCCGCCCGCGCTTTCTATACGTTTTTTACCCTTCTGCCCTTGCATCCCGGGGTGGAACGCGGTATTCTTATAAAATAGACCGGAACCGCGACAGCACAGGGGAGGGAGAACACATGGACGCACAGGAGATCCGCGCATTGCTGGGCAAAAGCATCTTTGAGCGGGCACAGAAGTACCGCAAGCGCATCCTGCAAAGCAGCTGCACCACCAACGAGGACGGGGTGCGGCACCTGACAGCGCTGGTGCAGGGCAGCGGGCCGGACTGCTATTATACGCAGGTCTGGCTGCGGGAAAACGGCAGCTTTGTCAGCGCCTCCTGCGACTGCCCCTATAACCAGAACGGCGACGGCACCTACTGCAAGCATATCGGCGCGCTGCTATTACAGGACGCAGAAAAGAACCCGCCTGCCCCGGAGAAAAAGCCGGAGAGCATCCCCGGGGTGCAGCGGGGCGTTGCAGGCTTGAGCACCGAACCCCGCAAGGACAGCTACAGCGCCGGGCTGGATATGCTGTTCGGCCGCAAGTGGCGGGGTGAGGAGCCGGAGACCGACTATGAAGCCCAGCTTCTGCTGAAACGCTACCAGCGGGAGGATGCGCAGCAGCAGCCCCAGCCCGCTGCCCAGCGCACCGGCTTTGCCCTGCTGGAGCCGGAACTTACGCCGCACAATGGCCGTATCTGGCTGCGGCTGCGGGTCTCGGACGGCATCGGCGGGCGGCAGTATCTGGTAAAAAGCATCCCGCAGTTTCTGGATGCGATCGAGCAGGGCGAAAGCGTCAGCTACGGCAAGTCGCTGGCGTTTGTGCACCGGTGGGACGCTTTTGCCCCGGATGCGCAGCAATTGCTGCGGCTGCTGCGCCGTCAGGTGAGCGCCCGGCAGGCGTTTGAAGCCGAGGGTACGGTGCGCTCCGGCTGGGAGAAAGGCCCGGCGGGCGGTCTGCCGCTGACCGGCGAGGGGCTGGATGCCCTTGTGGAGCTTTACGCCGCCGAGGGCGTTGTGGGCGGCTATACCCTTAAAGAGGGTCTGCCGGTCATCAGCCTGAAGGTGGAGCGCCGCAAGGGCGGCGTGCAGCTGAGCTGTACCCCGGCGCTCAGCGGGGTGCAGGGGCTGGACTATGCTTATCTGCTGGGCGAAACCACCCTCTGGCGGATGCAGCGGGAGGAATGCCGCCGGGTGCTGCCGGTGCTGGAGACCTTTGGCGGGCGCAGTTTGTTCTTTACCAGCGCGGATGCCGCCGCCTTTTGCAGCTATGTGCTGCCGGAGCTGGGCAACCGGGTCAACATCGTGGACCCCGACCGGCTGCTGCTGAACCAGATCCCGCTGGAACCGGTGGTGCAGTTTTATCTGGACGCCGACCGGGGGCTTACCGTCACGGCGTACCCGGTCTTTCTGTACGGCGAGGACAGGGTAGCCCCCGGCGAGCCGGTGCCGCCGGATCTTTTGCGGGATGCCCGCACCGAGAACCGGGCAAAGCGGCTGCTGGAAACCTATCTGGAACCCGAGAGCGGCAAGCCCGGGCATTACAGCATTTCCGGGGAGGAAGCCCTTTTCCAGCTGCTGGAAGAGGGCATTCCCGCCCTGCTGGCCATGGGCGAGGTGTACCAGACCGATGCCTTCCGCAACCTGCAGGCCGCCCCGCCTAAAATTTCGGTAGGGGTGTCGGTGCACGGCAGCGTGCTGGATCTGGAAGTAGACACCGGCGCCTTCCCGGTGGAGGAGCTGCGGGAGCTTTTGCAGTCCCTGCACCAGAAAAAGCGCTACCACCGCCTGCGGGACGGCAGTCTGCTGCGGCTGGACGACAGTCTGGAAGGGCTGGACGAGCTGAACGACACACTGGAGCTTTCCGGCGCAAAGCTGAAGGACGGCCACGCCGCCCTGCCGCTCTACCGCGCGCCCACGCTGGACTGGGCGCTTTCGGGGCAGAACGGTCTGCGGTTCGACCGGGACGACGCTTTCCGGCGCATCAGCCGCAGCTTCCACGCCGTGCGGGACAGCGAATATACCCCGCCGCTCTCCCTGCAAAAGACCCTGCGCAAATACCAGCGGGACGGCTACCGCTGGCTGCGCACACTGGATGGCTACGGCATGGGCGGCATTCTGGCCGATGATATGGGTCTGGGCAAGACTGTGCAGGTGCTCAGCTACCTGCTGGCGATGAAGGAGGGCGGGCAGCAGCTGCCCAGCCTCATCGTCTGCCCGGCGTCGCTGGTGCTGAACTGGCAGGAGGAATGCCAGAAGTTCACCCCGCAGCTGCAAAGCGTTGCCATGGACGGCGATGCCGCCCACCGTGCCGCACTGGTCGATGGGTGGGCACAGGCGGACATCGTCATTACCAGCTACGACCTGCTGCGCCGGGACGAAAAACTGTATGCCGGGCAAAGCTTCTACGCCTGCATTCTGGACGAAGCGCAGGCCATCAAGAACCACACCACCCAGAAATACAAGGCGGTGTGCCGGGTGAACAGCCGGGTGCGCTTTGCCCTGACCGGCACCCCGGTGGAGAACCGCTTGGGCGAGCTGTGGAGCATCTTCTCCTTTTTGATGCCCGGGTATCTGCCCCCCTACAAGACCTTCTGTGCCCGGTTTGAAAAGCCCATCGTGCAGGACGAAGATGCCAACGCCGTGCGGCGGCTGAACCAGTTCACCGGCCCCTTCATCCTGCGGCGCATGAAGTCGGAGGTGCTGCGGGAGCTGCCGCCCAAAACCGAGAATGTGCGCCGCGTTGAGCTGGAGACCGAGCAGCGCAAGCTGTACCTGGCGGCGGTGGTGGATGCCCGGGAAAAGCTGCGGGCGGCAAAGCCAGAGGATAAGATGACCGTGTTTGCCGTGCTGATGCGGCTGCGGGAGATCTGCTGCGACCCGCGCCTTGTGGCAGACAACTGGACGGGCAGCAGCGCCAAGCTGGAAGCCTGTCTGGAGCTTGTCACCGAAGCGGTGGCGGGCGGGCACCGCATTCTGCTGTTCAGTCAGTTCACCTCCATGCTGGAACTGCTGGCAAAGCGGCTGGACGAAGCCGGGGTAAGCCACTTCACCCTGCAAGGCTCTACCCCGAAGCCGGTGCGTGCCGAGCAGGTGCGCCGGTTCAATCAGGGCGAAGCAGACGTCTTTCTCATCTCGCTGCGGGCGGGCGGCACGGGCTTAAACCTGACCGCCGCCGATATCGTCATCCACTACGACCCGTGGTGGAACCTTGCCGCGCAGAATCAGGCCACCGACCGCGCCTACCGCATCGGCCAGCGCAACCCGGTGCAGGTGTACCGGCTGATCGCGCAGGACACCATTGAGGAAAAGATCGTGGAGCTGCAACAGGCCAAGCAGTCGCTGGCCGACACCGTTACCGGCGGGGCAGACGGCGCGATTTTGTCCATGAACCCCGAACAGCTGCTGCAGCTGCTGGGAGAAGAAGCATAAAGGAGTGTATCTATCATGAAGGTTTGGGATCTGCATTGCGATACCCTGTTAGAACTGCGCCGCGCCGAAAAAGCGGGCGCACCCAAAAGCTTTTTACACAACGACCTGCATATCGACCTTGAAAAATTGCAGCAGGGGGATTATCTGCTGCAATGCTTTGCGGCCTATGTGGATCTGGCCGACCCCGCCCCTGGGGCCGACCCGCTGGTAAGCGTGCTGGAGGAGATCGACATCTTCAAGCGGCTCATGGCGGCTTACCCGGAAAAGATCGCCCCGGTGTACACCGCCGCCGACCTTGAGCGCAACCGCGCCGAGGGCAAACTCAGCGCCATGCTGACGGTGGAAGAGGGCGGCTGCTGCAAGGGCAGTCTGGGCGTGCTGCGGCGGCTGCAGGAACTGGGCGTGCGCATGATGACCCTGACGTGGAACTACCCCAACGAGCTGGCGGCCCCCAACGCAAACCCCGGCGGGCCGCTGGTGGCCAATACCGAGACCGGCCTGACCGAGCAAGGCTTTGCCTTTTTGGAAGAGATGGAAAAACTGCACATCACCGCAGACGTGAGCCACCTTTCCGATAAGGGCTTCTGGGATATCGTAAAACACAGCACCCGCCCCTTTGCGGCAAGCCACTCCAACTGCCGTGCCCTGTCGCCCCACAACCGCAACCTGACCGACGAGATGATCCGTGCACTGGCAGAAAAGGGCGGCATTGCGGGGCTGAATTACTGCGCTTCCTTTGTGGACGCAGACTCGGCACATCCGAAGCTTTGCCGCAGCACGGTGGAGCGGCTGGCAAAGCACGCGGCACACTTCAAGCAGGTGGGCGGCATTGAGGTCATCAGCCTTGGCAGCGACTTTGACGGCATCGGCGGCCAGCACGAGCTGGAAACGGCGGCAGATATGCCGCTGCTGGCCGAGGCACTGCGCCGCGAGGGCTTTACCGAGGACGAGGTGGAAGCCATCTACTGGCGCAACGCATACCGCTTCTTTAAAAACAATCTGTAATAAAACGTCTTAAAATTGCAAAATGTGCCCGGGATACCCCTGCGCTGCGCGGGTATCCCGGGCTGTGTATTGCCCTGCGAGGGGAGGTTTTATATGATCTGAGACGCGCGTCCCCTGAAAAAGAACAAACGACTTGGAAAGATAAGAGGAATTATAACAATGGGTATCACGATCTCGCCGTGGATGATGGCGTTTCTCATGCTGATGACCGGCTTTGCAGGCTTTGTGGATTCGGCAGCCGGCGGCGGTGGGCTGATCAGTCTGCCGGCCTATCTGTTTGCCGGGCTGCCGCCCCACTATACCTATGCCACCAACAAGTTCAGCGCCGCCTGCGGCACCACCTTTGCCACGGCAAACTTTTTCAAAAGCGGTGCCATAAACGTGAAGGTGGGCGTTCTTGCAGCCATCGGCAGCTTTGCGGGCAGTGCGCTGGGCGCGCACATCGTGCTGCTGCTCAGTGACGAGATGCTGCGCACCATGATGTTCATCATCCTGCCGGTGGCGGCGGTCATCATCCTGTGGCAGCGCAACCTGCCGGATGAGAACCGGGATGACGGCACGCTGGATCTGAAAAAAATCTTACTGGCGCTGGCCATCGGTTTGGGCATCGGCCTGTACGATGGCATTATGGGCCCGGGCACCGGTACCTTTGCCATCATTGCCTTTACCACCCTGATGGGCTTTGACCTGCGCACCGCCAACGGCAACGGCAAGGTGCTCAATCTGGCCAGCAACTACGCCAGTCTGTTTACCTACCTGATGAACGGTCTGGTGGTGTTCCACATCGGCATCCCCTGCGCCATCAGCAACATTCTGGGCAACCTGCTTGGCTCCCATTTTGCCCTGAAAAAGGGTGCCCGCTTCATCCGCCCCATGATGCTGGTGGTGCTGGTTCTGCTGCTGGGCAAGCTCATCTCGGACGCGGTGCTGTAAGGACAGGACGGGACGATTCAGAATGCGCTCCGCGTTCGCTTTGCGCATCAGTAGCGGAAAGAATATTTTTATTTGTAGTTCCGAAACGCCTGCGGGCGTTTCGGAACTACTTTTTCACAGGGAGGGGTCGTGGAGAGAAGCAGCAGTTGCAGCGCCGCTTTCTGCGAAAGCGCGGCGCTGCGGGAAGCAACCTCGCCCTCTCCGTCTGCTCACTACGTTCGCATCCACCTCTCCCAAAGGGAGAGGCTCTGGCGAAACCGCAAGCCTTGTGGTTCGACTGGAAACTTTGCCGCTATGCCAAGGGTTCTCCCTTTGGGAGAGCTGGCGCGTTAGCGCCTGAGAGGGCGAGGGTGTTGCCAACAAGGGCGCACATCCCAAAACAGCGCTATTACTTCCCATTCCCCCTACAAAAAACAAGTCGGACAGCCCGCGGGCTGTCCGACTTGTTTTAGCTTTCAATAGGTTTTATTCCAGCGTCAGCTCTTTATCAAAGAACGCGATGCCGAAGGCACCGGGGCCGGTGTGGGTGCCGATGACGCAGCCGATCTGGCGCACCAGCGGTGCGTCCAGATGCAGGTTGTCCTGCAAATAGGTCAGCAGCGGCTGCAGCTCCCGGTGGTTGACGGTGTAGCCCAGCAGCGGGGTGTAGTCCGGGTGGATGCCGCCCATCTCGTCGATCTTCTTGAACAGCGCCACATACACGCCGGGCAGACCGCGCGCCTTACCGGCCAGCGCCACCTTGCCCTCTATGACGGCGAGGATGGGCTTGATGCCCAGCATACCACCCGCCACAGCTGCGGCGGCGGACAGTCTGCCGCCCTTGCGCAGGTACTTCAGATCGTCCACAGCGGCCACCAGATGCAGGTGCTGCTTGGCCTTTTCCAGATCGGCAGCGATCTGGTGGATCGTCTTGCCGGCGTCCCGCAGCTGCACAGCCAGCCGCACCAGCAAAGACTGCCCCAGACAAACGTTCTCGGTGTTCACGAACACCACATTGTCCACGTTGGCAAGGTCGGCAGCAAGTCTTGCGCACTGGCCGGTGCCGGACAGGGCATCGGACAAGAAGATGCCCAGCACCTCGTCCCCGGCGGCAGCAGCGTCCAGATACAGCTGCTCGAACTGCTCCGGGCTGGGCTGGCTGGTAGTGGGCAGCTTGCGGCAGGCTGCCAGATGGGCATAGTATTCGCTGGGGGTCATGTCGATGCCGTCCCGCAGGACGGTGCCGTCCTCCAGTGTCACGTTCAGGGGAATCACGGTCACGCCCAGCTGCTGCGCCTCGGCGGGCAGGATGTCGCACGCGGAATCGGTGAGGATACGGATCATAATAATACCTCCGGTCTACCGGTAAATTACAGTATAAGCAACGTTTTTATTAAAAAGGTTGGAAATTATTATACCACCATTTAGGGCGATATGTCAATAATTTGCATAAATTTGCCACGACAGAACGCCGAAACCTTGCGCACCCGGCGGCAGATATGGTACTATAACCGGGAACGAACCACAGCAGGAGGAGACCGACCATGCACAAGCTGAACCCCCGCACCGCCGCACTGCTTTCGGCCTTTGGCTGGGCGGTGGGGTATCTGCTGGCAGGCAAGGCGCTGGCGGTGCTGCTGCCCGTGCCGCCCGGCGGCGCGGCACGGTTTTTCCGGGTCTGTCTGCTGGCTCCGCTGGCAGAGGAAGGGGTGTTCCGGGGCGCGGTGCAGCGCCGGGCGCAGCCGCTGGGCAGGGGACAGGCCATTCTTTTGCAGGCGGTGCTGTTTGCCTTGCAGCACGGCAGCGTCGCTGCCATGGTCTATGCGCTGGTGTGCGGGCTGGGGCTGGGGTGGCTGGCAGACCGCACCGGGCATCTCTGGCCGGGGATGCTGCTGCACAGTGCAAACAATCTGCTGGTGCTGGCGATGGGATGAGAGGATGGGATACATGACCGATTTTGAACTGATGGGTCTTGCGCTGGAAGAAGCCGCCAAAGCCGCCGCCTTGGGCGAGGTGCCGGTGGGCGCGGTGGTGGCGCGGCACGGCGAGGTGGTAGCCATGGCGCACAACACCCGGGAGACCGAGAAAAACGCCTTGCACCACGCGGAGCTGCTGGCCATTGACGCCGCCTGCAAGGCGCTGGGCGGCTGGCGGCTGTGGGAGTGCGAGCTGTTCGTCACCTTAGAGCCCTGCCCCATGTGCGCGGGCGGCATCATCAACAGCCGTCTGCGCCGGGTGGTGTACGGCGCTGCCGACACCAAAGCCGGGTGCTGCGGCTCGGTGACCGACCTGTTCGCGCTGCCCTTCAACCACCATCCGGTGGTGGAAAAGGGGCTGCGGGAGACCGAAGCGCAGCAGCTTTTGCAGGCGTTTTTTGTTTCCCTGCGGGAAAAGCGGGCGGGCAGACCCCGCTGGAAGCCCCCGGTGCCCGAAAACAGGGGAAAATAAGGAAAAATAGTGGGAACTGCGTAAAAAATTGCAGTTCCCACTTTCTTTTTGGGCTGGATTGTGGTATATTATTCAATGGAATCTTGTCGAAACCCATCGTAAGCACAGGCAGGCACGCCAAAGCACCGGACCTTTGCCGGACATACGAACGGAACGCTGCACTGTCTGGGGATGGGCACAGGGTTTTTCCGGCTGGGCGCACTTACGCCGAGCCGAGAATACCGAACAGGAGGGATACACTCTTGTACGAGGACGAGTTTGAACTGACCTTTCAGGTGCCGGAGGAAGAGAGCGCACCGGAGCCCCTTGCCGCACCGGCTGCAAAGCCGGCTGCGCCGGTGGAGCCGGTGGTGGACGAGCCCACCCGCATCATGACGCTGGAAAAAACGGCAGCGCCTGTGGTGGACGAACCCACCCGGGTGATCACGCTGGAAAAACCCGCAGAGCCGCCTGCGCCGCCGCAGCCCGAAGAGCCTGTGCCGCAGCCCGTAAAAGAACAGCCTGCCCCTGCCGCGCCCGCTGCGGCGCGCCGGGTGCTGATCTCCGGCGGTGACCGGGGCATCGGTGCTGCCGCTGCCCGCGCCTTTGCGGCAGCAGGGTATCAGGTGGCGGTGCTCTACCACCAGAACGCCGCTGCGGCCGCTGCGCTGGAACAGCAGCTGCCCGGGTGCATCGCCATCCAGTGCGATGTAGCCAGCCGCGCCAGCTGTGAGCTGGCGTTCCACGCGGTGGAGCAGGCCATGGGCAGGGTGGATGTGCTGGTGTGCAACGCCGGCATCGCGCAGCAGAAGCTGTTTACCGACATCACCCCGGAGGAGTGGCAGCGGATGCTGGACGTGAACCTGAGCGGCGCGTTCCACCTGTGCCAGCTGGCGCTGCCCGGCATGATCCGCCGCAAGCAGGGCCGCATTCTGACCGTGAGCAGTATGTGGGGCCAGACCGGCGGCAGCTGCGAGGTGCACTATTCTGCCGCGAAAGCCGGGCTCATCGGCCTGACCAAGGCACTGGCCAAGGAAGAAGGCCCCAGCGGCATCACGGTGAACTGCGTAGCGCCGGGGGTCATCGAGACCGATATGATGGCGGCTTTTACCGCCGAGGACAAGGCGGTGCTGGCCGAGGAGACCCCTGTGGGGCGGCTGGGCACCCCGGAAGAAGTTGCAAAGCTGCTGGTCTTTCTGGCCGGCGAGGATGCCGGATACATCACCGGACAGGTGTTCGGGGTGAACGGCGGTCTTGTGATCTGATGCACAGGGCAATATTACACAATTTTTCCCGGAGCGGGAAGGAGAGAAAAAATGGGCATGACTTTGAAGGAACTGTTGACTAAGGGCGAGGGCACCCTCTCTGCACAGGAGGCCAAGGCGCTGGCGGCACAATGCCGCATGGATGTAGATACCCTCTACACCCTGCTGGAAGAGCGCGGCATCAAGATCCTGGAGGAAGAGAACGAGCCGAGTCTGGACGTGGACAGCATCATTGCTGAGGTGGAGAACGCCGAGAACAACAACGATGACATGGGCCTTGCCGATGAAAACGAAGAGGATGCCGAGGAGAACCCGGCAGACCTGAAGGCTGCCATGGACGAGCTGCTGGATGACCCGGTGAAGAACTACCTCAAGCAGATCGGTCAGATCCCGCTGCTGAGCGCCGAGCAGGAGGTGGAGCTGAGCCGCCGCATCCATGCCGGTGCCGAGGCTGCGCACATTCTGCAGGCAGACCGCCAGAAGTACGACGCACCGGAGTACATCAAGAAGAACAGCGCCCGTTTCTCTTTTGAAGAGGACGAGAACAGCCGCAGCTACAACGAGGATCTGGACGAGGACAGCGAAAAGTCCGCCGAGGATGCTGAGGAAAAGGCAGACGAGGAAAAGGCCATGGAAGCCGTGGAGAACGGCCCTCTGAGCGAGGAGCGCCGTCAGGAGCTGCTCAAGACCCGCCGCGACGGCCTGAACGCCCGCCGCAGCCTGAGCGAAGCAAACCTGCGTCTGGTGGTGTCCATCGCCAAGAAGCACGTCGGTCATAATCTTGCCTTCCTTGATCTCATTCAGGAGGGCAACATCGGCCTGATCAAGGCTGCGGAAAAGTTCGACTGCGACCGCGGCTTCCGCTTCTCCACCTACGCTACATGGTGGATCCGTCAGGCCATCACCCGCGCCATCGCGGATCAGGCCCGTACCATCCGCATTCCGGTGCACATGGTGGAGACCATCAACCGGATGCGTCAGGCCACCAACCAGCTGGTGTACCAGAACGG
>ERZ1673699.1743-NODE-1743-length-16371-cov-4.800012_pt1 | contig 16371 bp, 8 predicted proteins | sample MGYA00580229_ERZ1673699 | MGnify/ENA primary metagenome ERZ1673699 (study PRJEB41218, sample SAMN15661785) | gut metagenome | host: Homo sapiens | place: Canada: London | collected 2015-08-20/2019-03-30 | study: EMG produced TPA metagenomics assembly of... | reverse complement strand
GCAAAAGTGCTATATTTTAATTAACATATATTAGTCCTTTTATCAAAACACAGAAGATTTTCTTTTGTGCCAGTAGTTAGGTCGCTTTTCATTGTAGATTAGATTCTTTACCTCATTGACAGGTAGCTGTTGGTGGAGGCATTCAAGTTATTTGTATCATTTCTTTTGGGAGGATACAGAAAAAGATTACCTTTGCAATGGAAAATCAAGAAAGATATGATTTATAGTATTGAAGAGGTGATAACGCAAATAGGGGCACAGCGTTATGGTTCTAATAGTGCCAAAATAGGTTTCTTATTGACAGACAGTCGTTCACTGTGTTTCCCAGAAGAGACGCTGTTCTTTGCTTTGAAGACAGACAGGAACGATGGACATCATTATATACCAGAACTCTATCGACGAGGTGTTAGAAACTTTGTGGTATCATCCGTACCCGTGGATTATGAACATCTGTATCCTGAAGCCAACTTTCTAAGGGTGCTAAATCCTTGCAAGGCTTTACAAAGATTGGCAAAATGTCATCGTGAGGAGTTTCATATTCCCATTGTAGGTATTACAGGCTCGAATGGCAAGACAATGGTGAAGGAATGGTTGTATCAATTACTTTCTCCGCAGTATTTCGTTACTCGTTCGCCTCGGAGTTATAATTCGCAGGTAGGTGTCGCATTGTCTGTGTGGTTGCTGAATGAGGAGACACAGGTTGGAATCTTTGAAGCAGGGATTAGTGAGCCAGGAGAAATGGCGGCATTGCAGCACATGATTCAGCCTACCATTGCTGTATTGACAAACATTGGCGATGCACATCAAGAAAATTTTGCGTCCATGGAAGATAAATGCAGGGAGAAAATGATTCTCTTAAAGGATGCAGAAATTTTGGTTTATCCTGCTGATGACCCTATTATTCAAAAGGTTGTCAACGATTCCGATTTACGAGGAAAGAAGTTGGCATGGTCGATGAGCGATAAAAGTGCGCCTTTCTTCATCAAGACAGTGGAAAAGAAAGCGACGATGACAACCATCACTTATGTGTACCATGAACGCGAGGATTGGTTTTCTATACCGTTCATTGATGAGGCTTCTGTAGCGGATGCTATCGAATGTGCCGTGGTAGCGTTAGAAATGGGGATGTCCATGAGTGCTTTGGATGAACGAATGCAGCAGTTGGAGCCAGTCGCCATGCGACTTGAAGTAAAGGAAGGTCAGCACGGATGTACGTTGATAAACGACTCCTATAATTCGGATATCAACTCTTTGGACATTGCTTTGGACTTTATGAACCGTCGTCCAGATCAGCAAAATCGCAGCCGGACATTAATCATTAGCGACATAGATCAGAGCGGACGTCAACCATCGGAGTTATATAAAGAGGTGTCCAACTTGGCTGTCAAGCGGGGCGTGTCTCAATTGATTGGTATTGGAAAGCAGCTTTCTGCTAATCGGAATTTGATTGAAACGCCAAAGAAATTCTTCTTCCCTACGGTAGAAGCTTTTGAAAAGAGCGAAGTGTTTGCGCAACTCCATGACGAAGTAATCTTGTTAAAAGGGGCACGTAGATTTAATTTTGATCAACTCACCGAGAGACTGGAGCGGAAGGTTCATGAAACTATCTTGGAAGTAAATCTGAATGCCATTGTTGACAATCTGAATTATTACCGCTCTTTGCTCAAGCATGGTACAAAATTGGTGTGTATGATTAAAGCAGATGCTTACGGAGCTGGTGCTGTGGAAGTAGCCAAGACCTTGCAAGATTATCGTGTGGACTATTTAGCGGTGGCAGTAGCTGATGAGGGTGTAACGCTTCGCAAGAATGGAATAACTTCAAACATCATGGTGATGAATCCCGAGATGAGTTCTTTCAAGATGCTTTTCGATTATGACTTAGAGCCAGAAGTGTATTCTTTTAGATTATTGGACGCCCTTGTAAAAGCTGCTGAGAAAGAAGGTATTACGGACTATCCTGTACATATCAAGTTGGATACGGGTATGCATCGTTTGGGATTTGACCCTCAAAAAGACATGCAGACATTGATTTCTCGGTTGAAACATCAAAATGCAATCATTCCACGTTCTGTCTTTTCACATTTTGTGGGGTCGGATAGTGATGACTTTGATTCGTTCTCCGCACAGCAATTTGCTTTGTTTGATGAAGGTAGCAAGCTTTTGCAAGCTGCATTCACACATAAAATTATTCGTCACATGGATAATTCTGCGGGAATTGAACACTTCCCAGAACGCCAATTAGATATGTGTAGATTAGGTTTGGGATTGTATGGTATCAATCCAAGAACCAACCAAGTGATACATCAAGTGAGTACTTTAAGGACAACCATCCTTCAAAAACGTGAAGTAAAAGCTGGCGATACGGTGGGCTATAGTCGAAAGGGAACGATAACGCATGATAGTGTTATCGCCGCCATTCCCATAGGTTATGCGGATGGACTGAATCGTAGATTAGGAAATAGGCATGGTTATTGTTTGGTCAATGGGCAGCGTGCTGCCTATGTGGGCAATATTTGTATGGATGTAGCATTGATTGATGTGACGGGTATTGATTGTAAAGAAGGAGACAGAGTTGAGATATTCGGTGGACATCTGCCCGTCACAGTATTGTCAGACATTCTTGAGACCATTCCTTATGAGGTTCTTACGAGCGTTAGTAACCGCGTGAAACGAGTATATTATCACGACTAATCTGGCATCACTTGGTGACATTTGTTCGAGAACACATTGTGCGAAAATATGGTGAGAAGCATCCTTGTGGCTGAATGCCTTCAAGATGCTTCTCATTTCATTTTACACTTTGCGGAATATGTTTTGAGACTTTGCCATGTTGCGGTGGATAGACAAATCATTTAACAATCCAAGGGAATCGCATTTGTGGACTTATTTCACAACTAACTTCAAGTCTTTACTCTTTTTCTTAACATCATTCTGACATACGACTCTTCTGCCATATAGGAAGAACGTACCAATGGCGCACTTTCAACGTTGGCAAACCCCATCTCGAGTGCTTTTGCTTTGTATAAAGAGAAGATGTCAGGATGAACATATTCCTGTACATCCAATTGCTTGGGAGACGGTTGAAGGTACTGCCCAATGGTGAGCATACGGCATCCAGCAAGGTAAGCTTCGTGGATAGTCGTTAACACTTCGTCCTGTGTTTCGCCTAATCCCACCATGATGCCCGTCTTTGTCATTACGCCTGTTGCAGCGATTTCTTTCAGCACTTCCATACTGTTTTGGTAAGTGGCTCTGCTCCGTACCGAGGGAGTTAGTCGCTCAACGGTCTCAAGATTATGTGCAACAATATCGGGCTTTGCAACCAACACCTTTTGTAACAGTTCTCCTCTGTAATCGGGTATCAATACTTCGATAATGGTGTCAGGGCACAGATTTCTTGTTTCGCTTATGGTCTTTGCCCATTGTGCAGCGCCCTTGTCGGGCAGGTCATCACGATCCACTGATGTGATCACAGCATGTTTCAGATTCATTGCCTTAACGGCTCTTGCTATTTTTATGGGTTCTTGCTCATCTGGAGGTAATGGGTGTCCCGTCTGTGTAGCACAAAATCGGCATGCGCGAGTGCAGCGATCGCCTAAAATCATGAAGGTAGCCGTTCCGTTCTTCCAGCAATGTCCTTTGTTTGGGCATTGTCCACTGGTACAAATGGTATGTAATCCTCCTTGCTCTATCGTCGATTCAACCAAACCATACCTTTCGCCACCTTCTATTTTTGTATAAAGCCAGCGTGGCTTTCGTAGTTTTGGCTTGTTATGAACATCATTCATTTGTTTGTCATCTTTCAAGTTATTATAATGGTTAATAGGGCAAATTTACATAAAAACTTGTGATTATAGGGCCTTCTATCAAGATTTTTTTATCAATAAGATGAAACAACAGCATGTGTATGTGAGGGTAGTGTTCATGATAGTCTCATTCCTTTTGCGTAATCTTGAGGAGGAATAGGGTTCGAAAAGTGTGTATCCTGAAGTATAAAAAATAACCACTCGGGCTTTTTGCAATGGTATGGAAATCGATTTTTTGTACAAAGCTTCCCATGATGGGAAATCGATTGTTGCAAAAACCACGAGTGGTTATTTTTACAGTATGTGAAGGTTGAATTGCAAGTCGTTAAACATTTCAATTAAATGTCCATTAGTACGAACACTTCAACCTTTGGATTCCGTGTATGATACCAATGCTTATAGAGAGATGCAAAGCTCTACTCTACGTGCATAAGTTTTCATTTCCGACTTTTTATCAATGCCGTATGAAAGTGCAGAAATTTGGTTCGTATTTACGCCATGATTGACTAAATACGCCCTTACACTATTCATTCTCTGCATAGCCAAATCTTTATTAAAAGCTTTTGGTCCATCTTTGCTGGAGAATCCTGTTAACTCTACTTTTAAATTTCGATTGTTTTTCAATACATCTACTACCGCATCGAGCGTATGCTCGGCTTCTTTAGATAATTGATTAGACGAAATTTCAAAGAAAACCTGTCTTAAATTAGTGTCAAAAGGTGTCACTTTAACAGGATGAGCGGGTTCAACAAGCGCCTTTTCTTGACAGCATTGTTCTGTTGGATTATTAACAGGTGCTCTCATGATGAGCGTATCCTTCTTGGCACGTAGCGCATTTTGCTGCTTTGCCATGGATTCAACTTGCTGTCTAAGTGTTGGATCTTTCACCGTTTGACTTAAGACTTCAATCTGTTTTTGCAGTTGGTCAATCTGCTCTTGCAATTGTTTAACTTCTTGAGATTCTTTCGCATCTGAAGAATTGGGTTGCAAATTCTGTGTTGGCAAGTAAGGTTGAAATCCTTGAACCCTTCCAACTTGAGGCACGTACACAGGAATGTATTCAACACGTCTGGAAGAGGAATTGTACACAGGTATTGTTTGTCCTGGGCTTATCTGACGATAACTTCGTCCTCTTGTCTGCTGACGCATATTCCGCATCGGCCTATTTTGATTTCTTATTTCACTGGTAGCTACTCTTCTAAGCACGTCTATCAATTCATCTCTATCAACGATGATGGTATCATCTGCAGCAGGTGCAACACTTACTACAGGTGTCGCATCTGCATACATGATAGGGAGTGCAAGAAAAGCAAGTGCTGCCAGATAATACTTTTTCTGCATGTGTTTCAATTTAGAATATGAATGAATAACCCACAGCTACCTGATTCTGCTTCGTCAAGCTACGTGCAGAATAGTCAACGAATACTTTTCCGCCTAACATTTCAGTACTTACACCAAGGAGTAAGTTAGAGCCAAAGTGTGTATCCTTGCCGTGGAAAATGCCAAGACCAAAGCCTGCATAAGGTTCAAACTTACCTAACGAGGCAATCTTGAAATTATAGATGATATTTGCAGAAATACCCATTCCGCTGTTGTCCGCCATGGCTGCATAGAGTTCTGGTACAAAGTCGAGGTTTGTTGATGCAATTTGCATATAACCACGCACACCAATGTTCCAAGAAGTCAAGTCGCCAAAGCCAACTCCTGTGAGGATTCCGATGCGGTTAAGCTTCAAGCCTCTGTTAGCAGTTGGCTGATAAGCGCCAGAATTATAAGCTGTTGCAGGTGCCAATTCATTAGCAACGACTCCGCTACCGTCAGTAACAATAGTGGTTCCTACAGCGTTATTTCTTTGGCTAATCACCTTATTTAATTTCTCGTTCATGATACGGAGCTCTCTTTTGAGTTGCTCTGTTTCATTATTCTGAACGGGAGCAATACTTTGCTGAGGAGCTACAGAGCGGTAAGACTCCTGTGGCTGTGCATAATTTACGTTATAGTCGTAATCGTAATCATAGTCATAATTACGTGCGTCATTTCTTGCTTCTCTTGCAATACGGTTAACCAATTCGTTGAGCTGACTACGTGTCATCTTCACATTGTTACCCTTGCTTTCGCCAAGTTCGTTCACTAACTTCCGCTTGATAGACATTTCGTCATTTTCAATGTTTTCAAGTTCTTGCTGATGACGAGTCTTCAAACGTGCGATTTCTGCAACACGAATGGTGTCGTTAGCTTTCAATGCGCTTTCTAAGTCTTTGTCCAACTTGCTAATACGCTTCTCGTAGTCAGCCTTGAGTTTGCTTACACGCTCATCGTACTGAGCCATTTGCTGATCATAGTTTGATATCTTTTCGTTATAATCCGCAATCTGGCTATCGTATTCGTCAATTCGTTCATCATAACGTGATCTCAAATCGTTCAATTCTTCGTTAGAAGCTTCGCGCTGTGCATCCAAGCGACGATTCACATATTTATTATATTTCTTTTTACCGTCAGCAGCCAATCCGAGGTTGAATCTCAAACCTGCATTGTACATCATGCTGGTGTTGATGTGGTCAGGGCTTTGAATGTTTTCTTCTTTGACACCCTTCTCAGATGTGAACACAGCATTGGCAGTACCAAAGAGTGCCACATACTTAGTGATTGGAATTTCAATACCAGCACCTCCAAATACGAATGGAGAGCTTTCGGCTGTGGTGTTGCCTTTCTCATCGGCATATTTGTCCCCAACCTTCATATAACCTCCACCTAACTGTAAGTAGGGGTTAATGCCTCTTGGGAAGTTAAGACGAGTGATGATGTTACCACCATACAATGCCAAATTCTTGGAGAAAGAAAGTGAAAGCTTGTCAGCCTCTTTATTAGCCTGATAGTAGAATCCACGGATACCTACCAATGAAGACAAGTCAAAACCTGCGCTACCACCCATGAGATAGGTGTCAGTCATGGGCATATCTTTGTCAAAATCAAGATAAGCTACTGCAGGTTCAACCACGAACTTCAGTCCTTTGAAACCATCTGAGAACATATTGCGATACTCTCTACTGATGGCATCATTAGAATCATCGGCCCTTCCACCCAAATAGAAATCGAGTGTAGCACCAGCTGTCCAGTTATATAGGTGGTTGCCACCGTCAGATTTATCATACTCTGGTCTCATCAAGTAGCTACCTGTGCTGGCATTGAACATGGTGTTTTTTGCTTCAATAGAGAGAGCTGCACGAGGGCTGAGGTTAAACTTGGCACCAACACCGAGCGAAGCAAAGAGCTGCTCGTCTTTCATAGGTACATCTGTCATCACAGCATCATCAGCATAGGTGTTGTACTTCATTTGCTGAACTCCACCACCTGCTGTAAGATATGGCGCAAAGTAGCTATTTTTCCAGAGGTTCAATTTGATTTCACCTCCGTACTTGATTAAATCCACCTTGGTATCTCTGATGTTTTTCGCCCATCCTTCGTCTGTAAGCCAATTTTGTCTACGTACTTGGGCATTCGCATCATTACCACGCAGATAGAATGCGCGCAATTCAAAAAGTGGTCCAAAGCCGAAGCCAAGTTTACCACCATACAGAGGCATGTTATCAATAGAAAGGTCCTTGTCCCACCAAATGTATTCTGCAGCGGGAGATACGATAAACGACACGTCATTCACTTGTGCCGTTGACTTGAGACTTCCCAGTAGTAAAATGCCTACTAAGGAAAAGATTCTCGTCATACTTTTTTTCATTACTGAATGTTTTATGTTAATAATTAAAAAAGAATTCATGTAAAAAACGCTTTGGTCATTGTGTCAATGCATAACTTTTATTTACTTGTTTTGTAGATGTTATGTCGTTAAAACCAAAGTTGTACATTAAAATTCATCTTATAAATTCTTTACAAAGGTAAGAAAAATGTGGAAACTTTACAAGCGTTTTATCTATATTTTTTTTACAAATGTTAGAAATTGTATGATTTTGAAACAAAATCTTCATTAGTTTTTCCTTTTTTCTCCTTGAATCATTTAGTTACTCATGTCTCACTCCAATACTCGTTTCCTTTCGTCGTCTGAATTGGGTTGAACGACTTCAAGCGTATGCCCAATAATGATGTCGTTTGAGGCAGGTTAGATGTTCTTCCTACAATAGGAGGTTTTACCTTTTTTGGGTAGATATTACAAACACATTAAAATCTTATTATATTTTTTGCCTTAAAAAGTTGTAAGTATGCAAAAATAAGCTTATATTTGACGCAAATTTACGGCTGTGGTATAATGACAGCCCTCCATTTAGTACTACCGTTAGCTCAACATAGGCTCTCTGGCGACGGTAAGTCGGTTTGATAAATAGAGCCTTAAGTTTAATTTGTTTAACTTTAATTCTATATGTTAAAGGTTATCAATTGTTCGGCATCCGTTCTGTTGATGATGGTGCTCGCGGCGTTAAATTTGCCTATCCACGCTTCTAATGAGAGATTCGTGGAAACTGTTGCCGTAGCCCAACAGAATGGAACATGTTCTGGTGTTGTCAAGGACAACACAGGAGAAGTGATAGTCGGTGCATCGGTCAGGGTAAAGAACTCATCATTGGGCGCAATTACCGACCTTGATGGCAGGTTTACGTTACCTAATGTAGGCAAGGGTGCCGTGGTAGTGGTAACATACTTAGGTTACAAACCCTACGAATTTGTTTACGACGGTAGTAGAAAGGTGATAGAGATAACACTTGTGAATGATGACAAGACGCTCAATGAGGTAGTGATAACAGCTTATGGCATGCCTAAACAAGCCAAGCAAGTGGGCTATGCTACTACAAAGGTGTCCACAGAAGAGATTGAGCGAATCAACGCCGTGAACCCAGTGAATGCGTTGCAAGGTAAGGTGGCTGGTGTGCAGATTAATACTGCAGGCGCATCAGGGGTAACTTCCTCATCAGCCATTACTATTCGTGGTGCTAAGTCTATTGATAAGAACAATGCACCTATTTTTGTGATTGACGGCATGATCATCCAAGAACCCTTGACTGGAAACCTAAGCGGCACAGACTGGGGGTCGCAACTCAAGAACCTAAACCCCGCAGATTATGAGAGTGTTACGGTGTTGAAAGGTGCCGCAGCAACAGCGCTATATGGTTCCAGGGGTGCCAATGGTGCTGTGGTCATCGTGTCAAAGGGTGGTAAATTTGGTAAACGAGGTTTAGGAATAGAGGTGAGTCAGTCAATTGAGGTGACAGATATCTACAAATCGCCCATCGACCTGCAAGACATATATGGAGCCGGAACAACATACAACGGTTATCAAGGAGGATTTCTGGCAGATGGCTCATTGCAGCAGACGCCTAACAGCTTCGGCCCAAGGATGGATGGACAACTGATAAATCAATTCATGCCCGATGGACAAAAGACCCCATTTTCTCCAAAACCCAACAATTGGAAAGATTTATACAAAACAGGATTGAACAATAATACCAATGTGGCCATCAGTGGTGGCGGCGAGAAATCATCTTTCCGCCTGTCGTATGGATTTATGAAGAACAATGGCGTTTTTATTCGCAACAGCTTCGACCGACACAATGTGTCCTTCAAGGGAATGACAGAATTAAATAAGGTATTCTCGCTTGAAATCGGTTTCAAGTATGCCTTCTCTCGATCGCTCAACGGTGGTAGCCAAGGTGGTTGGGACTGGGGTAATAACGTAGGTATGATATCTGCTTATAATCTGCCGCGTAATATGGATATCGCCCACTATGCCAGCATGTACCGCGACCCTGTGACCCATGCTGTAGAATCAACTTCCCCTTGGGGAAGTCTGCGAGGCTACCTACATACACGTGACACGAGCGTAAGGCAGCGGTCGGAGCAGTCAATTCTGGCCGATGTAACGTTGCGTGCTAATATTATGCCTTGGCTTAAAGCCAGCCTAAAAGCCAACTACAATTACTACTGCGTAAACTACGAGGAGCGTCAGTATGGTACAGGACCCGACTACGGACCCACAGGGGCTGGTTATTATGGACGTAGCGGAAGCACTGAAGGAAGTTATAACTTCTTGGCTATGCTTAATTCGCCTGATAACAAGTTTACCATTGGTACAGAAGAGCTTACCTTATCTGGTATTATAGCCGCTGAGTTGTATGGCAACACCCCACGCAACAATTGGGCGAAGGGTACTAATGGAGGATTGGTCATCCCAGGTGTGTTTGCTTTCTCTAATTCAACCAACAAGATTGAACCCACGTTCGACTATATGCCAGCCAATCAGCGTACGTTTGGTATCTATGGTATTGTGAATCTTGGATGGAGAGATCAAGTGTTCCTTGAGCTCACTGCACGTAATGACTGGTTGTCTACACTTACTTACCCAACCTATATTACCAATGGACAAAATAACTATACCGTATTTTATCCATCTGCCAACTTGTCGTGGGTGTTCTCAGACTCGTTTAGAAAAGATCTGCCAAAGTGGTTTACTTTTGGTAAACTTCGCGCATCCATTGCACGTGTAGGTATGGGTACATCGGCCTATGCCACCAGTAATGGATATGGTGTGTTTGACCAAAAGTCTATTTACAAGCCCGATAAGAGTGGGTCGGTTCTGTCGGCAACCCCTAACTTAGGAACTATGTTCAACGATAACTTGAAGCCTGAGATTCAGCAGTCCATTGAGTTGGGAGCAGATCTTAGATTCTTCGATGAACGTTTAACGCTCGACTTTGCTTATTACAAGACCAATACCTTTAACCAAATTATGCGTGTGGGGTCGGTTAGCGAGGCAGGTGCAAGCAGCCAACTCATTAATGCAGGCAACATTCAAAACTCAGGTGTTGAAATTCAGATGGACGTAACGCCCATACGTAACAAAGATTGGCGCTGGACCGTTGGTGGCAACTTTACCCTGAACAGAGGAAAGATTGTAGAATTAGATGAACATGTGAAGGAGTGGCAACTCATGGGCGGTTACGATGCTGCACCAGAGATATGGGCTTATGAAGGTGGAAAGTTTGGTGTTCTCACCTCATATCTTAATTCTCGCTATAGTACTCCTATCGCACGGTTTGAAGGTTCGAGCGGTGACCCACGCAATGGCAAGATGTTGATACGCTATGACCAGCAATACGGGAAACCACATAGCGTTGCAATGTATTCGCCAGTGACACTGTATGACCAAGGAAAGAGAGAACGCCACATCCTTGGAAAGGTAGAGCCCGACTTCACACTCAGTCTCAATACATCGTTATCTTGGAAGCAACTTGACTTGTACATCCAAGGCGACGGTCGCTTTGGTGGTAACTATTACTCCAATCTATGGAAGTATACCGTACCAACAGGAAACTTGAAATCAACACTCGTTGGACGTGACAAGGAACATGGTGGAATCGCCCGTATCAACTACAAGGGCGAGACCGTGTACGACGGTTTGATGCTCGATGCAGTATTCGAGGAAGGCGCAAAAGCCCCTGTACAAAATGCAGACGGCACACCTGGAGCTTTAGTAGACGTTGGAGGCATGACTTATGCTGATGCCATTGCACAAAAGAACATTGTGCCAGTGATGACAGGATCGTGGTATGCTTGGAACTATGGATGGGGTATGCCTGCTTTTCCAGAAGCTATACAGGATAATACTTGGTTTTGTCTGCGCGAGATAACCTTAGGTTATCGCTTGCCAGAGAAAATATGCAAGAAGTTTGGAGCTAATTATTTAAGGCTCGGATTTACGGCTCGCAACGTATGCTACCTCATTAATAAGCTCACTGATGGGCTGAATCCTATGTCTATTTCCAGCAACAACCCGTTGCAGCCCATGGACATTGGAGCAGTACCCTTCTATCGTACCTATGCGTTTAATTTAACTGTAAGATTTTAATAATTCCGAATCCTATGAAAAAATATATATTGATAGTTGCCACCTTGTTGGCTACCTTTGGAATAACCAGTTGCTTAGACGACTTCCAAGACTTGAATACAGACAAAGAGAAGTTGCCTACTGCAACCCCAGCCAACGCTTTTATGGGAGCTACGCTCAACTTCAACAACTGTAGTCGTGCACACCTTTTAGGTAAATACAGTGGCACGATGACCTATATGCAATATATTGTTTCTGCAGGTGGACCATCGGCAGGAACGTACATCTCGCTTGATAAGACTGGTCGTACAGAACCATTCGCCCCAGCATACAACTACTATTATACGGTGAACGGTGATAACTTCGGCGGTTTTGGCTTGCGTTTGGATTATCTCATTACGCAAGTTATTCCAGTTCAAAACAAACCAGAACGCTTTGCTGATATTGGTGCCATAGCTAAGATGTTGCTCTCTTACGAACAATGGTTGGTTCTTGACACGTATGGTGCAGCACCTCTCACTGAAGGTTTGAAGGCGCAGACCGAACGGCTCACTACTCCCAAGTACGATTTGTATCAAAAAGCAATTGACGGTACACCGATGTACAAGAAGTTAGATGCGATGGTAAAAGAGTGTGTAGCTACGCTCAAAGCTTCGAACGATAAGCAGGTGCAATTGAAGGATGCAGATTTCTTCTATGGAGGCGACATTGCCAAATGGATTAAGTTTGGTAACACGTTGCGAGTAAAGATGGCACAGCGATTGGAGAAAGCAGACAAGGCATTCTATAATAGCGTGATTGACGAGGTTTTGACATCACCCAGCAATGTTATCGGTTCTTACGACGAGTCGTGTATTTATCATCATCCCAATGATTACAACAATAACACTGATGATATTCAAGATATCACCAGCCGATATGTGGCATCGCGCGCATTCGTCTCATTCCTTGAAACGTATAACGACCCGAGATTACCTATTTTGGTTCGTCGTAACGGCTTTGGCACTGGTAACAACAACAAGGAAAATGATGATTGGTTTGACACATTCAAGAAAGAATATCCCAATTACGAGAAATCCTACAAGGGCTTTATCGACAGATATGTAGGGGCGTCAGCTAATCCTGACAGTGCTACCAGTGAGTATTCGCGGAATGCATACATGACCTTGCCTTATCACAAAAAGGATGGTACAGAAGCCAATTTGGAAATAAGAATGAACTCACAAGTGGAAAGTCGTTTCTTCGTCAAGAACGGTGGTATTCGAGGCAACAACAACATGCCAGCTCGTGCCATCGAAGACACAGAGTTTATGATTAATCAGGACAAGATGTCTACCTTTACGCCGATTATTACTTATTCGGAAACTTGCCTCATGTTGGCAGAGATAGCTTTGAAGAAAGGTAGCGCAGTTGCGGGTAAGGATGCCAAAGCTTGGTACAGAGAAGGCGTGAAGGCTTCTATGGAACAATTCAGAACATGGGCTACCAATATGTGGGTGACAGCCCAAGTAAACGATAAGGCAGCCAATTATAACCCTATCACGGATGAGAAGATTGCAGCCTACCTTGACCGCCCAGAGTTTCAGAATGTCACGTTAGAGAAGATAATTTCTCAGCAATGGGTAAACCTATTTGTGCAACCAGAAGAGATGTGGGCAACTTGGAAACGAACAGGCTACCCGAAGTTTAAGGATCAGCCAGTACCCGAAGATGGAGTGGCATTCCTTGAATCGATTAAGTCTGCAGGTACTGCATTGGTGATTCCACGCAGAAACTCTCTTCCAGTTCCAAACGATTTGAATATTGAAAATTATAATCAAGCCGTCAGTGCATTGAAGACTGATGCGAAATATGGTGCAGATGTCGATAAGACAGAAGGTCGTATTTGGTGGGATCAATGACAGTGATCTTCGAGGATAGTATGACTTACTCATAAAACAAAAAGGAGTTGACCGCAAATAAGGTCAACTCCTTTTTATAACTTGTATGTTTTCAATAGGTGGTCAACAAGAAGGAGATGTATAGGTTTCCTCCATGTTCATTTTGGGTGTTAGCGTCGTAGGTAAATGGCGGTGAGGGATGTTTACAAAAATCCCTGCTGTTTCAAGGTGTTTAAGAAATTTTCCGACATTGCCTCGTTGTCTTTTTGCGTATAGCGAAGGTCTGTGAATACTTGAGCTAAAGTCTCTTTATGATTCACTTCACAAAAGTGAATGTTTTCGGGTAAGTTTTCTTTCTGTTTGTAACTCTCGTCGATTTTTATTGGAGTGTAATCTTCAAAAGTTTCGTGATGAACAATTGCCGATAGTGGAAGACGGTCAGAAACAGCTGGCGATTCATCGGGCCAACCTAAGGTGATAGTCGCAATGGGCATCACTAATTTGGGTAACTTCAAAATGTCAATAATCCTTTCAGGGGAGTAAAGTGTTGTGCCTAAGTAGCATAATCCCAACCCTTCCTCTTCTGCAAGTTGGCAAAAGGTTTGGCAGAACAGCAGCGTGTCGGTCATGGCATTGAGGAAACTCAAAAAGTTGTTATAACCCGGTTGCGCATTCCTACATTCTGCCCATTTTGTGGTTCGTCTAAAGTCCGCACAAAATGTCAGCACAACTGGAGCCGATTCTACCATGGGTTGGTGAAAGTGGACGGGTGAGAGTTTCCTTTTATTCTCGTTATTGCGTGTTATTACTACTGAATAAAGCTGTAAATTCCCCATAGTCTGGGTGTGTGTCGCTTCGGACAACAAGCGGTTGAGTAAGTCGTTGTCTACATCTCTGTTTTGGTAAACTCGAATACTCCTTCTGGTGTTGATGGTTTTCATATTTGATTATTTTTATTTCTACAAAGTTATAAAGATTTTCTAAAAAGAAAACTTTACGAGCATAAAAAACAATGGCTTTTCCATTTAAGACTCATATTTGAACCACGAAACGTAATAACAGTGCAGCGAATATAAAGTTGCGACTGCGCTGTATTCAATAAAAATAAATGCTGAATTTTCTTTACAAAGTGCCTTTCATAACTCGCGTATTTACAACCAACGTCAAAGTTGGTCGCAAATACGCGAGTTATGAGCGATGTTCGTAATTTATTGTTATTGAATATGTTATGCTTAAACCTCCTCTTTTCATCCCAAATTTTACCATTTTTAGGCGACTAAAGCATTACTCTAAGCCCCTTATTTGCATGCTTTAATGCCGTTGAAGTATGTGAATAGCACCTCTAAAAGATGTTTCCAAGGGTGTTAACTCAATGTTCCAGCTTCAAAAGACGTTTCGTTTGTTCAAATCAGCGTATTTTTGTCTACCTTTTGCCTATTAAATTTTTCTATTTTGAAGATTTTTAATGGTCGTTTTTTGGTAAAATGATAGGACAAAAGCAATTGCTTCCTTTATTAAAAATGCAGTGGCTAAATGATGCAGCTCTTTCATCAAGAGGATGTTTTTGTTATACCAAGTGAAAGAATATGGTTGACCATGATTGCAAGCCTTACGATTTGTTTCATAGAGAATTTGGTTTGTTGTCGACACAAAATAAAAAAGATTGTTTTTTACAAGCAAAACCATTCGTATATGAAAGTGGTATCTAAAAAGCGTTCGAAATACTAAAAATGATTTTTTTATATCGAAAATAAGTTGTAGTTTTGCACTCATAAGATTTCAAATATAGCAATTGTAAGAACATCAAACTAATACATTCTTTTTATCGTATAGCAATGGAACAAGCGAAAACTTACTCTTTCGAAGAAGCATACCATGAGGCTCTTCAATATTTTTCGGGTGACGAATTAGCCGCAAGAGTTTGGGTGAACAAGTACTCGATGAAAGACAGCTTTGGGCATATCTATGAGAAATCGCCTAAAGATATGCATTGGCGCATTGCCAACGAGATAGCACGGATTGAAAATAAATATGAAAATCCGTTGAGTGCTCAAGAAGTTTTTGAGTTGTTAGACCATTTCAGGTACATTATTCCAGCAGGCAGTCCTATGACAGGAATTGGCAACGACCATCAGGTAGCCAGTTTGAGCAACTGCTTTGTTATCGGATTAGACGGTGATGCAGATTCCTATGGCGCTATTATGCGCATTGACGAGGAGCAGGTACAGCTGATGAAGCGAAGAGGTGGAGTGGGGCATGACTTGAGTCATATTCGCCCTAAAGGTTCACCTGTTAATAACTCTGCGCTTACCAGTACAGGACTGGTTCCTTTTATGGAGCGTTACAGTAATTCAACGCGCGAGGTAGCGCAAGATGGGCGCCGAGGCGCACTGATGCTCAGCGTGAGTATCAAGCACCCTGATAGTGAGGCTTTCATTGATGCAAAGATGACGGAAGGGAAAGTGACAGGTGCCAACGTCTCTGTGAAGATAGATGATGAGTTTATGCAAGCCGCTATAGACGACAAACCTTATGTGCAACAGTTCCCAGTGGATAGTGACGAGCCTTCCATGAAAAAAGAAATTGCTGCAAAGTCATTGTGGGAAAAAATTGTGCACAATGCTTGGAAGAGCGCAGAACCTGGGGTGTTGTTTTGGGATACTATTCTACGTGAAAGCATTCCCGACTGCTATGCCGACTTAGGTTTCCGTACGGTGAGTACCAACCCCTGTGGAGAGATTCCTTTGTGTCCATACGATTCTTGCCGTTTGCTCAGCATCAATCTCTATTCTTATGTGGTAAATCCATTTACGAGCGATGCGTATTTTGACATGGAAAAGTTTGCAAAGCATGTACA
>ERZ1673699.1727-NODE-1727-length-16453-cov-5.384925_pt1 | contig 16453 bp, 16 predicted proteins | sample MGYA00580229_ERZ1673699 | MGnify/ENA primary metagenome ERZ1673699 (study PRJEB41218, sample SAMN15661785) | gut metagenome | host: Homo sapiens | place: Canada: London | collected 2015-08-20/2019-03-30 | study: EMG produced TPA metagenomics assembly of... | reverse complement strand
CCCTTACCCCACAATGTGACTTGAGGCAATACACAATATCATTCCCATAAGTTGGTCAGCATTAATTATCTTGTTATGCAGTGTAGTTCCAATTTTACAAACGCTGTTTAGTGGATGTTGTTTCGATGTAAAAATGTTGTTCTTCAATGAAAGAGCTGTGCATTTAGCGCAAACAAACGTTAAAGCTTTGGCTTTTATGCGTGATTTCTGTACCTTTGTAATCTAAATATCATTTTATTTTATGCATCCCATTTTTATAGCAGGCCCTTGCGTCATTGAATCGTGGGAACTGCTGGAAACAGTGGCTTCGAGACTGGTTGAAATCAATCAGCGCTTGGGTACAGAGATTATCTTCAAAGCATCGTTCGACAAGGCAAATCGAACGTCTATACACTCATTTCGGGGTCCCGGTCTCGAAAAAGGACTGCAAATGCTGGAACAGGTAAAGAAAAAGTACCACCTGCGCATCACTACCGACATTCACGAGAGCTATCAGGCAGAAGCCGCAGGACAGGTGTGCGACATCTTGCAAATCCCTGCCTTCCTCTGTCGACAAACCGACCTGTTGGTTGCAGCCGCCAAAACGGGCAAGGTGGTGAACATCAAGAAAGCCCAGTTTTTGAGCGGAAAGGACATGAAATATCCCGTTGAGAAAGCACGTGAGAGCGGTGCCAACGAGGTGTGGCTTACCGAACGTGGTAACTGTTTTGGATATAACAACTTAATTGTTGATTTTAGAAATATTCCCGACATGCTCGAACTGGTAGACACGGTCATCATGGATTGTACCCACAGCGTGCAAAGACCAAGTGCGGGCAACGGAAAGACGATTGGCGACAGGCACTTTGTACCCTCTATGGCAAAAGCAGCCAAAGCTTTTGGGGCGACAGGTTATTTCTTCGAGACACATCCCACGCCCGACGAAGGTCTTAGCGACGCTGCCAACATGATAGCGCTCGACCAACTTGAGTTGATTATACAAGACTTGTTGAAAGCATAAACCATTCTGACACCAAGAGGAAACGATATTAGGATATGGACGAGAATACGAACAACTTACTGAAACAGACGAAAGATTTTGCTGCACAATGTATCAAGGATGAAGCCCAAGCGTTGTTAGAACTCATCCCACAGTTAGATGAACACTTTGAAAAGGCAGTCGAACTGATGTTCAACTGCAAAGGAAAAATCATTGTAACGGGGGTAGGGAAAAGTGGTCATATCGGTGCAAAGATAGCCGCAACACTGTCTTCGACAGGCACTCCAGCGTTCTTTATCAATCCGTTGGATGTCTATCACGGTGATTTGGGAGTGATGACACCCGATGATGTGGTGCTGGCTTTGAGCAATAGCGGACAGACTGACGAGCTGTTGCGCTTTCTGCCCATGGTGCTACACATGAATGTACCCGTGGTATCTATCAGCAGAAACGCCCACTCCTTACTGGCTAAATATTCCACAACCCATATTCTTTGCTCGGTGAAGAAAGAGGCTTGTCCGCTGAACTTGGCACCAACCAGTAGTACTACAGCAGCACTTGCCATGGGTGACGCATTGGCAATTGCCTTAATGAAGGTAAGAAAATTCAAGCCAAAGGATTTTGCGCAGTTTCACCCAGGAGGTGAATTGGGTAAGCGATTGCTCACCACAGCTGCAGATGTGATGCGTTCGGACAATCTTCCTATCATTCCCAAGGAGATGCATCTTGGTGATGCTATTATTCATGTAAGCAAAGGCAAATTGGGATTGGGTGTGTCGTTAGAGAACGAACAAGTAGTGGGCTTGATTACAGATGGCGACATCAGGCGAGCCATGGAGAAATGGCAAGCGCAGTTTTTCGACAAGACGGTGAGCGATATCATGACAACAAATCCGAAAACCGTAGCGCCCAGTACAAAAATAACGGAAATACAACGAATCATGCATCAGTATAAGATACATACAGTGTTGGTGGTGGACGAAGCAAACCATTTATTAGGAATAGTAGACCACTATTCGTGCATGATTTAGTAAGACAAGGTAAGAAAATTTGAGGACAGTTTTATTTATTCTAAGTATAGCTTTTTGTGTCACTACAAGAGCACAATCATCCGACTCCATCATTGCTCAAGCGTTGTGCAAGGAAGGCGTTACATTCACACACGATAACAAGGTAACCCTTTTGACCAATGGACAAGAAAAGTTTGATGATCTGTTCAAAGCCATTGAACAAGCCAAAAGTAGTGTACACCTCGAATACTTTAACTTCAGAAACGATTCGATAGCAAGCCTTTTATTTCAACTTCTTGAGCGAAAGACAAGTGAAGGAGTTGAGGTGAGGGCACTTTTTGATGCCTTTGGAAATGCCTCGAATAACCGTCCCTTAAAGAAGCAACACATCGACTCCATACGTGCAAAGGGCATCGAGATTTATAAATTCGATCCTATTACCTTCCCTTGGGTGAATCATGCACTAAGCAGAGATCATCGAAAAATTGTGGTGATTGATGGCGAAGTGGGTTACACAGGGGGAATGAATGTGGCTGATTATTATATAAAAGGTACGAAACAAGTTGGAAAATGGAATGATATGCACTGTCGCATCGAAGGACTTGCGGTAAACACGTTGCAAAGTATTTTCCTAAAAATGTGGAACAAAACGGCAAAACAAAACGTACACGGTTCCAAGTATTTCAGAGGACACAGAAGTAGAGATTACATAGAGGGCTTAAACCCCGACACTTGTGACTCTGCTGGGCATAAAACGGTTGGAATGATCAATCGTGAACCAAGAATAAGTAACAAAATCATTCGGGACTTTTATGTTGAGGCAATCAATGCAGCCCGTGATAGTTTGAAGATTATCAACCCCTACTTCACGCTCAATCGTGGCATCAAAAAAGCACTGAGAAATGCAATTCATCGTGGTGTGAAAGTAGAAATCATGCTTTCTACCAGCAGCGACATCCCCTTGACCCCCGATTGCGGATTTTATAATGCACATCAACTCATGAAGCAAGGGGCAAGGGTATGGATGTTTACCGATGGGTTTCACCATACAAAGGTGATGATGGTGGATGGAAAATTCTGTACCGTAGGGAGTGCCAACCTTAATGCGAGAAGTTTAAGATATGACTATGAGAACAATGCCGTCATTCTTGATCGGTGTACAACGAAACAATTAGACAATCTTTTTGACCGAGACAAGAAATACAGTTTTCTGTTGACACCAAAGAGTTGGGATGAGTTTAGGAGTCCGTGGCAGAAATTTCGGGGTTGGTTTGCACATTTGTTAGCTCCTTTCTTGTAACATCCCACATATCGAAAATGAACAAAAATAGGTCTGCAAGCAAATCTGTACGGACGCAAAACCATTAAAGGCTGGTTCTATAAATTAGCTTTGTTAGATTTTGAGCTTATTTTTGAGGTCAAAATGCAAGAGAGTGAAGGAGTGTAGCGAGCTACACGACTGAACGAACTTACATTTTGAACTAAAAAGAAGCCAAAAGATAACAAAACGTATTTCATAAAAATTTAATGACTATATGCGGTGGTAATTTATAGAACCAGCCTATATATGATTGATGTCTACATACCCATGTGTTACCGCGTAAATGGTTAAAGCAGAGACACTCTTCACCCCTAATTTCTCCATGATATTTTTGCGGTGGGTAATAACCGTTGTCATTCCGATATTTAATCGATCGGCTATTTCCTTGTTGATATAGCCTTGCACGATTAAGGACAACACTTCTATTTCACGGTCGGACAGTACTTTTTTCTTTAGCACTTTGGGTAAAGGCGGAAGGTGTTGCCCCGTACCATGCGCATGCTGTTCGAGCATGAGGACAGAGCGAACAAGTTCGTCTTCTGGAACATTCACACAAATGCTATGAAACCCCGTTAGTTGGGTCATTGGATCATTAGAAGTGGTGAGGACAATGGTCTTTCTACGTCGATCAAGGAAAAAGCCCCTATTTTCTAAAACAATGCTCACCGATACAAAATAGTGAAAGAAAGAATCAGGAAAGTTTTGACTCAATTCATCAAAGGAATTGAAAGTCGAAACTTCCATAATTGGAAACACATCCTGCAATATTTGCTGTAATCCTAAAATTGCAAGCGTATTAGGATCGATAATCGCAATTTGAGGACGCCCGTTTTTTATCATTTGTTTCTCCATAGCAACGACAAAGTTACCATTTCTTTTTGGGTTCTCGATAAAATTTTATCAACAATTAGTAATGCGAGGTATAAAAATGACACTATCATTGGCATGCCTCGAGAGCAACTCAATGCCAATTAGTGATGCTCGGGGACGATGGCAAAATATTTCACATCAGTACTCGTGAGATTTTCCATATAGTGCTGGTGTCCCATCGGACAGTAATGTACCTGACCTGCATGCACAGTTTCAATCTCTTGATCGTAATGAAAGGTCAATGTTCCTTCCAAAACATAAATAATTTCACAGTTTTGTTCGTGTGTATGCAGTCCGCTCGATGCACCAGGGCTCAAAGTACTCAACATGATCTTGCACTTCCCGTCGGCAAAGCTGCGCGTAAGGAGCTGCCCGGCTCCGCCTTTGAAACCTTCTATTGCCTGTTCGTCTATTTCATTGAAATCTATAACCATCTATTTGCAGTCTTCTTTGGTTCTATGGCAAAGGTAAGAAAATTATGAAATACCACAAAGGAATCAAGCCAATTAATATGCGGCTGGACTTGTACCAGCCAAAAAGAGGGTGTGCTATGAAGCACACCCTCCTTGATTATTCAATGCAACAAGCGCTTACTGTTTTCCTATCCAGTTCTTGTCCCATATATTGAGCTGTTTTTTGGTTTTGTACACTGATGGGATGCAGATGACGTTAACCTTGCTGTCCTTAGCTGCCTGGATGTAATAGTAGATGTTCTTGCCGTTGTACTTGCCCGACCTTTGGTGGTTCAGGGCAAACGTGTTGGTGCCATCTGTCAACGCACCTGCACTGACAACCGCCGAGTACTTCACATTGATATCCTTGCCCACAGTAGCGTCTTTGACAAGGATTAGGCGGCTCATATACTTGTTGTAGTCAGCCGCAAGCTGTGCAAGGGTCACCTCTATTGGCTTGGGCGCATCCCCTTTGGTTATCTTGGCCAGCCCAGTTCCAAGTTTGGTTGCCTCAGGCAGCCCATTGTATGCATAGCCTGAGCCCCACACACGCCCATTAATCACATCGCCCACGGCGAGCGTGGCGTCTCCACTGTAAAGCAACAGGCCACCTGTTGCGTCCTCGATGAAGATGTTGCTGCCATTCTTGTAGGTCACCTTAGCATCGGTGAGCATCACGTCGAAGTTCACCTGCTTTTTCTTGTCAGAGCTGGCAGCTATTGCTGTAACGATACCCGCGATGCCGCCTGTAGCGGCAGGAGTAGTTCCCAGCTGAATGATGGAAACCGTCACCACAGACTCGTCATCCCCTTTGGTGCTCTTGAAAGTAAGCGTACCTTCACGATTCTTACCTGTTGTATTCTCTGAAGGACTGACGGTGAACACCAGGTCACCCTTCTTGTTTACCGAGTAGCCTGGCTCTATCGTCATCCAGTTGACATTTGACTTGAAGCTCAAGCCCTCTCCTTTCTGTGTGATGGCGATGTTGAACGACTTTGCTTCCTTGCCGATAGTTTTACTTGTCTCTTTGCAGAGCAAGAGCGCCTTTTTCACTGATATAAATGTGGCATTCTCAATCTCAATTGTTGATTTATAGGTCTTCCTGGCACCTTCAACAGTGACAAGATCACCAGGAGCTATGTTGAACTTCTTCCAGTTGTATGCACCTGATGCATCCTTTGTACCATAGATATAGAGTTCGTTGCCCTCACCATCCACCATATACCAGTTGCCGTATGTAGTATTGATGATTTTCCCACACATACCTTTCACACGGTAGGTCTTGCTGTCAACGCCTGTCAGCACATCCTTCACGATGCTTTCGGGCGTTGGAGAATTGTCTATCTGGGCAACAATGATGTTCTGGTACTTGTCACCTGCCTTGATGCGGATTGTAACAGAACGCGTTGCGGTTGTTGCGTCGGCAGAGAAGGATACCTCGGTAGTCCCTGCACCACCGCTAAGCTGCGACACCTTGACCCACTTGTTTTGCTTGGTTGCCATCTGGTTTGTTGGCACATCGTATTTCACGATACCCTTTTCATCATCAAGCGAGTCAGCCTTGACTGGAACCATGAAGTCCATACTCCAGTCTTCCGTGGCTGTAACTGTTATTTTCTGGGTGCCTCCCTTGGCATCTATTGCCACATAAGAGGAGGATACCTGAACTGCATCTAACAGTGTGATGTCTTTATTGTCTTCACAGCTGGTGAACCCAAGAGCTATAAAGGCAACGAATGTAAGAAAAATATATTTTAGTTTCATGTTTTCAATTTTTCAACTATATGAATTAATTAAATGTATATTTAAGACCAATGGAGGCATACCAGCATTGTCCGAGAGAGTAATTTGGTGTGAAAGTTTCTGTATTGCCATGAATAGATGCAGGCGTTGAATAAGTGGCATAACCTTCTTTGTCTACACCTTCGAATTTAAGGATACGTGCTTCAGCACCAATAGCAGGATTCAAATACTTTGCTACACCCCAACTGGAGTTGAAAAGATTCATGAGGTTCTTGACGTCACAACTGAGTTGCAGTTTGTGTTTGGTGTTACCAATGTTGACTTTGAAATCGTGCTTATAACTAAAGTCGATGCGGTGAACCCATGGAGAATACAGACTGTAAGCCTCTGCATATTCGCCCTGATGCTTTTTGAGATAGTTATTGTTATGCACATAATCCATGAAACGGGTCTTATCATCTTCAGAAACAAATCTGAAATCATTGTTCGCTACTTGTTCATCGGTAGGAATGTATAAGGCATCGTAATTATATCCGTCGCTATTGATATCATTCACCGTCATGTAAGAGTAGTTGGCTCCGCCTCGCCATGCCTCGTAGAAGAAACCATAGTGGTTGCCACTCTTGTCATGAATGGTTGCAGATGCCATTAAGCGGTCGGGAGTAACATACTGTGAATTGTGCAAACGAATGTGGTTAGGTCCTTCAACCGTAGGAACATAGGTAAACGCTGACTCAGGATTAGAACCAGGCATACCTGTTACGTTCTTAGACACCGTGTGCGTATAAGCAGCTGTGAAATCCAACCACTCGTTAGGTTGAGTGTTCAATGTAATGTTTCCTATCCAACCATATCCACGACTGGTATTCTCAAGAACGAAGGCACTGGTGTTGGTATGATATCCTGCGGGATAAATAGGTCGGTTGTCTACGCCGTTGAAGCGTGCAAAGCCTCCTACTGAAGGAATGCTCCAATCAGAGATAGAGGTCTCGTTGATGGATTTGTTAAAAATTAATTCGCCTGTCAGTGTGGTAGGGAAAGGAATCGGGAGTTGGTAGTCGACTGCAATAGAAGTTTTCCATACCTGTGGCATCTTAAAATCAGAAGCAATTCCAGCCACTGACGAAGGCACTACACCATCTTCAGGTTTGATTGTTGTGGGATAACCTAAAGAAGCCAATTTTTCGTAAAGAGCGGCATGTGTGGCTCTCCCCTCTCCGTCTGTTACCAATCCACCTGCAAACTGTGTCATGTCAAAACCTCGCTTGGCAGCAATGCCTGCATTGATGTGTGCATTGTATTGCACCATACCACCGTTGGTAGGCATATTGGTAAAGAATACAAGTGGCAGGTTTCCTGCAAACAGTCCTGTACCACCACGTACTTTCAGCGTCTTATTACCCAAAACATCCCAGCTGAATCCAACACGTGGAGAGAATATCCAGTTGGCATTAGGCCACTTGCCAGTGTCAAGGTGTCGACCATTAAAGTCTAAGTCATTGATTGCTTTATTGGCAATCAAATCTTTGTTATCGAAGACTAAATTATCAATGCGCAATCCGTATGTCAACTTAAAGTTATCGGTCATTGACCATTCGTCTTGTGCATAGAGACTGTATTTGTAGGTACGTACACGAGCTGCGGGAGCTTTTTCGCCATCATATCCGTAGGTAAGGTTCACAATCTCAGGTGTACCTCCATTCAGAAAGTCATCTAAAGAAGTATAGCGATAATATCCAGTACCATTACGCATATAAGAGTTATCAGCCATTTTATATTCATAAGCCAAGCCTCCTATTATCTTATGATTGCCCAAGTAATAGGTCAACTCATCTTTCACGTTCCATACATTGTTATGAACAGCGTTGTTCCAAGTAAACAACTCGTATCCAAGTGACAAATAAGCTTGTCCATCTTTAAGGATATCTATGAATGGGAATTCACTTGAATTGGTACCACGAACATCGTCCAATTTAGAATAAGTAGCCAATAATTGGTTTGATAAGTTTTCTGATAATCTACTATTCAAATCAAAGGAGAACGAATGTACCAAGTTATCCTTGGAATACATCGAATTAGAATAAGCCATAGACGCTTTTGACAAGCGACCTTCTGACATACGCGTACCACCGTCCATAGAAGAAGCATTAGGAGAAATCCAGTTTTGATTCTTTGTATAGTTATAACGCAAAGCCAAACGATGTTGGTCGGTAATGTTCCAATCGATACGTGCCAACAGCTTATAATTATTCTTGTCGGCAGGGAAATCAGCGTAAGAACCAGTGTCATAACCATATTTGTTTTTGACAAAATCTGACACTGTCTGCAAATCCTTCAAAGATGTACGAGAGATAAAGTTGTCAGGGTCTGCAATACCCTTAGTAGATCCTCTCCAACGGTTCACGATTGTAGGGATTTTAATAGCTTCGGCATTAACAAAGAAGAACAATTTATTCTTAAGAATTGGACCTCCGAGCGTAAAACCGTAAGTAGTTTTCTGATCCTTTTCGCGAGCTCCAGATATTTGTTGCCTTTTAACAGCGTCTCCTCTGAGGTTCTCGTTTTCATGATATACGTATGCCGTACCTTGAAACTGATTGTTTCCAGATTTGGTAATTGCGTTAACACCACCACCAATAAAGTTTGTTTGTCGTACATCGTATGGTGCAACAACCACTTGTAACTCTTCGATAGCCTCTATTGAAATAGGATTTCCTCCACCAGGAAGTGAGGGACTCAAACCAAAATTGTTATTGAAGTTGGCACCGTCTACCGTAAAGTTCGCAGTACGACCGTCTACACCTCCAAAGCTCATACCGTTGCCACCATAGGGAGACAAGCGTGTAATATCAGTAATACTTCGGCTTACTGTCGGCAAATTTGCTATCTGCGACTTGTTGATGTTGGTAGAAGCACCAGTCTTTTCGGCAGCAAACTTCGAAGCCGTAGCACTTACAACAACCTCTCCTAACAGTGCTGCATCCTCAGAAAGCTCAACATTCAGGTTGTAAACCTCGGCCAATTGCAACTTAATGCCCGTGTAAGTCTTAGTTTGATAACCAACATAACTTACTGTCACCTTGTATGGTCCGCCTGTACGCATACCTTGAATATTGAAACGACCATCTACATTCGTCACTGCTCCATAACGCGTTCCAGAAGGTTCGTGAACCGCTTGAATGGTAGCACCGACGAGTTGTTCACCCGTTCCCTTAAGTGTAACCTTACCATTCATGGAAGAAGTTGTAACCTGAGCCATGATAGAATGACAAACTATCATCATCATGCTCACCAGAAAAAGAATTCTTTTCTGCATTTTGTTTGATAAATTTTAATGAATAATGCGGTAAAATATCGTGTAATACAGATTACGATTGCAAATTTAGCTAAAAATATCGATAAAGTTGTTACATTTTTATTAAAAATGTATGCAACATGAACATTTATCGCCATTTATCGATAGGATTCACATTGAAAGAAAGTTGTTGCTTGTGTTACCATTTATCTCAGAACTTTACAATTTGAAGAATTACACAGCAGCAACGATCAAATATAAGAGAATATACGTGTTCAATGAACTGTATTGCTCTTCCAGATGGATGCCATCTTATTTCGAATAATCCAACTGTTAATGGCTGTAACGCCTAATAATAGAACTACGCCCAATAAGCAAGTTGGACCAAGACCGCCATTATCAAGACTGGGCAACAGATTATACAATACATCCATGTACAAGGGGCGAACGATTGCTAAAACTCCTATCGCAAGTACGAACACAAGTCCATGAAGTGACAAGGTCAGAAGCTGATAAGGTTGTGCAACTTGTGATGGACTATATCCTATGAGCATTAAATTTTGTAGCTTAGAAGTATTTTTTTGTACCAAAAGATAAATGCTTAACATCAAAATATAAAAGCTCAATACAGATATGATCAATCCTATCATCATCACTATCACTACAATCAGGCGAAAGAAATAAGCCATCTTTTCTGCAGAAGAATTGCTGTTTTCTACTTCATATCCTTTTTTTTCTAAGTATTGTGAGAATTGTGTATCTGTGGGATTTGCTACATCTACGATGAGTCGATTAGGTTCATTTTGAGGAGTTGATGAGAATCTCTGGTTACTCCAAGCCATAAAACTTTCTGGAACCAAAATGGTACTGAGTTGGCTGGAGAAGCCTATCACCTTTCCTTTTAGTGTTAGTTCTTGTCCATTTCCACGGATATGGATTTGTACATCAAGCATACCCACTAAACCTTCAGAAATCTTTGGCAACGAATGATTTCTTGCATAGCCGAAGTTATACATCGCCAAATACGATTTAGGGAATATGATAGGCACGATATCGTCTTTCCCGTCATACTTCCACTCTGATAAAGGAACATTTACAAAAGCGTCTGGAATGCTTTCAAAAAAGAACTCGGAGTCAAAGAGACGATTTCCTTGTACATCCATGCTTACCTCTGATTGATAATTAGCTGAATGAAAGGAACCCACTTTTTGTATAAATGGTTGTTGAGAAAGATGATTTATTTCTGATGAGGAAAAATTGTTTGTCCTACCACTAAACGATGTGTTGGTATCTATACGTTTACTGATAACGAGATAATCGCTCTTCATGAAACTGTCTTTATCTTGGAAGAAAGGCAAAACATCACGGTAGAATTGGTAGCCAAACAACACTATAAACATCCCAAAAAGACTTGCAAAAAAGAATCCAACAAATTGTGGGATACTCATATTCTGCTTCAGCAGTTTCCAAACTAACTTCATAATCGTATCATCTTATCGTATAAAGCAGGCATGTGTTTACCGATACTGGTAATAATGACACCTGCTCCTTGCTTGTTTACTTCTGTCATCATGAGGTCTTGCATCACTTTCGCATTCATATCGTCAAGATGACTAATGGGTTCATCTGCCAACAAAAAGTCGAATGGCTGAACTAAGGCACGCATCATTGCCACTCGCTGCTGTTGTCCAAAAGACATTTTAGAGACTTGAACATTCGTCTTGTCTGCGATACCTAATGCTTCGAACCAGCCCATTATCTCGCTCTTCGATTTATACTTGGTCATGTTATTCTTAATCTCAACATTCTCCCAAGCCGTCAATTCTGGAAATAGTCGAAGTTCTTGAAACATATAACTGATATGATGTCTTCGAGTATCTATCCAATGACGAATATTAAAACTGCTAATATCCTGTTGATCAAACAAGATACAGCCAGCATAATCGTGTCTATACCCTATCACATAACTGCAAAAAGTACTTTTTCCTTTGCCTGAATGTGCTTCAATCAGGTAATTCTTACCTTTCTCTAAGGTGATATGTTTGTTCCAAACTTCGGATTGTAAGCCTTCCGTTTTTTCAAAAACGTGTGGCATTACATGGTCAAAAAGAATCGATTCCACGAGTTAATTGAGTTTATACACGAGGGTATGTATGTTTCCAAAAACAGGTCTGAGCAAATCTGTGATCATGCTAAGCCTTTCGTTACGATAATCCCTCACATTGATAATCATCACCATCTTTTCACCCTTTATCTGATGGAGTATTGGACTCTTAAACGGATGATTAGATGCCTTTATTGAATTGGATGCCTCTTGCGGAGTTGCTCCACTATAAAATTGCAGATTGTCAGTAACACCAAAGAAAAATCTTGTTTTGCCATTCGTATATACAAAAGCATGCTTGTTCCAATCTGTTAGCTTCCCACCCGCAGGAACAGATTGCTTCCAGTAATCTACATCTGCCAACCATTTGGAGTGTGCTAATTGAGCCGCCATCGAGATACTGATGTTTTGCTGCTCATATTGAGGTATCACCACACTCATATCTCCGTTGACACTTCGAATAATGTTATCTAAATCAATGGCTTGATTGATTCCCGTCAGTAGCACTTGTAAGCTTTTATTATTCTGCAATATGGGTAAAAACTGCTTGCCATCTACGTTAACAAACATTCCAAACAATGCTGTATCTGGCATTGCTTCTATGTATTTACCTTGAATAGGACGATAAATCTTTTTCGACTCCTGTATCGTTTGGTTGATACGCTTATTCCACGAAAACGGTGAACCTTCTACATACCAACATCCCTTCTCTACTTTCATCTTGGCAGCTATCAAGACATCTGTTGTCGATGCATCCTTTGGGGCTCCAAGCATCAAAGGGGCAATGATTTTATCGGGCAAGGCTTGTGCTTGTGCCACTAACGTCATAGGACTGTCCAAAGAGTCTAAAACTTGGTATATCGGCGACGCCAAGATACTTTCTTCTTCGTCTTGTTGCAAGTATTTGGCAATGGTGGCTTTCGTTTCTTCTTGCTTCGTCAGTGGAATAGGTCCCATGATTAACAACGACTGCTTGTTATATCCCACCATCCACGAATCACGAATTGTAGAAAAGAACGCATCCCTAAATGAAACGGATTCACTCCCCATACGTTGGAGCATCGTTGATATTTTGTCAGCATTATCCACTTTGGCGCAAATACCAAGATTTCCATCAGGAGATGTAAAAATATAAATCTTTTGCGTGAAGTCTATCCCACTCTCATCAAGATTTTTCATCTTAAGAATGGTTCTGAGAAGTGTTTTATTATTGATGCCACTCATCTGGTTGGCATCAAAAGATACCAATGCGGTAGACTCCTTAGGAATGGCTTGCTGATAGCTTTCATTGGCACATCCTGTGAATAACAACACAGAGAAGATGATTGCTACTAAAGAATAGGTGTAAGAGAATTTCATTGTAGAAATAAGAGTTTATGGATAAGTACGTCTAAACATTTGGGTCATCGCAACTGCCATCAGTCCAGCGGTTTCAGTGCGAAGTCGGTTTTTCCCAAGTGAGATTGATTCAAACCCTGCTTGCTCGGCTAATTTCACTTCATCAACTGAGAAATCACCTTCAGGACCTACCAAGATAGTTATATCGTCATCGTCTGTCATTTGGTGGAGCGTAGTGAGCAAATCTTTGCGTTCAATCTCTGGGTAGCAATGTGCTATATAGCGATGTCCAGTCGTTTGATGATGAATAAAGTTCTTATACGAAACCATTGGATTAACAATTGGCTTCCAAGGCTTTCTACTTTGTTTCATTGCCGCTATCACAATCTTCTCTAACCGGATTGGACGTATCTGTTTTCGTTCAGAGAATTGACAATTCAAGAACGTGATTTCATCAAATCCTATCTCTGTCATCTTCTCAACCATCCATTCTATACGCTCCATCGTCTTGGTAGGTGCAATTGCCAAATGTATATGTCCACGCCAGCTTTTTTGTTGCGGTAGAGTTTCCTGTATTTCATAGAAGCAATGCTTGGTTGAAGCAATCGTAACTATTGCTCGATAAAAATTTCCAACGCCATCCATGAGAAACATCTCATCTCCACTCGATAGTCTTAGTACGCGTAATGCGTGGAGTGCTTCACTTGTAGGAAGTTCGTTAACGTGGTCGGCATCAGGAACAAAAAAATATCTAACTTCTTTCATTTTTTGTCATCTGTATCAAGTAAATTGCGTCTTTTCATTTCATCTCTCAAGTGTGATGCCATTTCGTAATTTTCTTCTTCAATGGCTTTATTTAATGCTTTTTTCAGCATATCATCAGTCAGCGTGTTGAGAGGAATAGACATCCCTTTAGAATCCTTCTTAAAAGCAACACTTTGTTTCTTCATCAAATTCTCATCCATATAAATGGGCGTTTTACTAATCAAGGAGAGCAGCAAAGCATCGCTCACTCTTATCGTATAAGGCTCAAATGTCGAATTATTCATCAACAAACACCGATATTGACCATCTATCACATCATGGATAAGAATTTCAAAGTCAGCAGTTGTTTCATTCCGCACTACGTGCCATAGCACCTCTGGCAATAACAAAGGTGTAATAGGGATATTTTGTATTCGCAACTGCAACTGGTACAACATCTGATAGTCGCAAGGAATAGCGATTTGGCGTTGCTCATTTTCATCTACAAGTACCACCAATCCCACATCCTTGTTACCCACTATTTCTGTCACACTTTTAACAGTTAGCCGTATTTTATTCATACTTTCACTTCTTTTTTAGGTCTAAACATGAAACCAAAGCAAATGCCTACTACCAAAGCATAGCCTGCAAAAATATACCAGCATATAGGCCAATCTGTCACGCCATTCATCGTATGCGAAGTAACGACAGCTTGCGCAGCAAACGAACCTGCCGTGGCACCTATTCCATTGGTCATCAACATAAACAATCCTTGTGCACTGGAACGAAGAGAGTGTGGTGTAGCTTGGTCTACATATAGCGACCCGCTAATATTAAAGAAGTCAAATGCTACACCATATATTATCATGGAGAGTAAAAACATCCATACGCCACTCCCAGGATTACCTAAACCGAGTAAACCAAATCTGAGCACCCAAGCAAACATCGCTATCAACATCACATTCTTGATGCCATACCTTTTCATAAAGAAAGGAATCATTAAAATACACAGCGTCTCACTCACTTGTGACAAAGAATATAAGATGACAGGGTATTTTACACCAAACGAATCAGCATAGGCTGGTATCGATTTGAAACTTTCTATAAAGGGAGTGGCAAAACCGTTGGTTATCTGTAAACTTACTCCTAATAACATGGAGAAGATAAAGAAGATAGCCATGTGTTTATCCTTAAATAAGGAGAAAGCGCGCAACCCAAAAGCATCCACCAAAGAGGTTGCCTCATGATGCTTACTGACTGGACATTTGGGTAATGTAAAGGTATATAAGAAAAGAAGTACACTCAAAACCCCACTCACCACAAATTGGTTTTGATTGCTCTTAAATCCCATGATATCTACAAACCACATGGCGCAAATAAATCCGATGGTGCCAAAGGTACGAATAGGTGGAAAATCTTTAATCGTATCCATCCTTGCTTGTGTCAGCGCAGTGTATGCTACCGAGTTGGATAAAGCTAAGGTCGGCATATAAAACGCTACACTCAATGAATACAATGTAAAGAGAACACCAAACTCTGCCGCACTACCTTGCATATATCCATAATAAGCAGCACCAAACATAAACAACCCCGCAAGCAAATGGCACATACCCAAAAGTCGTTGTGCTGGTATCCATCTATCGGCTATGATACCCATCAATGCAGGCATAAATATAGACACGATTCCCTGCATGGCGAAAAAGATTCCTATATTTGACGCCATTCCAATATTCGTCAAATAAATTCCCATACAGGTAAGATATGATCCCCAAACGGCGAACTCCAAAAAGTTCATGGCCGCCAAACGCACTTTTAAGTTCATGGTTGACTCTTTTCGTTGTTTTATAAGATGATGCAAGCCGAAGACAAACAAGCTTTGCTTGATTAATACAAAGGTACGCTAATTGTAACAACTCACAAAATAAATGAGCAATTTTTAAGTCTCATCTCACGACTCTTGCTCAAAATAATATAAATGCCAGACCAAGAAAAATATTGGTATTCAGAATATCAAGTGAGACTTTTTTCGTAAGTTTGCAAACGTAGTTGAATTTTGAAGTTGAATCTACTATGCAGCATATCTAACACACCTTTGTTGTTTTATGATTATTTAATGAGCATCTATGTATAAAATTATAGCAAGTTTATATCGTTATAACATGAGGGGATTTAATAAGAGTATCCCCTATTTTGCTACGTTAACTAATATCCTCATACTTCTTACGTTTATATTCTTTCTAATAATAGTTTTAATAGATGCCAAGGATATATTAAGTTTTTGGCATACAGGCTCAAAAGGAGGAGATTATTTAATAGGTGCAATGTTAGCAGTACCCCTATATTCTATGGCGCGGTTTTTATTTCCTGAACGAAAAATGAAAGAACACGAGGCGTTACTGACAAAGAAAGAATATCGATTGGGACTATTCTTTTATTTCTTCTTAGTAATATTCCTGATGTTTCTTTTATTTATTGTCGCTAAGGCAAGGATAAAAAATTGACACCTTTAAGAACCATTATGATACCATACTCAATTTCTTTATCAACAGAGCCACAAATGCCAATGCTGAATCCTTCAACGCAAAAGTCAAAGCCTT
>ERZ1673699.1723-NODE-1723-length-16487-cov-4.940604_pt1 | contig 16487 bp, 13 predicted proteins | sample MGYA00580229_ERZ1673699 | MGnify/ENA primary metagenome ERZ1673699 (study PRJEB41218, sample SAMN15661785) | gut metagenome | host: Homo sapiens | place: Canada: London | collected 2015-08-20/2019-03-30 | study: EMG produced TPA metagenomics assembly of... | reverse complement strand
GCTTAACAAATTTATCAAGAACAGCGCCCCCTACTCTTTGTGTCGGAGAGTATGGTAAATGAGTTCCTATCTCGATTTCAAGCTTCACTAGCTCATCATATAACTTGTCATATTCTTTATCAGAAACTATCGGGTCATCGAGTACATAGTAGTGGTAGTTGTATTCCTCAAGCTTCTTGATTAATTCTTCCATCCTATTCATATCAATCTATCCTTTTTATTGGTGCAAAATCAATATTCAAAATTTTAATACCCTTATTTGGAAAACTTATAGTTAAGTTCTTGCCATTGACAGAAACAACCACGCCTTCGCCAAAAGCTTTATGCTTAATCTTGTCCCCTGCCTTGATGTCTTTTTTATCGCTCGGTGCAGTATCTGTGCCAACATATGATTTAAAGCGTGAAACAGTTTTATCAAAGCCTCTTTCCTTATAAACGCTCTTATTTAGGCTAGCATTTTCAAGTATAGGTCTTTCGTCAAATTTATCTGATCTGTAGCTCACTACTTTGATTGCGTCCTCTGCCTCATCTATGAACCTCGATGGTTTTGAGATGATACTTTGACCATAAACTCTTCTTTCCTTTGCTAAACTTAAGAATAGTTTTTTCATTGCCCTAGTTAAAGCAACGTAGCAAAGTCTTCTCTCTTCTTCTAGACTACCTTCTTCTATGGCTCTTTCGCTTGGGAAGAGGCCATCTTCCATGCCAACTATGAAGACTATATTATACTCAAGACCCTTGGCGCTGTGCATAGTAATCATGGTTACTGCATCGCCGCCTTTGTCCTCAGTCTTGTCAAGGTCAGTTAAAAGTGATATCTCTCCTAAAAAGTCCTTAAGAGTGATATTATCATAATTATCTTCATAATCAAGTAGTAGGTTTCTAAACTCATCTAAGTTTTCTATCCTAGTTCTTGCTTCAACAGTATTTTCTCTCTCTAGTGCGTTTAAATAATCAGTCCTATCAAGAACTAAATCGTATAGCTCAGATAGTGTCACATTGTCTTTAAGTTTTTTGATTGATTCAATCACTTCAAAAAATTCTTTTATCTTTTTATTCGTACTAATCGATAGTGCATCATAAAGGCTGATATTTTTACTAATCATATCACCCGTGATGCTCTCAATGCTTTTATCACCAATACCTCTCTTTGGCGTATTGATAATTCTTTTAAGAGAGATAAAATCATTTGTATTATCTAAAAATTTAAAATAGGCAAGTATGTCCTTAATTTCTTTTCTGTCATAGAACTTTACTCCGCCAACAATATTATATTTTATTCCAAATTTTAAGAACATATCTTCAAAGGATCTTGACTGAGCGTTTGTTCTATAAAGAATGGCAAAATCGCTCTCTTTGTATCCCTCATCCAATAGCTCTTTTATTTTTTGTGCTACAAAGTAACTCTCTTCAACATTGCTTTGTGTTATGTAGCAGTAAACATCGTCTCCGTCTTGATTGTCAGTCCAAAGATTCTTATCTTTTCTCTCGTCATTGTTCTTGATAATCTTGTTCGCTGCCTTTAAAATATTCTTAGTAGATCTATAATTTTGTTCAAGTAGTATGGTCTTGACATTCTTATAATCTTTTTCAAAATTTAAGATGTTTCTTATGTCAGCACCTCTCCAGCCATATATACTTTGGTCAGCATCGCCAACCACGCAGATGTTTTTGTACATATCTGAAAATAACTTTGCCATCTTATATTGCATAAAATTTGTATCTTGATACTCATCGACAAAAACGTATTTAAATCTTTCTTGATAGATTTGTCTTACGTCTTCATTTTCTTCTAAAAGTCTTACACAATTTACTATCATATCGTCAAAGTCCATCGCATCGTATTCAAGCATCTTCTTTTGATAACGTCTATAAACTTCTGCATCAGTTTTCTTTCTATAGCTATCAGAAATGCTTTCATATTCGTCAGCATCCATATTTTGCATCTTTAAATTAGATATAAGCGCTATGAAATATGATGGAACATAAGTCTTAGGATCTAATTCAAGCTCCTTTAGTATGTCCTTAATAAGTGTTATTTGATTGTCTCTATCATAAATAGTGAAGCTGTTTGTGTATCCAACAAGGTTTGCATGGCGTCTAAGTAGTCTTAGTGCTATCGAGTGAAAAGTACCTATCCACATTGGGCTTACATCTTTATTTAAAAATGATGCCACTCTATCTTTCATCTCTTTTGCCGCTTTGTTCGTAAATGTTATCGCAAGTATTTCATTTTCGCTCGCATAACCATTCTCAATAAGATAAGCTATCTTATATGTAACGACCCTTGTTTTTCCCGATCCAGCTCCAGCCATGATTAATAAGGGACCACTGTTATATAAAACAGCTTCCCTTTGGCTCGCGTTTAGTCTATCTAAAATATTATTCATTACCTTTATTAACTAATTCCTTTATTTTATCAAATGTAACTTGGCTTATAACGTGCTCAACCCTACAAGCATCATCATTTGCAGTCTCATGGTCAACGCCAATATTTTCAAAGAAAGTTCTAAGTGTACAGTGCCTATCATAAACAAGTTTTGCTAGCTTTTCGCCTTCCTTTGTAAATGTTAGCTCGCCATCGTCTTGAACTTCGATATAACCATCTTCTTTTAATATACCAACTGCTCTACTAACGCTTGGCTTAGAAAAATCAAGGGCCTTCGCAACGTCTGTACTTCTAACCTTAATGCCTTTGTTTTGTAGCATTAGTATCATCTCTAAATAATTTTCTCTTGATTCGCCGATTTCCATTTGCTTACCTCCTAGATTTTATACTTTCTATCAATACTTCTTTTAATGTCTTTTTCTCTTTGGCTCTCTCTTTTGTCATAAAGTTTTTTACCTTTAGCAAGTGCTATCTCAAGCTTGGCTCTGCCATTCTTAAAGTATAGTCTTAATGGAACTACCGTAGCTCCAGCTAGTTTCACCTCTTGAGAGATTCTTCTAATTTCACTTTTATTTAACAATAGCTTTCTCGTTCTTAATGGGTCTTCGTTAAATATGTTTCCTTCTTTATAAGGACTCACATGCATACCAAATACAAAGATTTCGCCATCTTTCACTATGACATTGCTTTCTTTTAAATTCACTCTGCCTTGTCTTATGGATTTAACCTCTGTTCCCTTAAGAACTAAGCCTGCCTCATATATCTTTTCTATAAAATAATCGTGTCTTGCTTTTTTATTATTAGCTACAACTTTTAAATCTTCGTCTTTCATTCAACCACTCCAAGAATTTTAAAATCAATAGTTCTTGTCTCTTTTGATGCGTCAACGACTGCCACTCTAACTTTCATGCCTATCTTGTATTCATTTAAAGAGTCCTTGCCGATAACTTTGTATTCTGTTTCATCAAAATAATAAAAATCATCGTCCATATTTGAAAAGTGACAAAGTCCTTCTATAGTGTTTTCAAGCATTACATAGACGCCAAATGATGTTAGTGAAGATATTTCTCCAACATAGACATTGCCAATTTTATCTTGCATGTACTCAGCGCACTTCATTTGAACTATATCGCGCTCTGCCTTTTCTTGAACTAATTCAGTCTCAGATATATGTTTTGTCATTTGATCAAGATTTTTCTCGTAATAAACTATTTTACTTTCCTTAAGTCTACCATTGATAAAATCTTTGATAATTCTATGAATAATAAGGTCTGAGTATCTTCTGATAGGCGATGTAAAATGCGAGTAATATTTTGATGCAAGACCAAAGTGACCAAGCTCTTCATAGGTGTATCTCGCCTTTTGCATAGTTCTTAGAACGATATTTGATATAAGTGCCGACTCTTTTTTTCCCTTAAGCTGATTTAATACGTTTGCTATATCAGCTGGACTAACATTATCTGGATTAATGTATAAATCGAAGCGTTTCAAAAACTCAGCTAAGTAGAACATCTTCTCTCTCTTTGGCTTTTCATGCACTCTGTATACGAATGGCAAATCTTTCATAAAATATTCTTTAGCCACAGTTTCATTCGCAGCTATCATAAACTCTTCGATAATCTTGTTAGCAACACGTCTTTCTTCTGGTTTTATATCAATAACTTTGCCTTTTTCATCTAAAATAACTTTTGTCTCAACTATATCAAAATCAATGTTGCCTCTTTTATTTCTTTTTTCGTTAAGAACATTCATTAGCTCTTGCATATTCTTAAGAGTCTCTTCTAAACCTTCAAGTCCAAGCTCCTCAGCCTTATTCTTGCCTTCTAGAAAATCTGATACTTGTGGGTAGTTAAGCCTATGATCAGAATTAATTATTGCTTCAGAAATCTTATGGCTAAGGACTTCACCGTTTTTATCAAAGTCTATTCTAACTGAAAGAGTTAATCTATCTTCATTTGGATTAAGTGAGCAAATCCCGTTCGAAAGCTCTTTTGGAAGCATTGGTAAGACCCTATCAAGCAAGTAGTAGGAATTGCCTCTTAAGTAAGCTTCCTTGTCTAAGTAAGTGCGCTCTTTGACATAGTTTGCTACGTCTGCGATGTGCACGTACAAAGTATATTTATCATCATTTTTCACTAAGCTTATGGCATCATCTAAATCTTTTGAGTCAACGCCGTCTATAGTAATAGTTAATAAGTCTCTATAATCGACTCTACGAGCTATCTCATCTGAATTTATCTCATAATTTATTTCTTCTAATTCATCTTTTACTCTATTTGGAAAATATTCTCTAAGGTCATACGACTTAATTATCGAAGTAATGTCAATGCCTGGATCATCTTCTTTGCCGATGATTTCAACAACTCTTCCTTCTGGATTTTTATTTTTGTCTGGATACTTAATAATCTCGGCAACTACTTTATCGCCATTCTTGGCGTTTTTCGATGCACTTTTATTGATAAAGACATCATAAATTATCTTTACATCGTCACATCTAATAAAACCAAAGCTATCATTATCTTGATAAGTGCCGACAACTCTCTTAGTTGCTCTATTAAGTATCTTAATGATTTTGCCTTCGAAATTGCCGTCTGGCTTTTTATCTGTAATTATCGCGCATACATCATCAGAGTCCATGGCGTACATTGAATTTTCAAATCTAATGAATACATCAAATTCATCGCCAATAACAAAACCAAATCCACGCTTATTAGCCTCATACTTTCCTGTAATAACACGGGAACTATTGTAAGTGTAATATTTATTGTTGCTGCAAATAATTTTTTTATCTTTTTCTAATGATTTAAGTAATTTTTCAAATATTTTTTTATCTTTCTTCGTAATCTTAAAAGTTCTTAATAAATCCTTCTTGCTTTGGGGAACGTAGTCCTCTCTGCTAAAATAATTCATTACAAGTTCCCAGATTTTCATTTTATCACCTATAATTTCTTTCCATATTGGATACGTTTAAAGAGCTCTGCATCGTAAGAGTAAACAGTTTCCTTCTTCATAGTATCAACTGCTTGAGCTATCTCTAGCATCTTTGTTATAAGATCCTTAAACGAATATCCTTTTGGCTCCCATAGATAAAAGGCAACTGAACCAGGTATTGTGTTTATTTCATTGATATAAACTTTGCCAGTATCTTTAGAAACAAGTAAATCGACTCTTGCGTTACCTGATGCATCAATCGATGTAAATGCCTTTTTAGCTAGTCTTTCTAGCTCTTCTCTTAGCGGTTCATCCTTTTTAAGTAAATTTCTGTTTACCTTTGTGCCAGGAGTCTTTTTATTTGATACATATTTATCATCAAATGTTAATAGTTCTTTGAAGTCTAATGGTTCTTCAAGCTCAGATGTTTCTACATTTTCTTCGTAGCCCATTACAGCACAGTTAATTTCTCTTGCGTTTTCAACTGATTCTTCAACTATGACTTTTTTGTCATAGCTAAAGGCTATCATCAAAGCTTCCTCAAGATTGTCCTTATTTTTTACCTTTGATATGCCGATTGAAGATCCAAGATTTGATGGCTTTATAAATAATGGATAATTTAAATTCTTTTCAATATCTGCCATAACTTCTTCTTTTGAGCTTCTCCACTTGCTTCTATAGTAGTATTTGTAATTAACTACAGGAAGGCCATTGGCTCTATAAACGTCCTTCATTATAACCTTATCCATGCCAACCGATGAGCTTAAAACATTTGTTCCTGTATATGGAAGTCCAACTGTTTCAATAAGTCCTTGGCATGATCCGTCCTCACCATTGGTTCCATGAAGAGCAAAGAAAACCATATCTAATGTTTCATAAACTTTTTTATCAAACATGGACTTTGATTCTGGATTTATATAAAGATTAAAATCGCCATAATCACAGCCAAGCATAACGTTCTTAGCTGAAGAAAAGTCTCCATCTTTAAATGTTTTAAAATTTTTGAAGGATTCGGAGCTTAGCCACTTACCTTCTTTTGTAATATAAATTGGAATTGGAAGAAATTTTTCTTTATCCATGTTCTCAATAACTTGCATTCCTGTAATTACTGAGACCTCATGTTCAACACTTCTCCCGCCAAATATAACGCCTACTTTTAGCATTCTATCAACTCCTAATAATTATCAGGCAAATCGTTTTCGAATAAAATCACGTCGCCTGCTTGACATATTTTTTGTAAAATTAATTGTGCATCACTTAAACTTGCTGCCTCATGTATAAATCTTTCATCGAGGCCACCATCTATAAGGCCATCTTTAATTGCTTTTTTATTCACTTCAGCAACTATGATGAAGTGATCTACAAGAGCTGCTGCGTTCTTGCCGAATTTTTTATTCTCTTCGTATTGTAAATCTCCTAATTCAACCATACCAGGCGATATAACAATCTTTTTACCCTCTTTAAACTCACTAAGTACATCGAGAGCCGCTTGGGCACCGCTTGGGTTACTGTTAAACGCATCATCAATGATTATGAGATTATTTGGATTTTCTACTAAAGAGAGTCTATGCTCAACTTGATTAACATCAAGAACCGCCTTAACTATTTCTTCCATGGACATACCTAGCTCATGAGCTGCAGCCACGGATAAAAGTACATTGTAAATATTGTGCTTACCAAGTAATTTTGTCTTTAATTTATACTCATTATTTTTATAAATAAGAGTAAATTCTGTACCAAATTCGCCAACACTTATATCTTTAGCAAAGTAGTCGCAAGCGTCGTCTTCAAGCGAGATGTAAACCTTTCTAGTCTTGACCTCAGCCGCTTTTTCTTTAATATATGGATTATCGTAGTTAAATATCGCTAGACCGCCTTCTTTAAGCGAATCGATAAGCTCAAACTTAGTCTTGACAATGTTTTCCATAGAGCCAAAAGTTTCTATATGACATGGACCGATGTTTGTGATGATGGCGATGTCTGGCATAACAAGATCAGCTACTTCCTTAATCTCACCCACATATCTTGCTCCAAGCTCAGATATAAAAACTTCAGTTCCGCTCTCAAGCTCATTGTTAATTACTTTTGAAATACCCATAGGTGTATTGAAAGAACTTGGTGTTGCATATGTCTTTAAACTATTCTTCACTATGTCATTTAAAACAAGTTTTGTCGATGTCTTGCCATAGCTGCCAGTTATTCCAACAACTTTTAATTTATTTTCTTTTTCTTTTTTTATTTTATTTTGTGCCTCGACGTAAAAACCGTGATTAATTTTATTTTCAATTGGAAGTGCTAGTATATTTGCACATTTAACGCTTCTTGCTCTTATGATATATAAAAGAAAGGCAAGTACTAGTAAATATGCTAACGCTATTTTTTCTCCAAATATTAGATAAGCAATTATTGATGTATACATGATAATTACGTTAAATAAAGCAAATATCTTCATCATCCTCTTCATCCTATCAGTAAAGACTAAAGGCTTTTTATCGCCAGGTTTTAATTTTTTTAAAGCGTTCTTAAGCCAGCCAAAATTTTTAAGCCAAGCTTCGTATTCGCTTGAAATATACATATTTAATTGCATTATTTGAAAAAATGCTAAAGAGTGTATATATATTAAAACTGTTAATAAAATTGGCAAGAATATAAATATAGCTATCATAGTTCCTCCTTACTAAGATAAGATCTAATTACTCGTGAAAATATTTGATAATCATCTGCATAAGAGAAGTGTCCGCCCTCAAGTTCGACTAGAGCAGAATTTTTTATCTTCTCATTCATAATTTTACCCATATATAATGGAGTTGTATCATCATCTTTGCCCCACAATATAAGGGTATCATTCTTGATAGAATCCAGCCTATCAAGAAGAGACTCGTTAACCACCTTTACAAAAGTTTTTCTCATGATACCACTTGTATTTTTGTAATCGTCAGAGCCAAATTTCTTTGAAAGCTTTTTCATAAGCTCTTCTTCACTCTTGTAAAAAAAGATCAGCCTATAAAGCTTTTTAAAGAATTTATATGTATAAACTTTTAAATAATATGAAAGACTTCTCTTAGGAAGTATCCCTGAAGCATCGATAAGAACCATCTTATCAAGTCTTTCATAGCCTTCAGAAGCGATTTGTATCAAAGTTTTGCCGCCAAAGCTGTGACCGATGGCGTCAAATTTTTTAATACCAAGCTTCTCAACAAAGTCCTTAACAATGTTTGCATAGTCCTCTCCACCAAAAACTCTATCTGGTTCAGATGACTTGCCATGACCTGGTAAATCTATGGCAATAACTTTTCTTGTGTCCTTCAAAGCGTTCACTATGCCCATGACCGCTTCGATTGAAGCGCCCCAACCATGAAGTATAAGTACAGGCTTTTCTGATTCACCTTCTATTATGTAATTTATTTTAATATTGTCAATTGTTATTTCCATAAAATCACCCATATTATAAATGAAGCTCCCCTTATTTAATAGCATCGCTCATTAAAATCAAGGGGAGTCCAATTACAATTTTATCTTATTTTATAATAAGTCCGCCGTAGCTAACAAATACTTGTGCAAATACTAATGCTACTATTGTCATTAATTTAATTAGTATATTTAGAGATGGTCCTGATGTATCTTTGAATGGGTCACCAACAGTGTCTCCTGTTACTGCTGCCTTGTGAGCATCTGATCCTTTTCCACCATGAACTCCTGATTCAATATACTTTTTAGCATTGTCCCAAGCTCCGCCTGCGTTTGACATGAATATCGCCATTAGAACGCCTGTTACTAATGAACCAGCAAGTAGACCGCCTAGAGCTTCTGTTCCTAGAAGTACACCAACAAGTACTGGGCATACAACAGCTAGAAGTCCTGGGATAACCATTTCCTTAAGAGCTGCCTTAGTAGAAATGTCTACGCATTTGCCGTAATCAGGTTTTGCAGTTCCTTCCATGATACCAGGAATTGATTTAAATTGTCTTCTAACTTCTTCGATCATTTGGTTAGCAGCTTTACCAACTGCATCCATAGTTAATGATGAGAATAAGAATGGTAGCATACCACCGATGAATACACCTGCTATTGTTAATGGATTTGTTAAGTCAATCTTTTCAAGTCCAACTGCTTGTGTATATGAAGCGAATAATGCTAGAGCTGTAAGTGCAGCTGAAGCGATGGCAAAACCTTTACCAACTGCTGCTGTTGTGTTACCAACTGAGTCTAGCTTATCTGTGATATCTCTTACGCTTTCTGGAAGACCGCACATTTCAGCGATACCACCAGCGTTATCAGCAACTGGACCGTAAGCGTCAACTGCGATAGTTGTAGCAGCTGTTGCTAATAGACCTATAGCTGCAAGTGAAATTCCATAAAGACCATTTACTGGGCTTGCTGCGCCGCCTGCTAGGAAGAATGCAACTAGTATACCTATTGAAATAACTATCATAGGGATAGCTGTTGACATCATACCTACTGATAAACCAGCGATAATGTTTGTTGAAGCACCTGTTTCTGATTCTTCAGCAACTTTTTGAACTGGCTTATATTCAGCAGCTGTATAATATTCTGTTACTTTTGCTATGATTAATCCAACAACAACACCTGCTACTATAGCATAGAATGGTTGGATTGAGCCTAATATCTTTGTAGATAAGAAGTAAGAAGCGATTATAGTGATTAATGAACTTCCCCAAGTTGCCATATCAAGAGCTTTTTGAGGGTTCTTATCGCCTTTTACAAATAATGTACCGATGATTGATGCAACGATACCAACTGAGCATAGTGCTAATGCGAATGAAATACCATTGTCGCTAAATGCTAGTGCACCTAAAGTAATAGCTGAAATAATTGCTCCAACATATGATTCAAATAAGTCAGCGCCCATACCAGCAACGTCACCAACGTTATCACCAACGTTATCAGCGATAACAGCTGGGTTTCTTGGGTCGTCTTCTGGTATACCAGCTTCAACCTTACCAACTAAGTCAGCACCAACGTCTGCAGCCTTTGTATAGATACCTCCACCAACTCTTGCGAATAATGCGATTGATGAAGCACCTAAACCAAAACCTGTAACGATGTTTGCATCTTTGAATATCATCCAAACAATGCTAGTACCTAGTAAACCTAAACCTACAACGCACATACCCATAACAGTACCGCCTGAGAAAGCAACGTTTAGAGCCTTGCCCATACCGCTTTCCTTAGCTGCGTTTGCAGTTCTTACATTAGCTTTAGTAGCTACTGTCATGCCGATGTATCCAGCACAGATTGAGAATACAGCACCTATTAAATAACATACAGCTGTACCGATGTTGATTAATAGAGCTAGAATTACAAATAATACAACGATAAATATTGCTAAATATTTGTATTCTCTTGTTAAAAATGCAAGAGCGCCTTCTTGAATGTAACCAGCAATCTCTTTCATTCTTTCGTTACCAGCTTCTTGCTTAGTAACAAATAGAGCTTTAACTAAAGCAAATAATAGTGCTATAGCTCCAACTATAGGAGCTATGATTAAAATTTTGTCCATTTCTTCCTCCTATTTTATTATTATAAAGCTGCTAATATCAAAGTTGTTACCATAAACACAACTGATGAAACTGTTGTTATTCTTTTTAAAATAACATTTCTTGTAGGATTTTTAGAACCCCAAATGCTTTCAGAACCGCCTAATGCTTGTAAACCTTGATCATCCCCTTCAGTAGCTGCTACTGATATAGTTAATACTAAAGCTGAAATTGCAACTAGTGCATACAATACGTAATTCATACACACACCTCCATTCTCTCTTATAACATATCTATTTTACCACAAGAGCATTTATTTTGCAATGCTTTTTTCTTATTTAATATCTTTTATAATGAATTCATTTTTTATTATTTTTGTGTTTAAGCTCATATCGTTTTACGCGTGAAACAACTTTTGCAAAATTTATATAAAAATGGCATTAGCATTCATCACTTTCAGCAATATCTTCTGGAATTTCAATGCAATCTGCTGTTACGATATTTATCGCGCTAAAAAACGGCATCGTGAAAATCACGAATGCCGTTATGTATCTTTTCATATTAAATTCACTCCTTTATTATTTAGACATTGATGCTTCCATAAAAGAACCAATTGAAAAATTTGGGCAATTATATTTTACACTATTTCTATATTCTTCATAAGATATATCAGGTATATCTATAAAGTATACTCCATTAGATGTTGAAATCATAACTTTATCTATTATAAAATTACCATTATTTTTTATATATTCATTGATACCTATAGTAGACAACATTGCCCCATCTTTTGTTATATAATAATCAGGCAATAATGAAAATACTATTCCACCTCCGTACCTGTTTTTAGAATATCCTATAATTGAAACATCAAATATACCTGTGGCATCATATATCTTATCCATTGATTTGCAGAGAAAATCAGCCTCACTTAAGCCCCATTTATCTGATTTCTTTCTATTTAAATTCTTATGTTGTTGTTTGTATTCGTCTTTACTTATTTCTATAGCTTGATTTCTATATTTAATAGTGTTATCTTCAAAACCATAATCTACATATAAATTTTTGCTTAGCATTCCTTCTTCTCTTTTTTTAAACTCTTTATCGTAATCTGGATGCCCTTTTGTAAATATTGCAGTACCTACTCTAGCATCATTTTTGTTAGGCTTAAATATACTCCAATTTGCTGGTCTTTGTCCTACTGAATCCACTTTCTTAAAAGGTGCTTGAGATGTATATTCCAATATAGTTCCTTTAAAGTAAGTTATTGAACCATCTTGGTTATGAGTTAAATCAACAGTAGTTGGATATATATCATATGTGCTACCAGCTTCAATTAACTTATTTTTTTGGTATTTTGCTGTTGGTAGCTCTTCTGGTTTTGGTATTCTTTGTCCACTTGCTGTTACCCATGCTAGGTTTTTGTTTTGTGTAGGTGTTGTTGGTTTTGTTTGTTGGGCTGTTGTTACTCCTTTGCCTGCGCCTGGTGTTAGGACTACTTCCTTTGCTTTATTGTCCCAATCAACTTTGAAGCCTAATGTCTCTGCTATGTTTCTTATAGGTAAGAATGTTTTTGATATGGCTGGGTCGATTTGTGCTGGAACGTCTATTGTTACTGCTTTGCCATCTGCCCACATAAGTGGTTTGCCTACTGGGTATGATATTGTCTTTCCAGAATATGTGATGTCAACAATGTGGTTTGTGCCGTCCCACTCTACTTTTGCTCCTTCGATTGCGTTTACTAGATCTCTTACTCCCACGCATGTTCTTCCATTGACTACTCTTAAACCGTCTGTCATCTTTTGATCGACTCTTATTTTTTCTCCGTCTTTCATTATGAAAATTTTAACTTCATCTTTAAATTTTTTTACTTCTTGTTTAATTGCCGGTGCTTTTTTAAATTCTTTGATTGCTTCATCTGGTACTGCAAGTGCTGCTGTGCATAAAATTTGTGATGCTATGATTGAAGCTAGTAATACTTTTTTGACTTTCATTATAAACTCTCCTTTATTTAGATAATTTTTATTTTACTTTATCTTAATTATACAATATATTTGTATAATTTTCTAGCTATTTTAAATAAAAAATAGGATGAGCATAAAGCGCTCATCCCATGTAAAATATTTCATTAAATTATTTTTTTAGTATGCTTTTGCCTGCATAAATGGCTGTATCATCAAGCATGTACTCGATTCTTAGAAGTTGATTGTATTTAGCAACTCTTTCTGATCTAGCTGGTGCACCTGTTTTGATTTGTCCTGTGTTTAGTGCAACTGATAGGTCTGCGATAGTTGTATCTTCTGTTTCGCCTGATCTGTGTGAAATAACTGCTGTGTAATGATTTCTGTGAGCCATTTCGATAGCTTCGATAGTTTCAGTAAGTGTACCGATTTGGTTAAGCTTAATTAAAACAGAATTTGCTGTATGAGTTTCAATACCTTTTTTGATTCTCTTTGTGTTTGTAACATAAAGGTCGTCACCAACTAATTGAATCTTATTTCCTAATCTTTCAGTTAATTTCTTCCAGCCGTCCCAATCGTTTTCGTCTAAGCCGTCTTCGATTGAGTATAGCGGATATTTATTAACTAACTTTTCATAATAATCAATCATTTCTTCGTCTGTTAGCTCAACGTTATCGCTCTTTAGATAATATTTTTTAGTATCTGCGTTATATAATTCACTCGCAGCAACGTCAAGAGCTAGATAAATGTCCTTGCCTGCTTCATATCCAGCTTTTTCAATAGCTTCGATTATAGTTTCGATAGCTTCTTCATTGCTTGATAGGTCTGGTGCATAACCACCTTCATCACCAACGCCTGTAGCTAATTTTCTTTCTTTAAGAACATTCTTTAAGCTGTGATAAACTTCTGATCCCATTCTAAGCGCATCTCTAAATGTTTCTGCGCCTATTGGCATAATCATAAACTCTTGTATGTCTACGTTATTGTCAGCGTGTTGACCGCCGTTTAAAATGTTCATCATAGGTACTGGTAAAACTTTTGCATTAGTTCCGCCGATGTATCTATAAAGCGGCATATTTAGTTCATTTGCAGCGCATTTAGCAACTGCTAGTGATACGCCAAGCATAGCGTTTGCGCCAAGTTTACCTTTATTTTCTGTTCCGTCAAGATTTATCATCAATTTATCTATTGATACTTGATCTGTTACTTCCATATCAAAAATTTCAGGTGCGATAACGTTGTTTACGTTGTCAACTGCCTTCAACACGCCTTTTTTAGCGTATCTCTTTGGGTCTCCATCTCTAAGTTCTACGGCTTCGTGTTCGCCAGTAGATGCTCCTGATGGGACTATAGCTGATCCGATTGCTCCTGATTCAGCTAAAACTGTTACTTCTACAGTTGGGTTAGATCTTGAATCTAAGACTTCCATAGCAAATACATCAATAATTCTACTCATTTTATTCCTCCGATACCAATAGGCTCTCGCCTGTCATTTCTTTTGGCTTTTCTATATTTAATATATCTAATAGTGATGGTGCTAGGTCAGCTAGTACGCCATCTTTAAGCTTATGCTTTCCGTCGTTAAAAAGTATTACAGGGACTGGGTTTGTCGTGTGTGATGTGATTGGTTTACCATCTTCATCAAACATTGCCTCGCAGTTGCCGTGATCCGCTGTGATTATGGCTGTAAAACCACATTCCTTTGCCTTTGCTAACAGTTTTGCAAGGCATGTATCAACTGTTTCTACCGCCTTGATTATGGCTGGAACAACTCCTGTGTGTCCGACCATGTCTGTGTTTGCATAGTTTAATATAATTAAATCATAATCTGCCATAACGCTCACTAGCTTATCTGTAAGCTCATAAGCGCTCATCTCAGGTTTTAAATCGTATGTCGCTACCTTTGGTGAATTTATCAAAATTCTGTCTTCATCAGCAAATTTTTCTTCGCGGCCTCCATTGAAAAAGTATGTTACATGAGCGTATTTCTCTGTTTCGGCTATACGCAATTGCTTTAAGCCATGTTTTGAAACAACTTCTCCAAGTGTGTTCACTATCTCTTCATCTTTATAAGCGATATGAACATTTTTAAAGCTTGAGTCATAATTTGTCATGCACACATAATAAATGTCATCCAAAAACTTTCTTTCAAATCCAGAAAAATCTTTATTAGTGAAAGCATCTGTGATCTGTCTTGCCCTATCCGGTCTAAAATTAATAAAGATAATGCTGTCTCCTGATTTTATTTCATTCACTTCACCAGCATTTTTAATAGCGCATGGCAAAATGAATTCATCTGTGACATCTTTTTCGTAAGATTTTTTAATCGTATCTATAGCATCATCCGAAACAAGTTCAGGCGTCTTAGATGTGACAGTTTTGTAATATTTTTCTGTTCTGTCATAGCGCTTATCTCTGTCCATGGCATAGTATCTGCCGCTGATTGATGCAAGGTGAGCACATGAATTATTTTTCATGTAAGCAATAATTTCGCTCACATCGTTCTCAGCTGAGTGTATGACTACATCTCTTCCATCTAAGATCGCGTGTAGATAAGTTCTATCGCCCACGCCTTCTTTTTTGCATAAATCAAGAAGCGCCTTGATGTGATCAATGTGCGAGTGAACTCCGCCATAGCTTAGTAGGCCCATCAAATGAAGATTGGTATTATTTTTCTTTGCGTGCTCAATCGCCTTAAGAAATTCTTCTTTTTTAAAGAAATCTCCGTTCTTAATGTCTCTATTGATCATAGAAAGATCTTGATAAACAACTCTTCCTGAACCTATGTTTAAGTGACCAACCTCGGAGTTACCCATCTGTCCAGCGGGTAGGCCTACATATTCGCCGCTCGCTTGTAATTTTGCATTAGGACAATCTTTAAATAATTTATCGATTGTCGGCGTCTTGGCTCTATATACAGCGTTTGCGTCGTTATCTTTACCGATTCCGAAACCATCTAATATTATTAATATAGCTTTTGACATCTTATATCTCCTTAGCAATGGCTTCAAAAGACTCAGTCTTTAGTGAAGCGCCACCGATTAAGAATCCATCGATATTTTCTTCTTTAGATAAATCGGCTGCGTTTGCCTCTTTTACGCTGCCGCCATAAAGCACTCTAAGCTTTGCTTCAAGATTTGGATTCATTTCCTTAACTTTTTCTCTAACAAAGCGGCACATCTCTTCAGCGTCTTCCTTAGAAGCGCTCTTGCCTGTACCTATTGCCCAGATTGGCTCGTAGGCGATGGCGAAGTTATCTAATTTAGCCGCGTCCACACCTACTAGGTCAGCCTTTAATTGTTTTTCAATCTTTTCAAAATGCTTTTCATCTTCTCTTTCAGACAAAGTCTCGCCAACGCATAGAATCACTTCTACATCATCTTCAATCGCCTTAAGAACTTTTTTATTAATCATCTCATCGCACTCCGCAAAAATTTCTCTTCTTTCAGAGTGACCGATGATGACAAAATCCGCTCCGCATGATTTAATCATAGAAGTACTAATTTCGCCAGTAAAAGCTCCCTTGTCTTCAAAGTATATGTTTTGAGCACCTATCTTTATTTCATTAAATTTTTTTGTTTTATTTGCTAAATAAATATCTGTAAATGGAACTGCGACATAAACGTCATAAGAGTCATTTGGCTTTAGGCTCAAATCCTTGAAAAAGTTTTCTGTCTCTTTGACATCCATATTCATCTTCCAGTTTGC